>Ga0310786_10012883_pt1 | contig 10331 bp, 7 predicted proteins | sample AusTroGonzalo_MG_FD_203881 | JGI IMG/M metagenome (GOLD analysis project Ga0310786, IMG submission 203881) | Bovine rumen microbial communities from tropical cattle in Woodstock, Queensland, Australia - Gonzalo_03 (v2) (version 2) | ecosystem: Host-associated > Mammals > Digestive system >... | reverse complement strand
GGAACCGCCGAAGACTGAGAAGCCTGTCGAAAAACAGGATGCGCCGAAGCCGGTAGATAAACAGGAACCTCTGAAAAAAGAAGAGCCGAAAGCTTCGGAAGAAAAACCGTCGGGTGAAAAAACTTCAGAAGAAAAACCGGCAGAGGTAAAATTGCCGGATGAAAAGTTGTTGAGCGAAAAACCTGCGGAAGAAAAACCGACGGACGAAAAAAAGTCGGGCGAAGAGAAACAGCCGGAAGACGAGAAAGAAGAAAAGCGTTCTTTGACGGATGAAGAATTCTGGACGCTCCTGTTGACTCCTGAATTTGATACGCGCGCCTGGTGGGCGGTACGTCATGCTTTGTCTGCGTTGTTTAGGTTGTTCAGAATCCGCTTTGTCGATTGCTTTGTAGAAGGCATCCGCTTTCAGGAATACGAGAACATGGGCTACGCCGCGGCGTTGAACGGATTCCTCAAGAGTTTCCCCTACATTGGCGCTTGGGATTTCCGCATGGACTGGACCCGCGACCACGAGCCGAAGGCTGAGGGCCATGTGCGCGCCTCGTTGAACTTGTGCCGCGTGTTGGGCTTGATTGTGACGATTCTGTTTTTCGGAGGCATTGTCGCGTTTACGTTCTGGCGTCGTCGCGCCCGTATTCTTAAGACGGGAGAGCTTCCGGAACTTGGCTTTATACGCAGTAAGATTGTGAAAATGATGTCGGAGGAAGACTGATGCCTGCTTTGACTTTGGATAGACTGCTTGCTTCTATCGGTTATGGTTCTCGCAAGGAATGCCGCGCCCTGGTGCGCATGGGCATGGTAGAACTGAATGGCGAGGTTCTTGACGATCCGTTTGTGGAATTCAAGGAACGCCCGGAATCGATTACGGTGAACGGCGAAGAAGTCCCGACGATTGAAAAGCTCTACATCATGATGGACAAGCCGCTGGATGTGGAATGCAGTCACAACGCCCGCGACCACCAGTCGGTGTTCGAACTGTTGCCGGACCGTTTCTCGGCGATGGGAATTCAGACCGTGGGTCGCTTGGATGCGGATTCTTCGGGCCTGTTGCTGTTTTCGAACCAGGGCGATTTTATTCACAAGGTCGAAAGCCCCAAGAAGGGTTACCTCAAGCAGTACCGCGTGACGCTTGCGCGACCCTTTACCGAAGAACAGAAGGCAGAACTCTTGCGCGGCGTGATGCTGAAGGACGAACGCCGCCCCGTGCTTGCCCGCGAGCTTTCGGTGGACAATGATTCGGTACTGATTTCGATTGGCGAAGGACTGTACCACCAGGTCCGCCGTATGTTTGCCGCGGTGGGCAACCATGTGCTTACCCTTAAGCGCGAGGCTATCGGCCCGGTGGTGCTGGACCAGACGCTTGGCAAGGGCGGATGGCGCTACCTGACGGCAGAAGAAGTCGCCGCTCTGACTTAAGACTAAAACAAAAAAGCCTCGACAAAGTCGGGGCTTTAAAACTCTTGTAGCAAAATAGATTAGGCTTCTTCGTCAGCCTGAACTTGCGGCTGGGCAGAGATCATCACGTCGCGGTCTTCTGCTTCGAGCTTGGCGTTCACGCCTTCGACCAGGGCTTCGAGACTGTTGATCTTGTCCTTGATGTCGTTGCTGAACTTGAACGACGGAACCATGCGTTCTTCGATCAGGACGGTTTCACCAGTACGCGGGTTGCGGGCCGGGCGAGCCTTGCGCGGCTTACAGCTGAAAGTGCCGAAACCACGAATCTCGATGGTGTTGCCTTCGATCAGTTTTTCGCCCAAAAGGTCGAGGAACTGCTCGATAACGGTCTTAATATCGTTGCGCACAAATCCTGTGGACTTGGCGATTTCTTGAATCAGTGCTTGTTTAGTTATATTTGCCACGACTTAAATATAGGTTTATCAATGAGTTAGCGTACGGGTTCAACTCAAATTAAATAATTTTTTCGGGCTCTAGTTGCGGACTATTTGTGAATAATTGTGGTTAAAATGTTGAAAAGTTTCAAACTGAGAAATTTGGATGTATTTCCGAACACTATCCTTAGCCCCATGGACGGGGTGACGGATGCTCCCTTCCGTAGACTTTGCCGGGTTCTTTCCGGCAATCGTATGGGACTTTTGGTGTCGGAATTCGTCCCGACGGACGGCGATGCCGTTTTTTGCCTGGATGGCCACAAGCAACTGAAGTTTTTCCCCGAAGAACGCCCCTTTGGCGTCCAGATTTTTGGAAGATTCCCTGACAAGATGGCCGCAGCCGCTAAAAAGATTGCCGAAAACCTTCACCCGGAGTTCATCGAGGTGAATGCGGGCTGTCCGGCTCCCAAGGTAGCGGGGAAGGGTAGCGGATCGGGCTTGTTACGCGACTTGCCCCGCCTGCAAGAGATTTTGCACGATGTTAAAGCTGCCCTGGATGCTTCTAGCGTAGATATTCCCTTGACGCTTAAATGCAGAATTGGTTGGGATGACCAAAGCATTAACGTGATGGAGACTTTGAAGATTGCAGAAGGCGAAGGCGTCGAGATGCTCACGGTGCATGGCCGTACCCGCTTGCAGGGGTACAACGGCCTTGCCAACTGGGAATGGATTGGCAAGGTCGCGGCCGCGGCCAAGATTCCGGTGATTGGCAACGGCGACGTGAACAGTGTGGCGGTTGCTCGCGAACGTCTTGAAACCTACGGCGTGTCGGGCGTGTCCATTGGCCGCGGCGCCATGCACAACCCCTGGATTTTCGGACAGATTGCTGACGCTTGGGAAGGCAAGCCCGAGCACCAGATTACTGCGGACGAAGCTCTTGATGTGTTCCCGCTTTACTACAAGTTCAAGCTTGAAGATGGCTCCACGGAACTCGGCGCATTGGGGCGACTGAAACAGCTTGCCGCTAGACTTTGCAAGGGCTTTGATGATCCTGAATTGCAAGTGCGACAGACCTTGCTTACGGCGCAAACACCGCAAGAATTTTTTGAACGTCTAGAGGTGTTGAGAAATGGTGTTGTGAAATCGATGCGCTACGATCCGAACCGCTTGGTAAACCTGAACGGAGCCAAAGAAACCGAACTCAAGTTCGGTGATCAGTTTGCCGGAAGGTAAATAATTTTTATACGAAATTTTTTAGATAAACTGCTTTTGACGAAAAAGCGGTTTTTTTGTGTGAAAAGAAAGATGTGGAAAATAACTTGTACGAATAGCGTATGACAAACGTGTGTAAGCGCGAAAAATCAAGGCGAAATAAAGGTTATTTTGTATGAAAAAAATAATCGTTGCGAGTTTGACAACGTGGGAAAAATAAACTATTGTTAAAGAGCTTTTTGAAGGGAAAGAACTATGGCAATAGTAAGCGTAAGAATGGAAGACGAAACGAAGAAAAAGTTCGAAACGTTCTGTGATTCCGTGGGAATCACTGTTTCGGCAGCGGTAAACATGTTCGTGAAAATGACGATTCGCGAAGATCGCCTGCCGTTTGATGTCAAAGGTCATTCATTTGAACCGCTGGGAAAAGCGATTCAGCCGAAAGGTGTAGACTAAAAGATTTCTTGCTTAATCGTTATGTAGAACAAAGCCGCCCGAATGGACGGCTTTGTTTTTTTGGCTGCAAAGAAACTGCTAATTAAATGTAGTAGACATAATTAAAGTACTCAAGGAATTTGTCAAACTGCATTGAGAACACGCCGTTCGAGTTCAAGGTCAATCCGTTCCATGTACCACTGCGGCAATATTGCTTTACCGGAGTAGAGCCCCACGGGTTACGAACGATAATGCGCTGAACGCCGTTGTAAGTTTCGATGCCCAAGATAGAATAGGCGTGGTTAGGAACTGTTCCGACAGTGCTTTGACGGTCCTTGCCCGATGTAGAGACGGTGATGGGGGTCGTTGTCTGACCGGTTGAAGACGTGTTCCTCACGAGCATTTTCCAGATCTTATTGCTATTGCCTTTTTTGCAATAATAATCGTCGTAGCTATAGCCGGTAAGGCGGCGCAATGCGGTACCGGTGTTACCGCCTTCGATCTTCTTCATGTTAGGACAGTCGGACTTCGTTTCGATCATCCATTTGGCGAATGCCTTTTCCCACAGGGCGGGCCAAGTTTCGGTGTACGAGGTGTTAGAACGGCCGTAGATCCAGTATCCGCCCGGGTTGTTGACGGCGACTTTCTGAGAAATGGTGACCCATTCTGCTTTCAATTTTTTGGTCCAGAAACGGAATTGGTAATTGCCGCCGCTGAGACTGTAGGCCGCGAGCAAATGCGGGGCGCTCCACTGTACAGAACACAATGCGGCCAAGAAATAGCAGTCGCCCAAGGCGCCTTGCTGAACTTCGAGCCCGTACATGTTTGTGACGATGTAGTTGCCCATGACCTTCCACATGATGTCGCTGGGAACCCAGTCGGCAGGGGCGCTGACTTTGTCCTTTGTCGTCTTTGCCTTGGTGGCTTTTTGCTTGGGTTCGTCATCGGAGACGACCTGGTCCGGGAACAAGGCTGCGCAAATCTTGTTGAATCCGGCGGGGAGAGCGTTCTTGTCGGCCTTCACGGTGTCAGCCTTCTTGGAAGACTTCTTTACGGTTTCAACGATTGCGTTCTTCTTGAAGAACTTGCGCATGCGTTCAAAATCTTTAGTTTCTGCAGCGGCTTCCACTTTGTCTTTAGAGGCGTTGTACTTGAACTGACGCGGCATCAAAATGGGGCTGTTTGCCTTGAACATGACTTTCGGATCTTTAATGCCCAGCAATTCGGCCAGCTTCTTTTGAGGATCTTTTTCTGCATCCCAATTGATTTTCTTCTGTGCAACGAGTTCACCTAAAGCGTACGGGTTAATTGCTTTGCCGAGGTCGCCATCTTTCGGAAGGTTGGAAGTCGTTTTCTTTTTTGTAGCCATTTAGATCTCCTTTTTTAGAGTTAGTTTGTGTTTAATTGCTTACCAATATAAAACAAAAAAATGCCATAAAAACATAATTTGCTTGCTTTTTTACAAACAAATTCTTATCAAATTGTTAAATGAAATACGATAGAATGATGGTGTATTTTTGACTGAATACGCTGTACAAAAATTGAAAGATAAGTTGTAATGTAAAATTATGTTAACAATTTATTGCCTAAAATATTCCAATTTGGAATGGCCGGTAAACGGATTTTTTAGGGGGCTCACGCCCAAAAACGTTTTTCTTATATATATTAGTTTCATCTATTGTTCTTAAGAAGGGAAAATATGAAGAACAAAATATTTGCGTTTAAAGATGCAGTCGAGTTCGAAAACGAGCTCTTCTTGTTTAGCAAGTGGTACAAGGAACATGGTTCCCCCACCATGTGTTTCCAAATCCATTCCGCCATATTGGAACCTGAAAAATTGAAGCCCGTCTGGGATATTTTGGAACGCGTGTTCCCCGATGTTCCGTGGTTTGGTAATTCTACCAGCGGAAACATTGTGGATTGCGAACAGACGGTCGACATTTCCGTTTCCGCAATCATTTTTGAAAAAGATACCAGCAAGTTCAAGATTTTCCAGTATGACTTTTCTAGGGAATCTGTTGGAGGTATTGCTGGCGAAATCGTTAAAGAAGCGGATCAGTATCCTTGGGTAAAGGCTGTTGAAATTTACCACTGTATTTCTCCGTTCTCGACGACGGCTCTTTGCGAAGGGCTGGATAATCTTTCTCCCAATGTTCAGGTCTTTGGCGGCATTGTTTGCTCGCCCGATATTACGAGCCCGAATTCTTGCGTGTTCTCGTCGGTGGGTGGCTATACGAAGTCTGGCCTCTTGGTTGTGTTCTATGGTGGCGCGGATCTCCATATCGAATCCCGCAAGATTAGCGGTTGGAAACCCATCGGACGTAACTTCCATGTGACCCGTTCCGAAGGCAATATCCTTTATGAACTGGGCGGTATCCCTGCTTACGAAGTTTATAACAAGTACCTGAACATCAAGAACGATAACAACTTCTTCTACAACGCCCTCGAATTCCCGATGCTTTACGAGCATAACGGAGTTTCGATTGTGCGTGCGGCTGGCGCCAGTAACCCGGATGGCTCCTTGACCATGTCTTCGGATATTGACGAGGGTTCCATGGTCCGCTTGTCTTATGGCGAACCGCAGTTGATTGTGGAAAAGATTAAGGCCGAAAGTGAAGCCTGCGAAAAGTTTGCACCCGAAGTGCAACATATCTTCTCTTGTGCGGCCCGTAAGGCGTTCTGGTCTCAGCGTGAACCGACTTACGAAATTTCGCCCTTCAAGGGCTTGGCTTCTAGTACCGGATTCTTCTCGCATGGCGAATTCCTGCGCGAAAAGGGCCACTTGAACCAGCACAACATTACGCTTGTGTTTGCCTCGATGCGTGAAGGCCCTGCGGTAAAGCATGAACATGCCGCTGTTGAAGATATCCAGGAAGGAATGTCTACGCGCTTGCCGCTTGCCGCCCGTATGGCGACCTTCATTCGCGAGACTTCTTTTGAACTGGAACAGATCAACAGCAAGCTGCGCGTGATGAACGAACACTTGCAAGACGTGGCAACAACCGATGCTTTGACTGGACTTGAAAACAGACTTGCCTTTGACGAAATCCTCAAGACAATCAGCCAGGAAGACAATGAAGCCGGAACCTGGACCATGGTCTTGATGGATGTGAACGGCTTGAAGTATGCAAACGATACCTTTGGTCACCAGGCGGGCGACGCCTTGATTGTGGCTGCTGGTAACGCTATTAAGAGTGCCTACGGTGCAACCGGAAACTGCTTTAGAATTGGTGGTGACGAATTTGCCGTGGTGACCCGTGCTCCGCTGGATTCCCTGTTTTTGCTGTATAGCAACTTGCAGAAATGCATCGAAGAATACAACAAGGACGCTTTGTACCACTTGTCCATTGCTGTGGGCGAAAGCCGCCTGCGCAGCGATGCTGGCGTGCGCAAGTCCATAAGTGACTGGAAGATGGAAGCTGACTTGAACATGTACCGCGACAAGGTGCGTTACCACAAGCCGGTAGAAAATAACGAAAACCAGAACCTCAAGGACTTGATCTCTTGCTTGATTACGGTGGAAGAAGCGAAGGATTCCTATACCGCGCACCATTCCGACCGTGTAAAGGCCTTCTCTGAACAGATTGCCAGGTTGCTGGGCCTTTCGGAAGGTTCTGTGTCGTTGATTACCCATGCCGCACACTTGCACGATATCGGCAAGATGGGCATTAGTGACAGTGTGCTTGGCAAGCCCGGTAAGTTGACGGACGATGAATTCTCGATTATTAAACAGCACCCGGTGATCGGTGCGAAGATCTTGATGCAGTCCAACTACACCCACGAACTGGTGCAGATTGTGCTTCACCATCATGAACGCTTTGATGGCCGCGGCTACCCCGAAGGCTTGAAGGGCGAAGAAATTCCTATCGGTGCCCGAATCATTGCCATTGCGGACTCTGTGGATGCCATGACCAGCAAGCGCGTTTACCGCGATGCTTTGTCGTTGGATTACTGCCGCAAGGAAATCGAGAAGAACTTGGGCGTGATGTACGACCCGGCCATTGGCAAGGTGGTGCTGGATCATTGGGACGAGGTCGCTGACCTGCTGATGAAACTGCAGAGCGGTCGTCCGAAAATCGTTGATCGCACTACTTGATTGACCTTATAAAAAAGGAAAAGCCGTCGGAACAAATCCGGCGGCTTTTTTAATTGCGATAGAACCGAATGGCCGAACGGTCTTTATCTCTTGTCGCGGTCGACCCAGGGGCGAGCCGTGTGGCCCGTGTAAATCTGGCGCGGACGGTTGATCTTGGAATTCGGATCGTCGTGCATTTCCTTCCAGTGGGCAATCCAGCCGGGCAAGCGGCCGATGGCGAACATCACGGTGAGCATGTTCGTCGGAATGCCCATGGCGCGGTAGAGAATGCCCGAGTAGAAGTCCACGTTCGGGTAGAGCTTGCGTTCGATGAAGTAGTCGTCCTTGAGGGCGGCTTCTTCGAGCTTGAGCGCGATGTCCAGCAGCGGATCGTGGAAGTGTTCGCGTTCGAACACCTGGTACATCAGCTTCTTGAGCACCTTGGCGCGCGGATCGTAGCTCTTGTACACGCGGTGACCAAAACCGGAAAGACGGAACGGATCGTTCTTGTCCTTGGCCTTTTCCATGACCTGTTCGATGGTCATGCCGCTCTGCTGGATGCGGAGCAAGGTTTCGAGCACGGCCTGGTTTGCACCGCCGTGGAGCGGGCCCCACAGGGCGCAAATGCCTGCGCAAATGCTGGCGTACAAGTTTGCATGAGAGCTGCCCACCATACGCACGGTAGAGGTAGAGCAGTTCTGTTCGTGGTCGGCGTGAACAATCAGGAGAGTGTTCAGGGCCTTTTCCATGATCGGATCCGGATGGTAAGAACGGGCCTTGCTGCTGAACATCATGTTCAGGAAGTTGCTGCAGTAGCTGCGTTCTGCTTCGGGGTACACGAACGGTTCACCGATGCTTGCCTTGTAAGAGAAGGCTGCGATGGTGCGAATCTTGGAAATAAGGCTGGCAGTAGTCAGGTCGAACACGTCGGCGATGTTTTCGTCGTCATAGAAACGCGGCGTAAACAGGCCCACAGCGTTCACGATGGAGCTGAGGATACCCATGGGGTGGGCGCTCGGCGGCATCTGCCTGAAGAAGTGCAACAGGTTTTCGTGGAGGAGGGCGTTCTCGGTCAACAGCGTGCGGAATCGAGACAGCTGCTGCTGAGTCGGCAGTTCACCGTAAATCAGGAGCCAGGCGGTTTCGGGGAAGGTGGCCTTTTCGGCGAGATCCTCGATGCTGTAGCCGCGATAACGCAGAATACCCTTTTCGCCATCCACATAAGTGATGGCGCTACGGGTGCTACCGGTGTTTAGGTAGCCGTAATCCAAGGTCACCAGGCCGGTTTCCTTGCGGAGTTTACTGATGTCGAGACCGTGTTCGTTTTCAGCACCTTCAACAACGGGGAGCTCGAGGCTCTTTCCGTTGTATTTCAAAATGGCGTTGTCGGACATGATTCCTCCAGTTAATGCGGACTTTCCGCAGTTTACTTCATTGCCTTGATGCAATTATAAATATTGTCGAAGAGCTTGGGGAGCTTTTCGGTCGGCACGGCAGAGAATGCGAGACGAATCAGGCCAGAAAGCATGATCGTGCCCGTGCTGTAGTCCTTGATGAGCTTTTCGCGGAGAGCTTCGGCGTCGACACCCTTCGGCTTGATGCACATAAAGTAACCGCTGTTGCAGGGCATCGGGTCGAAGGCGTCCTTGTATTCCGGATGGGCGGCGAGGACTTCCTTGATGATGTCGTAGCGCTTCTTCAAGGTAGCGTACTTTTCGACCTTCTGCTTGGCGTATTCTTCGCTCTGGTAGGCGGCGAGCAGAATCTTCTGGCTGATGCTCGGGGCGTTGGAGATGTTGCCACGGACGGTACCGGCGGCCTTGTCTTCGATAGCCTTGAGCTGGGCTTCGCTGGCGCCCTTGAAACCGAAGCTCATGAAACCGACGCGGAAGCCCCATACGTAGTCTTCCTTGGTCGGGCCGTCGAGCTTGACGGCGAGGAGGTTTTCGTGAGCGTCCACGAGCTTCACGAAGAGGGATTCCTTGGTCACGCCTTCTTCGTACACCAGACCGAAGTAAGCGTCGTCGAGGAGAGCCACCACCTTGTTGCCCTTGGCGGCGCATTCGGTGAGGATCTTGGCAATTTCAACAGCTTCCTTTTCGGTAGCGGTGTAGCCGGTCGGGTTGTTCGGGAAGTTCAGGAGAACGACCTTCTTGTCGCCCTTGCTGGCTTCGAGTGCGGCCTTGAGGGCTTCGGTATCGAAACCGCCGTCCTTGAAGGTGTTAAAGGTCTTGATCTTGGCGCCACGGGCGTTTTCGAACACGAGTTCGTAGTTGTCCCAGTACAGGTCCGGAATGATCACTTCGTCGCCGGCGTCGAGGAACATGTAGCCGGCGCAGCTGATGGCGTGGGTAAGGGCGCAGGTCACGACCGGGTTGCTGAACTGCTTGGTCTTGAGCGTCGGGTTCTTGATGATGACCTGTTCCTTCCAGGCCTTGCGGAGGTCCGGGTTACCGAAGCTCGGGGCGTACAGGAAAGAAGTCTTGGGGAGGTTCAAGGACTTGAGAACGCAATCCAGCACCAACGGGCTGCCATCGTCTTCGAGGGCGGTACCGATCGTTGCGTTGATTTCGGAGCCCTTGGCCTCGGCCCCCTGGCCAAGTATTCCCTTGCGGGGGAAGAAGATTGCCTTGCCCTGTTCAGAGAGCATATCGAGAACCTTACAGCCGTTGGCAGAAAGTTCGGCGTTGAGAGCCTGTGCTAAAGGATTGTAGTTCATGGTTTGTGTCCTTTTGAATTTTACGGGCGCAAAGATAGAAAAAAGCGAGCGCAGCGCAAGG
>Ga0310786_10012882_pt1 | contig 10332 bp, 4 predicted proteins | sample AusTroGonzalo_MG_FD_203881 | JGI IMG/M metagenome (GOLD analysis project Ga0310786, IMG submission 203881) | Bovine rumen microbial communities from tropical cattle in Woodstock, Queensland, Australia - Gonzalo_03 (v2) (version 2) | ecosystem: Host-associated > Mammals > Digestive system >... | reverse complement strand
GAGACCTACTTTGGTACGAACCGTGAGGCCGGAGGTCTTGAGGTGCCCGAGGGTCCCGAGGGCGACTACTATCGTCCGCAGCAGGGCATAGCCCATGGACAGGTACGTAGCATATACTACCACAGCCCCAACTCTAAGTTTGGCGAGTGGCGTCATGCACTGGTTTATACGCCTGCCGAGTATGAGACTGGTAAGAAGAAGTATCCTGTGCTCTATCTGCAACATGGTATGGGCGAGGGTGAGACCAGTTGGATGCTGCAGGGTAAGATGCAGCATATCATGGACAATGCCATCGCAGCAGGTGAGGCAGTGCCTATGATTGTAGTTATGGAGAGTGGTGATATCAAGCAGCCCTTTGGCGGTGGCAATAATCAGGCTGGTCGCAGCGAGTATGGTGCTTCGTTCTATCCTGTGCTGCTCAACGACCTGATTCCTTATATTGATAAGAATTTCCGTACTAAGGCTGATCGTGAGAACCGTGCTATGGCAGGTCTCTCGTGGGGTGGCCACCAGACCTTCGACATTGTGCTGCAGAACCTTGACAAGTTTGCTTGGATGGGAACCTTTAGCGGTGCTATCTTTGGGCTTGACGTCAAGACGGCCTATAATGGAGTCTTTGCCGATGCCGATGCTTTCAATAAGAAGATTCACTACTTCTACATGAACTGGGGCACTGACGATTTTATCAAGAGTCAGCCCATCGTAGATAGCTTGCGTGAACTCGGTATCAAGGTCGATTCTTCTGTTTCTCAGGGTACTGGTCATGAGTTCCTGACCTGGCGTCGTGGTCTTCATGAGTTCATTCCTCATCTGTTTAAGAAATAGTTGAGAATATAGAGTAAGATAATAATGCGTATCAAAACTATTTTTCTATTATTATTGGCGACATTGTCGCTGAATGCTGCCGATAAGTTTATTACTTTTGCTGAACAGGGTGAGGCAGTGGCACTGAAAGGTGCCACCCTCTCCTATGAGGCCACAGAACCCAAAGCTGTACAGATTGCTGTTGCCAGTCTGCAGCAAGACTTTTCCCGTGTTATGGGATTCTCTCCCATGAAAGCCGACAAGGCTACCATCATGATTGGAACGGTGGGTTTTAACAAGCAGATAGACCGATGGGTGAAGAGCGGCAAATTGGCCAACTTGAAAGGCAAACGAGAAAAATTTATTATCACCACTATTGACGGACAGGTGGTCATTGCCGGTAGCGATCGTCGTGGAACGGTGTTCGGTATCTACGAGTTGTCGCGTCAGATGGGCGTGTCGCCCTGGTATTGGTGGATGGATGTCCCCGTTGCCAAGCATGACTATGTGGGTGTTCTGCCCGGCACATATACGGATGGCGAACCAGCTGTCGAGTTCCGTGGGTTGTTCCTAAACGATGAGGCCCCCTGTCTGACGACATGGGTGAAGAACACCTTTGGTACCAACTATGGCGACCACAACTTCTATGCCAAGGTCTTTGAACTGATACTTCGTCTGAAAGGTAATTTCCTGTGGCCAGCCATGTGGGGCTGGGCCTTCTATGCCGACGATCCGGAGAATTCGAAGACCGCCGACGATATGGGTGTTATGATGGGTACATCACATCATGAGCCTATGGCCCGTAACCATCAGGAGTATGCCCGTAACCGTCAGGCGTGGGGCGCTTGGAACTATCAAACCAACCAGACTAAGCTCGACCAGTTCTTCCGCGAGGGTATCGAGCGTATGAAAGGTACTGAGGACGTCGTGACCATTGGTATGCGTGGTGATGGCGATGAGGCAATGAGCGACAAGGCTGATACGAAGCTCATGGAGCGTATCATCAACAACCAGCGTAAGATTATCAAGGATGTGACAGGCAAGCCTGCTGAGAAAACTACACAGGTGTGGGCACTCTATAAGGAGGTGCAGGACTATTATGATGCTGGACTCCGTGTGCCCGACGACGTAATGATTCTCATCAGCGATGATAACTGGGGTGATATCCGTCGTGTGCCGACAGCTGCAGAACGTACTCGCAAGGGTGGCTGGGGCATCTACTACCATGTAGATTATGTGGGTGCTCCCCGTAATTCCAAGTGGTTGAATGTTACACAGACCCAGCAGATGTTCGAACAGCTCTCGCTGGCTTATGACCATGGTATCCAACGTATGTGGATCCTGAATGTCGGTGACCTGAAACCCATGGAATATCCTATTACCCTGTTTATGGATATGGCATGGAATCCTAAGGAATATACCCAGCAGAACGTTACCGACCATACCCGTGCCTTCTTCCGTTCTGTGTGTGGCGATGCCGTTGCCGTTGAGGCTGCCGACATCTATAACACCAACTGCCAGTATATGGCACGCGTGACACCAGAGATGCTGGATGCCAGAACATATAACGTAAAGACTGGCGAGTGGAAGCGTGTGAGAGACGACTATCTGACACTGGAGACTCGTGCCCTGCGCCTCTTCGACGAGGTGCCTGCCGAGGCACGCGATGCATACCGTCAGGTGCTGCTGTTCCCTGTTCAGGCTATGGCCAACCTCTATGACATGTACTATTCTCAGGCAATGAACCAATATACGGCCAAGGCTGGCCTGCCCGACGCTAACCAATGGGCAGAGAAGGTGGAGAAGTGTTTCAAGCGTGACGCCCAGCTGTGTCAATATTATAATAAGGTAATGTCCAATGGCAAGTGGAATGGCATGATGATCCAGAAGCATATCGGTTATACTAACTGGAACGATAACTTCCGTCAGGATATGTTGCCCAGAACACAGCGTATAGAGGCTGCCAGCCAGGGTGGCTATACCTTCGAGACGCCTACTAATGGCTATGTAGCTATGGAGGCAGAGCACTACTATAGCGCTTCGGCTTCTGAGGGTACACAGTGGAGTGTCTATCCCGACTACGGTCGCACACGCAGTGCCGTGGCCTTGACGCCTTATACGAAACCTGTCGGTCAGGCCAGCCTGACCTATCGCTTTGCTCTGCCCAAGGAGGTTCAGGGTAAGGTGAAGGTGCATGTCGTGGTGAAATCGACGCTCGACTTCCTGAATGTGGGTGGCTATGAGTACACCGTTAGTCTTGATGGCTCTGAGGCCCAGACCGTTAACTTCAATAAGACACTGGTTGACCGTCAGCCGTATATGTATTCTGAGTTCTATCCTACGATAGCCCGTCGTGTTGTTGAAAAGGTTGTGGAACTGCCTGTCGGCTCTGCCGATATCCATGAGCTGACCATCTGCCCAAAGCATCCGGGCATCGTGTTCGAGAAAGTGGTCGTCGATTTTGGTGGCTACCAGAATCAATATCTGTTTGGAGAAGAAACAAGTGTGAAACGTGCTTCGCACTAATTGATAGTTGATAATTGATAATTAAAAATTTAATATGAAGAAATTAGCATTTTTAGTGATAGCATTAATGAGTATGGTGACCACGCAAGGTCAGAACCCTTATCTGCCCTTGTGGGAACACCTGCCCGATGGTGAACCGCGTGTGTTTGAAGATCCTGACCAGCCAGGCAAGTACCGTGCCTATATCATCGGTTCACATGACGTAACCTATACAGCCTACTGCGGACCTGATATCCGCATGTGGTCGGCACCTGTCGAGGACCTCAGCCAATGGCGTGATGAGGGCCCCATTTTTACATGGTTCGTCAGTGGCCAGTGGGATACGATGTACGCCCCTGACCTGGTATGTACCACCGACCGTAACACTGGCAAGAAGACCTATTGGCTCTATCCTCACAGTCGTGGCTGGCGTCGTACGCCGATGGTATGTAAGGGCGATCGTCCCAATGGTCCCTTTACACCGGTTAACCTGACTGCAGATGGTACACAATGTCTGCCTGGTTCACTCATCGATTTCGACCCATCGGTGTTCATTGAGACCATTACCAATAAGAAGGACAAGGACTATGATAAGGGCTATCGTGCTTACGTGTTCTATGGTTTCCAGCACTCTACCGCATGCGAGCTCGACCAGAACACGATGTATTCGAAGCGTGAAGGTACGGATTTGATAGATCCATTCATCCCTGCTAGCAGTGCCGACGGTCGTCTGTTGGATAAGGCCGGTAGCGAATATAAGGCACTTTACAATGGTCAGAATCCTTTGGACTTCAACTTCTTTGAGGCTTCGTCAATCCGTCAGGTTGGCAACAAGTACGTGATGGTATTCTCTGGCTACTCTGGTAAGGAGTATGGTCTGGGCAATACCAACTCAGCCCTGCGCTATGCCTTCGGTGACTCTCCTCTGGGTCCTTGGCGTTCGGGTGGTGTGTTGGTTGACTCACGTGGTGTCGTCCTCAACGAGGACGGCTCTAAGCTCATCACCACTAATGCCGCACACAACACGCATGGTTCACTGCAGGAGATTAACGGTCAGTGGTATGTGTTCTATCACCGTCCTCCCCGTGGCTTCGGCAATGCCCGTCAGGCCATGGTCGCTCCCGTCAAGATTACATGGGACAAGAAACCTGTTGCCAAGGGTGGTGTGGTAAAGATTACCGCCTACGACCCCTATGCGAAGGATAACGTCTGGACTGCAAAGGCTGCTGATGGCAATGAATATACAGGTGCTGAGGTAACCAGTGAGGGCTTCCAGATCTTCGGTCTTCCACCTTATAATTATTATAGCGCTGGTCTGGCTTGCTTCATGTATGGTCCTAATGCCAATCAGTATATGCAGGACAACCACGACGTGTGGAACAACTCGATGGATCTCGCCGGCATTCAGAACGGCGGTATCATCGGCTTCAAATATTTTGGCTTCGGCGGTCTGGCTCAGGATACCAAGGGCTGCAAGGCTTTCGAGGGCATCAAGAAGGGTGACAACGCCCATCTGTACCTGAACCTGACCTACAGCGGTAAGGGTGCCTTCAAGATCCATGTCAAGCTGGACGATCCTTGGAAGGGTAAAGAGCTCGGTGTCATCTTTGTCGGCGATAAGACTCCTACCAATCAGGCTGTGACCATTTCCCATTTAGTTCCTGATGTTGAGGGACTCACAGGCAAGCATGCCATCTATCTGGTGGTTGAAGGTCCTGATATCAAGCAGCCTGAGCAGCCTCAGGGACGCCCACAGTTCGGTGGTGCGCGTCGTGGTCCTCAGCAGCCCCAGCGCCCGCAGGGACTCTTCGACCTCCACGGCATCGGCTTTACCAAGACTGATGCTAAGCCTGTTCCCATGGTACCTCAGGTAACCATTACTGTTGACGGTAAGAAGCTGAACATCCCTGCCAGTCCTGTCATGGCTACTAATCAGAATGGCTATACCGAGTGCAATCACTATCAGCTCTATGCCCCTCTGAAGGCAGGCTCTAAGGTACAGGCTACTTGCGAAAAGGCTCCTAACGCTGTCAAGTTCGACATCAGCCCTGTCGTTGCTGGTCGTGCTACAGTGAAGGCTACTTATAATGGCAAGGAGAAGTTTTTCTTGATTAATTAATTGTTGACAGATGAAGATTACTCGGGAATCGATTATTCTTTTAGGTCTGATGTTGCCTTTGCTCGCTGTGGCAAAGGTGACATCGCCTAATGGTAAGCTGACGGCTGTGACAAATGGTAAGGTGTTGACTGTCAGCTATAAGAAACAGCAGGTGCTGCAAGTGGATGATGCGTGTGCTGAAGGACAGTCACTGGCTTTTGTCCGCAAAGTGAAGGCCGATTATCAGATGCTGTCTGGCAAGCGTTCGCATTGTGTCAACGAGGCTAACGAATACCGATGCGGCAATATGCTGCTCCGTATGTATAACGACGGCATCGCTTTCCGTTATGAAGGCAGCAAGCAGTCCCAGCCGGCCTATCGTATTCCTGAGGGTACACGTCGCTGGATGCAACAATGGTGTGATTCTTATGAGGGCTTCTTCCCTCTTGCCACGACGTACAAGGTGGCTCCTGTGCCCTCGTATAGTGGTATCTCGAAATCTGCTGAGGGTTGGAACAACCGTTGGGGCTATCCGGCATTACTCGAACCTCATGACGGTACTTTTGTGCTGATTTCTGAGGCAAATATCAAGCAAGGACAAAGTGCCTCATGTCTGTATAATGATGGCGAACTGTTCCGTGTTGTTGAAGCGGAGCATATCGCTGGTCAAACCAGCGACCAGACGCCTTGGCGTGTGGCAATCATCGGACAGTTGAAGGACGTCGTGGAATCAACGCTGGTGACAGATGTCTCCGATCCTTCGCGGATTGCTGATGTCAGCTGGATTCAGCCTGGCGTGGTGTCGTGGATATACTGGGCTTACAATCATGGGTCTAACGACTATAGCATTATCAAGAAGTATGTCGATTTGGCTGTAGCACTGCACTTGCCTTATGTGTTGATTGATGCAGAGTGGGACGAGATGGAAAAACTGTCCTCCAATGAGGGTAAAACCATTGAGGATGCCGTAGCCTATGCCAAGGCACAGGGCATCAAGCCCCTTATCTGGTATAACTCATCAGTAGGGTGGGTGAATGGTGCTCCCACGCCAAAGTTCCGTCTAAACAAGCCTGAGGACCGGGAGAAGGAGTTTGCCTGGTGTGAGAAGATTGGCGTAGCTGGTGTGAAGATAGATTTCTTCTCGGGCGATGATCAGCGTAATATGGATTACTGTATCGATCTCCTGGAGAGTGCCGCCCGTCATCATCTGCTGGTCAACTTCCATGGTGCTACCATCCCACGCGGTTGGCAGCGTACCTGGCCCAACCTGATGTCCACGGAAGGTGTCTATGGAGCTGAGTGGTATAATAATGTGGCAACCTTCACTGCTAAGGCAGCCAGTCATAATGCCACCCTGCCCTTTACGCGTAATGTTATCGGTCCGATGGACTATACGCCCTGTGCTTTCAGTGATTCGCAACATCCGCATATCACGACCCATGCCCATGAGTTGGCACTCACCGTTCTTTTCGAGAGTGCCCTGCAGCATTTGGCTGACCGTCCGGAAAGCCTTTTGGCTCAGCCTAAAGAGGTCAAGGACTTCTTTGGTCAGTTGCCTACAGCATGGGACGAGACCCGTTACGTCAGTGGTTATCCTGGTGAGAGTGTGGTATTAGCACGTCGCCAAGGTACTACGTGGTATGTTGCGGGTATCAATGGTACCGACAGTGAGCGTACCCTCGCTGTCCCCCTTGGTTTTGTAAAGGGGAAAAACATCACGCTCTTTGCTGATGGTGACCCTTGGATGATATCGCGTCCAGGCAAGTTGCCCAAGCAGATAACCTGTAAGTCTCGTGGCGGGTTCGTGATGAAGATTGAGAATATGTGATAATGAGAAATAGGGTGTATGTTTAAGAAGCTATTTGTAATATTAGGTGTCGTGGCTTTTTTAGGAGCCTGCCAGCAACCTAACGATAAGGATATGGAACAACAGATCAATGAACTCTATGAGCGCATGCCCCAAGAAGAGCGTATCGCCCAGTTGCGGAGCATGTATATGGACGATCTCTTCGATAAGCAGGGACGCTTGGACACCAATCAGTGTCGTAAACTCATTCCTTATGGCATTGGCCACTTCTCACAGTTCTGCATGCAGAAACCGTTGGAACCCAACGTGCTGCGCGACCGTGTGGCTGCTGTACAGGAATGGCTGATGAAGCATACCCCCAATGGTATTCCCGCCTTGTTTCATGAGGAAGTGCTGTCGGGTATCAACACCCGCGGTGCTACGATTTATCCGCAACAGATAGGTCAAGCCTGTTCGTTCAATCCTGAACTGGCCGAGCTGAAAACGCGTCAGACGAGTACTGCCTTGCGTAAGATGGGTGGCATCTTGTCATTGTCGCCGATGGTTGACGTCTGTCGTACGCCAAGCTTCAATCGCTTGGAGGAATCGTATGGTGAAGATGCCTATCTCTCGGCAGCGATGGGTGTTGCCTTTGTCCGTGGCTTGCAGCAAGGCGACTTGCGCGAAGGTGTAGGTGCCTGTTCAAAACACTACCTCGGCTATGGTGGTGGCGGTGATGCGCCAGAGAAAGAACTGATGGAGGATATCCTGATGCCCCACGAGGCCATGATTCGCTTGGCTGACAGCAAGGCGTTGATGCCCGGCTATCACGCCATGGCTGACTCGGGAGATGTGAAGACCAATTGCATAGCAAACAACAAGATTCTAACCGATATTCTGCGTGGTTATCTGGGCTTTGACGGTATGGTAGTCAGCGACTATACGGCTATCGACCAGTTGCCTGGTCTTACTACTCCTGTCGAGAAGGCTGCTGCAGCCATCAATGCCGGTTGTGATGTCGATTTCCCCTTTGGTGCTAATTTCCAGTATTTGCAGGAAGCCATTGATAAAGGGCTGGTTAAACCCGAGGTTTTGGAGCGTGCTGTTAAGAATGTGCTCCGCTATAAGTATCGTGCCGGCCTGTTCGACAGCGACCCCTATCTGTATGCCAAGGGCGATATCAAGCTTGACACACCCGAAGAACGCCAGACATCCTACGAGATAGCTACACAGTCCATCGTCCTGTTGCAGAACGACAGTAACCTCTTACCCCTCACCCCTCACGCCTCACCTCTGAAAATCCTCTTGACCGGTCCCAATGCCAATACCATGTGGGCTATGTGTGGCGACTATTCGTTCCCGGCCATGTCCTATTTCTGGAAACGCGTGGAGTCCGACCTCGACCATCCGCATGTGGTGACGTTGTTGGAAGGTATGCGCGACCGTCTGCCCGCTGGTGATACGCTGATGTATAGCCGTGGCTGCGATTGGACCGAAGAGATAGAAACCAAGTTCTCGCATATTGGCGACAAGCGTTCATGGGAGTATCCGCTTCTGCATCGTAAGGTTGACTCGGGTGAGGAAGCTAATAAGGAAGAAGCCCTTGCTATGGCCGACTCTGCCGATGTTATCATTGCCGCTGTTGGCGAGAATGTGATGCTGTGTGGTGAGAACCGCGACCGTCAGGGGCTCCGTCTGGCAGGTAAGCAGGAACAGTATGTCGAGGAACTGCTGGCTACAGGCAAACCTGTAGTCCTTGTGGTGTTCGGTGGTCGTGCGCAGGTTATCTCTGGTCTTGCCGAGCGCTGTGCCGCTGTCATTCAGGCCTGGTATCCCGGTGAAGAAGGTGGTCATGCCGTTGCCGACATCCTCTATGGTAATGTGTCACCATCCGCCAAGCTGGCTGTCAGCTATCCTGGCGAGGAGATATACACGCCTATCTGCTACAGTTATCCTCTCCCTTCTTCCCTCTCATCTCTCCCCTCTAATAAGATCCAATGGCCTTTCGGTTATGGCTTGAGCTATACCACCTTTGAATATAAGCATCTGGCTGTTGATGGTGAAGTGCGTACCAATGAATCGTGCGTCAACCTCTCGTTCGAGGTTAAGAATACAGGTAAGGTCAGTGCGACGGAGATAGCTCAGATATACATATCGCCAGCCCCTGACTCACCTCTCATCTCTCACCTCTCACCTCTCAAGCTTCAGGGCTTTGCCCGCGTCTCGTTAGACCCTCGACAGAGCAAGACCGTCCGAGTCAAGCTGTATCCTGACCAGTTAGGCTACTACAGCCGTGAGGGAAGCCAGCGCCAATGGAATGTGCTGCCGGGCAAGTATATTGTCATGATTGGTGCCTCGTCAGCCGACATCCGTTTGGAGGACCAGTTGACGCTGGTGGGCGACAGTATCCATAAACCTTTACGTGAACACTATTTCTCTGATGTTACGATAGAATAAATAACCAAAAATGAAAAAACTAATGTTGATGGCGGTGCTGTTGGCCACCAGTCTCTTGGGAGCGAAAGCCGACGTTGATCCGAATTTCTATATTTATCTTTGTTTTGGACAGTCTAACATGGAGGGCAATGCCCAGCCGGAGTCTATCGATAAGACGGGTATAGATGCCCGTTTCCAGTTGTTGGCAACGTGCAATTTCACCAATCCCTCACGCACGAAGGGTAAGTGGTATACGGCTACTCCGCCATTGGTAAGTCCTAACGGTGGACTGGGCCCCAGCGACTATTTCGGTCGTACGATGGTTGAATGTCTTCCTGAGAATGTCCGTGTGGGTGTTATCCCTGTGGCTATGGGTGGTAGTCCTATCGAGATGTTCGACAAGGACAAATACCAGCAGAAAATGAAGGACAACCCCTCTGAGTGGTGGGTGACTTTGGCCAAGAACCACTATGGCGGTAACCCCTATGGACGTATTATCGAGATGGCCAAGGAGGCGCAGAAGGTAGGTGTCATCAAGGGTATCCTGCTTCATCAGGGCTGTTCTAATAATGGCGACAGCAACTGGCCGAACATGGTGAAGAAAATCTATAACGACATGTTGAGTGACCTCGGTCTTGGTACCGATAGTGTACCTCTCTTCGTTGGCGAGACACTGTATCAGAACCAAGGTGGTTCATGCTAC
>Ga0310786_10012878_pt1 | contig 10334 bp, 8 predicted proteins | sample AusTroGonzalo_MG_FD_203881 | JGI IMG/M metagenome (GOLD analysis project Ga0310786, IMG submission 203881) | Bovine rumen microbial communities from tropical cattle in Woodstock, Queensland, Australia - Gonzalo_03 (v2) (version 2) | ecosystem: Host-associated > Mammals > Digestive system >... | reverse complement strand
GGAGCAGCCTGCTTAAATCGACTCCGTTTGCTACCCTTCTTGGTGCAGGATAAGGAGTTGTTCCTACAAGAGCTTGTATTTCTACCAAAAGCGGTCTTGTGCCTTCGTTGGTTACAATAATTGTACTCCCCGGAGTTTGTGTTTGGTTATATTCTTTTAAGAATGCCTGACTCGGGTTGATAATTTCTGTCAAGCCATTTACTCCCATTTCAAAAATGCCGACTTCTGAAGTATTTCCGAACCTGTTTTTTACCGAACGCAAAATTCTGTAAGTTTTGTATTTGTCGCCCTCAAACTGTATGACGGTATCTACCATGTGTTCAAGAACTTTCGGCCCCGCTATATTCCCTTCTTTTGTAACATGTCCGATAACAATTATCGGAATATTCTTTGTTTTTGAAATATTCATAAGGAAGTTGCAGCATTCTCTGATTTGCGAAACACTTCCTGCAGAGCTTTGAATCATGCTTGTATAAATTGCCTGAATGCTATCTATAATAGCCATATCAGGATTCATATCTTCAATATGTTTTTTTATAAGTTCAAAATTTGTTTGGGGGTAAATGTATAAATTATCCGATTTAATCCCCAATCTTTCCGCTCTGAGTTTTATTTGGCTTGCCGATTCTTCTGCAGAAACATATAAAATCTTTTTGCCTTTTGCGCATAATTCACCGCTTGCTTGCAGAAGGATTGTAGATTTACCAATGCCGGGGTCTCCTGCAATTAGAACCAAAGAACCTTGAACTATTCCTCCCCCTAAAACTCTGTCCAACTCAGAAATTCCTGTTTTCGTACGAATTTCCGTATTCATTTCTATTTCGGATAATTTTGCAGGAGGGTTAGTGTCAGGTATGGTTTCTGCAGGGGCTTTAATATCTGCAGCGGAAACCTCTTCAACAAAAGAACCCCAAGAATTGCATTCGGGACATTTCCCCAAATATCCTGCAGATTCGTACCCGCAATTTTGACATACATATTTTGACTTAACTCTTGCCATAAAACACTATTTCATTGGGATAATGAGTTTTTGACCTATGGATAAAGCATTCGGATTAGCCATTTTATTAACACTTTGGATGGCATTTACTTTACTCATATCAAAAGAACCATAAAATCTTATTACAATACTTTCTAAAGTATCTCCGCTTTTAACAGTGTATTCTTCGTTTTTGGAAACAGGCGCAGGTTTTGAAGCTGCACTGTCAGGAGGTATAAACGAAAAATCATTTGTTTCTACTGCTGATTTTTTAGGCATGGTTATCATATCATCTTTAGGTGAAGATATATTAATCAAAAGGCTTACTACAACAACAATTGCCAGTGTTATAATTACCCCGAAAATTAAGCCGGTTACAAAGTATACTTGTGGGGCTTTTTCATTTCTTTGCGTTCTTACGCCAAAAGACTGCCAAAGTGCATCAAGTTCATGAGTTTTATTTTGTGTTCTGTAAAAATCTTCATCTTGGTGCTGTCTGTTGTAACGATTAAGAGCTTCCATCATCTGGACTTTTTCTCTTGTAATGTTTGAACGTCTTAGCGTAGTGCTTTTCATATGACCCCTTTATTTGACGGCATATAACCCTGCCACTCTGTTCTAGAAAATAACATAAAATGTACGTTATCGCAAATTTATTAAGAATATTGTAAAGTTTTGTAACATAATTAAATATGATTTATTGTTTACTAAAATATTAAATTTTGTGCATGCTCATGATAGAATATTGTTGTCACTTTTGGGAGTATAATTCTATGACAGATAATATTTTAAAACTTAAAGATACTAATTCGAAAAATGCGTTCAGATACGGGCATCTTTTAAATAGGATGAGCCCTTATATAAGAAAAGTACTGGGAAGAACTATTTTGCTTATTTTGCTGGCGATTCCTCTCGGCTTGCTTGATGGGGTTATAGCTTTTTCTTTACGTCCGTATATGGACTATGTTGTTAACGGCAATGAAGCTCAGATATTCGAATTTCATGGTTATAAAATTCAGTTACAGGCATTTCTTATTAAATTTATACCTTATGCAATAGTATTTTTTGCTTTATTACAAGGTTTATTAAGATATATATGTAATTACTTGACCGAGTGGACAGGTAATAAGATGTCAAATGCTTTGAAGATGGATTTGTTTAAAAAACTTACCACTATGGATACCAAGTTTTATGACATCAATTCTTCAGGCTTGGTATTAAGCAGATTCTTTTCTGACCCGGATCAAGCTTCCAAAACTCTTATAACAACAATTAAAACTTTTATCTTGTCAATATTTGAATTAATGGCACTTGTAATAGTATTGTTGGTAAATTCATGGAAATTGGCAGTGATAGGTGTTAGTGTAATGGCAATTGCGATAACTCCGGTTGCATTTATAAGAAAAAAAATTAAAGCGGTTTCCAATGCAACAATGGTAGTCGGCGGAGATATGACAACCAATTTTAACGAAACCTTTGCAGGGAACAAAATTATTACTGCTTACAATTTACAAGAAAATCAAAATAATAAATTTGAAGGACAAATAGGGAGACAGTTTTCCCTTGCAATGGCACTTACTAAAAGAGTCGGGTGGATGTCTCCGATAATGTATTTTGTCTGCTCAATAGGTATTGCTATTGTAATGAATTATGGTAACAGCCTTATATTATCAGGTGAAATGACAGCCGGTGCTTTTGCTTCATTTATTACATCATTGTTATTGCTATACAAACCGACAAAATCACTCGGGCTTACCTTAACATCACTTCAAAATACTTTTGTTGCTATGGCAAGAGTATTTGAGTTATTTGATCTTATGCCTAAGATTAAAAATGTTAATAATCCCGTTAAGTTTAAAGAAATCGGTTCGGGTATAATTTTTAAAAATGTATTTTTTGAATATGAAAAGGATACTCCTGTTTTAAAAGATTTTAGCCTTGAGGTTAAGCCTAATGAAACTATTGCTCTTGTCGGCAATTCAGGCGGTGGTAAATCTACTGTGGTTAATCTGATCCCAAGATTTTATGATGTAAAATCAGGTTCTATAACTATTAACGGAATTGATATAAGAGATTATGATATTACAGATTTACGTAATAATATAAGTTTTGTTTTTCAAGATAATTACTTATTTACGGGTACAATAAGAGAAAATATTCTAATGGGTAAGCCGGATGCTGATGATGAAGAAATTCTTAATGCGATTAAACTTGCCCATTTGGATGAGTTTTTGGATACGTTGCCTGCAGGCGTGGATACTGTAGTCGGAGAGCGCGGTGCATCACTTTCAGGCGGACAAAGACAACGTGTAGCAATTGCACGTGCAATAATCAAAAATGCACCTATAGTTATTCTTGATGAAGCGACATCGGCTCTCGATAATGAATCTGAAGCAATTGTACAAAAAGCTTTGGATAATTTGATACAAAATAAAACAGTATTTGTAATTGCACACAGACTTTCAACAATTCAAAATGCTGACAGAATCGCTGTTTTAAACGAAGGTGAACTAGTTGAGCTGGGTACGGCAAAAGAATTAATGCAAAATGAAAATGGCAGGTATAGACACCTTTATGAGATGCAATTTGAAATAGGGGCAAGTGTATGATTGAAAGATATTCAAGAAAAGAAATATCTGAAATTTGGGAATTGAAATCTAAATTCGATTATTACAAAGAAGTAGAGCTAGCCGTTTGTAAAGCTTATAACAAACTTGGCAAAATACCTGATAAAGCCCTTAATGAAATATGTTCTGATGCGGATTTTTCCGTTGAGAGAATTGATGAGATAGAAAGAGAAGTTAAGCATGATGTAATTGCATTTTTAACAAATTTGAACGAGTCGGTTGGTAAAGAAAATGCGCAATATATTCACATGGGTTTGACAAGTTCTGACGTTATTGACACTGCTTTTGCGCTGCAGATAAAAGCTTCTTCGGCAATAATTATAAATGATTTAAAAGAATTACTAAATACTATAAAGCAAAAAGCTTTCGAATATAAAAATACAATTTGCATCGGTCGTTCACATGGCGTTCATGCTGAAGTTATGACTTTCGGTTTTAAGCTTCTTAATTGGTATGATGAACTTGAGCGTGCAAAAAACAGTTTTGAAGAGGTACTCAAAGAGGTTTCAGTAGGACAAATATCAGGGCCTGTCGGAACATACAGCAACGTACCTGTTCAAGTTGAAGAATTGGCTTGTAAATATTTAGGGCTGGAATCTTCTAAAATATCGACTCAAATAATTTCTCGGGACAGGCATGCCAAATTTATTTCATCTTTGGCGATAATAGCATCTTTAATCGAAAAATATGCTACTGAAATTAGGCATCTTCAAAAAACTGAGGTAAGAGAAGTTGAGGAAGGCTTTGGTAAAAACCAAAAGGGTTCATCGGCGATGCCTCATAAAAAGAACCCGGTTCTTTGTGAAAACTTATGCGGGTTATCAAGAGTGGTTCGTTCTAATATGATTACAGCTTTCGAAAATATAAACCTTTGGCATGAAAGAGATATTTCTCACAGTTCAGCTGAGAGAATTATTTTCCCGGATTCGTTGATTTTGGTAGATTTTATGCTGACAAGATTTACAAATATTATTGAAAATTTAGTTGTTCATGAAAATAACATGCTTAAAAATGCAGAGCTTTACGGCGGAGTTATATATTCACAAAGAATTCTGTTAAAGCTTATTGAAAGAGGTTATACAAGAGAAGAGGCTTATAAAATCGTTCAACAGCATGCCTTGAACGCTCTTGAAGGAAGTAATTTTAAAAAGGAGTTGTTATCTGATGAAAAAATTACTTCAAAACTTTCCAATGAAGAAATAGAAGAATGTTTTAATTCCGGTGAATACCTTAAAAATATTGATAAAATATTTTCAAGATTTGAATAGGCTTATTTTGCACAAATTTTAGCACCCGAACTGGTTCCTAATCTAACAGCACCAGCTTCAATCATTTTTAGTGCAGCTTCTTTGTCTCTTATGCCTCCGGAGGCTTTAACTTGCAAACCTGCTGATTTCACTGTTTCATACATAAGTTTAACATCTTTGGCTTTTGCACCGACACCGTTTTTTACAAATCCTGTTGAAGTTTTTACAAAATCAGCTCCGCCTTTTATACATAATTCGCAAGCGGTTTTTATCTCACTTTGTGAGAGCAGGTCTGTTTCCAATATAACTTTTAATTTTTTGTTTTGGCATGCTGTCTTTATAGCAGAAATTTCATTTACGATAAAATCATATTCCCCGTCTTTTAATTTGCCGCAATTTAAAACCATATCAATTTCATCTGCGCCGTTTTTAACAGCATCAATAGTTTCCAAAACCTTTGATTCAGTTGTAGTTTGTCCCAAAGGAAATCCGATAACTGTTACAACTTTGATATCAGTGTCTTTTAAGTATTTATGTGCTAAAGATACAAAAGAGGGATTTATGCATACTCCCAAAAATTTAAATTCTTTTGCTTCTTCAAGCAAATTAATTATTTCCGCTTTTGTTGCATCCTGTTTTAAGAGAGTATGTTCAATATATTTATTCAATTCCATATTTACCTCCTCTACACTTTACCAATAAAGAATATGTAGGCCAAAAAACCCATAATTATACAGTAGTATCCAAAAAATGCCATAGAAAATTTCTCTAAAAATTTTAAGAAATATTTGATACAAAAATATCCGACAAAACCTGAAACCAGTGTCCCGACAATTATTGCAAACCAATCGAAATTAAATATATCTGCAAAATTAATTTTTACCAAAGGATAGACCATTGATGCCCCGAGGATAATAGGGATTGAAAGCAAAAATGAATATCTGGCAGCGGTTATCCGGTCACTTCCGGTAAGAAGCCCTGCTGCTATTGTCCATCCCGAACGTGAAAAACCGGGTAATGCAGCCAAACCTTGTGCCAATCCTGTTAAAATAGCACTTTTAATAGTAATTTCGCCTTTATTATTACGTTTTTTAGCAAGCCATTCACTAAATAACAATACAAAGCCTGTAATAATTAAAAATATACCAACGCCTGCAGGCATAAAAACAAGCATTTCCGCAACATCGCATAAAGGTAATGCAACAATACCGGTTAATAATGTACCCAGAATGATATAGCATCCGATTTTGAAATCCTGATCTCTGAAATCTTTTTTTACCAATCCTAAGAAAAAAGCTTTAATAATTTTTGCCAAGTCTTTCCTAAAGAAGATTAAAACAGCGACTAAAGTCCCCAGGTGCAGCATTATATCAAGAAAAATTTCCTGCTGAGTAACTTGAGCAATTTCAATATGTTTAAAAACTTTGTAAAAATTAGAGGTAAATACCAAATGCGCTGAGCTTGATATAGGTAAAAATTCGCTCAGCCCTTGGACTATTCCCATTAGTATTACTTGTAATAAATGCATGTCAATCCTTTTTAATTTTCATAGTATGTAGCACAGGAGGTATTTGTTTCCCATACGGAAACTTTAGTTAATATTGAGATTTTCTCTTTAAGTTTGGTATAAATAAATTTAGAAATCATTTCACTGCTGGGACTTTCTCCTTTAAAGTAAATAAGTTCATTTAAATCTTTGTGGTCTAACAAATCGAGTACAGATTTCAGTTCACTTTTCAGAATCTTGTAATCAATAAGGATGTTGCTTTTATCAAGTTCGTTGCCTGTGACATAAGCTTCAACAAGCCAATTGTGGCCATGTTGATTTTCGCATTCTCCCTCGTAGTTCAACAAATGGTGTGCAGCTGCAAAATACATTTGAGCTTTCAATTCAAACATTTTATACCCTTTCAACTTTAAAAAATTCAAAAATTATGCCGAACATATTTCTGCGAGCTTACGCATAATTCTGTCGGTTATAACTTTGATATAGTCCTTATCAACCATGCCGTTAATTATACAATCAGAGATCTGGTAAGTCGGGCGAATATAATGTTGAGCAGTTTCATTTACGTTTTTAAATTGCAAATCCGCAGCCTCTCCGGTTTTGCCTCTTAATACAGCGCGTTTGTACCAACGTTCTTTAATAACTTCAAGAGGAGTAAATACATAGACTTTTACGTCCATAATATCGCGCAAACTTTCATCTAAAACATATAACCCTTCGGTCAAGATGACTTTTGCCGGCCTCTTTTCCTCTCCATTTGGATCTGAAACGCATGTTACAAAATCATAACTTGGAGATACAACTGTTTCCAAATTCTTTAATGCAACCAAATGCTTTTTCATTAGAGCCAAGTCAATCGCGTCAGGTGTATCAAAGCTGAATCCTGTTTTGAAAAGAGCATCATAACTCCCTGCTTCGATGAGCTCTTTAGACGTGTCTTTGTAGTAATCATCACATCTTACTACGGTGTAAATACCTTCTTTTTTCTCTCTGACCACCGCTTCAATTGTATTATCAACAAAAACTGTTTTCCCCGATGCACTTTCTCCTGTTATACCGATTAGAAAAGTTTTTTTCTTTTCTTGTACGACCTTGCGTGCAATATTCATTATAAAATTATCAGCCACTTTTAAAAATAAAGGCTGTTCTTGCTTACTGTCTTCTTCCAGAATCTCTTTAAGAGCATCAACAATCGATGAAATTATTTCCATCTCAACTCTGTTTGAATAGAAATTATAATTTGTAAGTTCGAACGTTTCCATTAAACTCTTCCTTTGACCAACAAAAGACATTATATCGTGAAATATAAAAAAAGTCTCGTATTTATGGGGATTTTGTAAAAAAAGTTTACTTATTAAAATAAAAAAGCGGTTCTTGTAACCGCTTTTTTTTATATAACTTGAATTACTTAATATTTGAATATGTCCAAGCATCGAAGGTAGGAGTTTCGGAAACATTAATTTCTTTCTTCTTTTCTCCGGCTTGGCAGTCATCGTGCGCAATCGGATTGTATAATCTGTTATAGTATTCGATTACCATTCGATCTGAGTTAAAGTAAGCTTCAGATGTTCTGATTGCCTGTCTCATGAGCCTTGCCCACTCGGGTTTGTTATTATAAAAAGTAGGTATAATCTTGTCTTCTATAATACTCATAACACATTCATGGTCTTTCCAGTGTCTTTCTTCCCAAGGCATGTCATCATCGAGCCCTTCATATTCAACCGTATAACCATTTATACCGTCAAAAGTACCTTCTACTGTCCAACCATCAAAAATTGACAAGTGCAAAGTACCGTTCATATTAGCCGACATACCGGATGTCCCCGATGCTTCAAACGGTCTCAAAGGAGTATTTAACCATATATCTGAACCCCTCTTTAACATACCTGAAAGTTGAAGTTCATAACCCGGAAGAACAACCACATTCTTTAATGAATGTGAACGATTCAAAAGTTTGTTGAACATTTCCTTGCCCATAACATCATCCGGATGAAACTTACCGGCAAAAATGATTTGAACTTTATCTTCATCAAGGAGTTTTCCGATTCTGTCTTTGTCCATCAAAATAAGCCATGCACGTTTATAATCAGCGAATCTTCTTGCCCAAGTAATTGTTAATACATCAGGATTAAATCTCTTACCTGCAACATTCGCGATATATTTAAAGAGCTCAGCTTTCATTTCACGTTTAACTTCAAGCAACTTTTCAGGATTATTTTGATTTAGTGCAATTCTCTTGTCCTGCCAGTATTGAAGATTTACGGCATTTGTAATAGCTCTTATCGGGCATCTGTCTTCAACCCATTCCCACATCTTGTTTGCAACTAAACCATGCAATTGTGATACTGCGTTTGCAATTCTGGACATTCTAAGAGCTGCGACAGTAAGTGAGAAGTTCTCTCCGCCTAATTGAATAGCAGTGTCTCTTGAAGCACCGGAGAAGAAACCGCCTTCAAGCAGTGTATCAACCCAGTGAACTTCATTACCTGCGGCAACAGGAGTATGAGTTGTGAATACAGTTTTCTTTCTTACTTCTTGCAAATCGCCATTATATTGTCTCAAAAGTTCAAATGCAGCAGGAAGTGCGTGACCTTCGTTCATATGAACAACGTCAAACTTAAAACCTGCCTCTTGGAGAACTCTTATACCTGCAATACCCAAAATAGTTTCTTGGGCGATTCTTATCCTTTCATTACCGTCATAAAGTCTGTGAGAAATGCTCTTTGCCCAATCGCTATTACCGTCGATATCGGTAGTTAAAAGATAAACAGGACATGTCCCAAATAATTCCGGATTAACTTTATATGCTTTTACTTTTACTTTTTCACCGAAAGTATCTACGGTAACATATATACCTGTATCTTCCAGATAGTCATAATACTTTCTTATATATGCAACTTCAACGTTTCCGGAATGGTCAATTCGCTGGTCATAATAACCATAAGACCAAAGCATTGTTACTCCGACCATAGGCATTTGTAAATAACCTGCCGAAAGCATGTGAGAACCTGCAAGGAACCCTAAACCGCCTGAATATGTGCTCAATGATTGATCCATTGCGATTTCCATTGAAAAATAAGCTACGTTTGGTAATGTCATAATTTCTAACCCTTATTAATGTGTGTACTACTAAAGAACTATAAAACTCCTAGTCTTTCTACTAGTAATATACCACATAATCTATAATTTTTGTATAGTTTATGATTCTCAAACGTTCTTAGAATCGCTATCATGCCCATTTTACTTGTATTTTGGGAGTATTAAATATTGTAACAAAATTAATTCTAAAGTATTAGATATTAAGAATTAGATTTCGTAGCTTTTAAAAAAAAGTTATTTGTTATAATATATAGTCATTGAAAATTTAATACAAAAGGTTGGTGAATATTACAAAAAGCTGTAATATTTGCCCCTCGGGACGTAGCGCAGCTTGGTAGCGTACCACCTTGGGGTGGTGGGGGTCGCAGGTTCAAATCCTGTCGTTCCGACCATTTCTTTCTAAAGAACGAACGTGAAAACGTTCGTTTTTTATTTTACTTATTTAGTCAAATGTTACTTTATGTGGTGTAATCAATTCACCTAAGGTTCCGTCTTCCAAGAAATATCTTTCTGAATTGTCAAGATATCGTTCATAGTACGGTTTACCATTACGATAAAATATAGTTTTTTCTTCTTTACCGTTTTTATAAATGTTTTCCCAGTTTATATCTGTTGTGCTGCCATTTTTATAGCGCACTTCTTTCGTCAAGTTTTCTTTAGTATCATAAAAGCACTTTTCAATATATTCGCTGCCTGAACAAGTGTTACGTATTTCTTCTTTAACAGTAAAAGTCTGCCCGTTTTCTTGGATAGTATAAGGCTCTTTTACTTTGAAGCCTTTAGGCATTTTTACTTTATGTGGTGTAATCAATTCACCTAAGGTTCCGTCTTCCAAGAAATATCTTTCTGAATTGTCAAGATATCGTTCATAGTAC
>Ga0310786_10012877_pt1 | contig 10334 bp, 14 predicted proteins | sample AusTroGonzalo_MG_FD_203881 | JGI IMG/M metagenome (GOLD analysis project Ga0310786, IMG submission 203881) | Bovine rumen microbial communities from tropical cattle in Woodstock, Queensland, Australia - Gonzalo_03 (v2) (version 2) | ecosystem: Host-associated > Mammals > Digestive system >... | reverse complement strand
CTGCGATTCTGGCCGGTGCCCGGTATGTGGCCGCCGCTATCTTCATGAGCAGCACATCCACCTGGAGCGCTGAGCTTTTCCAGAACAGCCTGAACTATGTCGGACCGAACCTGCTGATTGCCGCCATCGTCGCACTGGTTGCCGGCATTGGCTTCCTGGTTTGCGGTTTGCTGAAGGATGGCAAAAAAGCCGACAAGTAAAATCTGCGTCAGAAAGTAAGCGGATAGAGGAAACGGACACCGGGGACTGTCCCCGGTGTCCGTTCTTTACCGATCAGATGAAACCATGCTGTATGGTTTTATGGATACTGATGGCAACTGCCTGCAGGAAGCGGTATATGAATTATATGAGGATAGTCATGATGGATTTGTTGATTACAGTGATTATGCTTTCGGCATGATATGCGTGGAAAAAGACGGAAAGTCCGGATATGTAAATGATAGAGGTGAATTGGTGATCCCATGTCAATATAAAGAAGGCAGGCCGTTTGCCGGCGAACTGGCACTGGTTGAGACGGAAGAGTGTGATGATCAATATATCAATCATAAAGGAGAAATCGTATTTGTTTTCGGCCAGGGAAGCGAAGAAGATCCGTAAAATTGTTCAGGATTATCTGTTGACACAACGGGCAAACAAAACGGACACCGGAGAACGTCGCCAGTGTCCGTTTATATAAAGAAAAGAGGTCAGGGCTTATAGGTGTTGCTTCATTCGTTGTCAGTGTTTCAACTATTTATTTTCCTTTTTCTCCTGCATATTCAATTCCCTTTTTAAAACTATCGATACATAATTCAAGATCTTCATTTGTGGTCGCCCAGGAGCATACACTTAACCGAATTGCTGTATTTCCTTTCCATTGTGTCGGTCCACACCAACACACACGATCATCCTGGACATATTCAAGAACACGTTTAGTCATCTCATCATCTACGTACTGTATCAGTACCTGGTTATACACAACATCATTCAGTATCGTAAACCCAAGTTGTGACAGTCGCTGCGCAAAGGTTTTTGCATTATTACAAAGAGCTTCCACAAGAGTTCCGATTCCTTCTTTGCCCAAGTACTTCATTGCAGCCCATAACTCGAAAGCTCTTGCTCTTCTGGACATAGCCGTTGTATATAGCATGCCATCCCGTTTTCCGCTGTAAATGATATAGTCTCCATTGGCTTGCAATGCTTTGCAGAACGCATCCCGATATTTGCACAGAACAATTCCACAATCGTATGGAACATTTAGTGTCTTATGCGCATCGACAGACCACGACGTCGCTTTTTCGATTCCCTTTGCCAGATGTGCATATTCCCTGCTTGCTTTTGCCCATAGTCCAAAAGCTCCATCGATATGGATCCATGCTTTCTTTTCATTGGCCAGATCACAGAGTGTATCGAACTGATCGAATGCTCCTGTATTTACATTTCCGGCCTGAAGAATCAAAATCGTTTTTTCATCCAATTCAGGCAGCTTGTCCAAACGCAATGTCCCATCTGGATTAGACTCTGCCTTAATTATATTCCTGGAACCGATTCCCAGAATTGATAAAGCTTTGAAGATGGTTGCATGAGCATTTTCACTTAATACAACACGGATCTCAGGGGCACCTATTAATCCGTTTTCATAAATGTTATAGCCGTTACGTTCCAATATGGTATTTCTCGCAACGGTCAGTGCACATAGAGATGCATCCGAAGAACCTCCCACCAATCCCATTGCAGTTTCCGTAGGAAGCCCAAATAAATCAACAATCCATTTCTCACAGACTTCTTCAATTACACCAGCAACAGGTGAGGCAACATAGAGTACAGAATTCTGGTCCCACACATCAGTCAGCCACCTGACTGCAAGTGTGACTGGCAACGCACCGCCATTCACAAATCCATAATATCTTCCACCAGTCTGTGCCAATGTATTGGGCGAACCATTTTGATGAAGTGTTAACAAAATTTCCTCTTCATCTGTACCAACCTGAGGCAGCGGTTCATAAAAATTCTTGAGTTTTATCAGATCCTCTTCCTTTGGATACACATGCCGCTCTGAAATTCCATCCATGTAATCAAATGCATAGTCCTTCGCCATCTCAAATATCAATTTATTTTTCAATGGCTTTGATACTGATTCATAAAAGTCTTCCTGCATAATAAAACACCTCTTATTTTTCACTTAAACGGTTCCGCTGCAGCCCAGGCATCTGCAATACGAGCAAGTGCTTTAGCGGCTGGATGGTCAATTCCAAGGTAGACAAGAGGGATGGATACGCATTGAATAACTCCCCACTGCCAGATTACCGCAGCATCGACTCCAGTCCGTTCATGTAATCGTCTGCAGCGAGCTGTTCCAATTTCCAGTGGACAATCCACGAACCCATCCTGCGCAATAATTATGGCCATACCCAGATCGTATGCTTTTTCTCCAATGGCGCTGTTCGGGTCTATAAAACGAAATGAATCGGGATGCTGAGGATCTTCCAGGCAATTTGTCGCATTTGCATCTCCATGGAGAAGAACTACCTCTGAATCCGCCATACGCTTTGCGCTTTCATCCAGATATGCCAGTGCCCGGTCCACCGCCAAACGGGATAACGGCCTGTGAAAACGCTCCCATGCAGAAGGAATATAAGAGTGAAACCGATCAGTTATTTCAGAGCTGTGAGGCAGAAGCGCATCCACGGAGATATCAAAGAAATCCGCCATTTCCATGATAAGCCGCAGTTCGGGCAGGGAGGACCGGGATTCGCACTTATAGACCGCACCGACGGATACCCCCAGCACTTCCGCCAGCTGTTCCTGGGTCAGTTCGCTGTTTCCGGTAAGCCCGGATATTATCCGCGATGTTTGTTTCCATGCCATCCTCTTCCTTTCTGGTTATTCAAATATTATATGACAGAAGCAGGGAATGGAAAAGAGATCAGCAATATAATTATTTGGGTGAACGCCCATACCAACAGTATGAGTCGGATTGATCCTACATGGAATCTGAAACGTAATGTCTGAAGAAGCCAAAGAGAGAAGATGTAATTCAACGGCTGCATTTATATTGTCAAATGAGGTATTTGAAAAAAACTCACACTTTACTGCCATCCTCCTGAAACAGGCGTATCTATATGTGGCCGGCGGGAAAGCCGGTCGGAAACAGAAAGAACGATGCCCACGGGGCAAGGAGGATACGATAATGAATAATAAGATTGTTGGAGCAATTTTCTGCCTGATCGCTGCGATTCTGGCCGGTGCCCGGTATGTGGCCGCCGCTATCTTCATGAGCAGCACATCCACCTGGAGCGCTGAGCTTTTCCAGAACAGCCTGAACTATGTCGGACCGAACCTGCTGATTGCCGCCATTGTCGCACTGGTTGCCGGCATTGGCTTCCTGGTTTGCGGTTTACTGAAGGATGGCAAAAAAGCCGACAAGTAAAATCTGCGTCAGAAAGCAAGCGGATAGAGGAAATGGACACCGGGGGGACTGTCCCCGGTGTCCGTTTTGTGATAGAATGCCGTCTGAGGAGGTGGTGACATTTGATCAAGGCTGTGGTTTTTGACATGTTCGAGACCCTGGTAACCCTGTTCGTGGGCAGAACGTATTTTGGAGAAGATCTGGCCGAAGACGTCGGCGCAGATCTTTTTACGTTCAGGAAAGAATGGCACTCCATCGAAAAAGACAGAAGTACCGGTAAGTACACGATTGAAGAAGGACTGGCAATCGTCCTGAAAAGACTGGGCATTTATACTGAGGAGAAAGTGAAACTGGGGGCGGGAAAGCGGCGTGAAGCACTGAATGACACTTTCTCAGCCATTCCCGAGGAAACAATCCGGATGTTACGGGGTCTGAAGGAACGGGGAATCAAGATCGGGCTTATTACCAATACATTTTCAGATGAGCGGGATATCATCCGGGAGAGCCCGCTGTTTCCATACTTTGACGCGGCGCTGATTTCCTTTGAACAGGGAATCTGCAAACCGGATCGTGCCTTATATGAGAAAATGACAAGTCTGCTGAATGTGAAGGCGGAAGAGTGCCTGTATGTAGGCGATGGCGGTTCCAGAGAACTGTATGCTGCCCGGGAAGCCGGAATGCACCCAGTGCAGTGTACCTGGTTCCATGAAAGAGCATATGAGCCGCATATTCCTTGTCCCATCCTGGATGAATTTGAACATGCGGAACATCAGCAGGATATTCTGAAATATATAGACCGTGAGAGGAAAAACTAAAACATGATTCAGAACAAACGTGATCTTGGCGGACTTAAAACGAAAGACGGCAGAACCATCCGTCCGGGCATGATTGTCCGTTCAGCCCAGCTGGGCGAGGCGGAGGAGGCAGACCTGAGCGGTATTTCAACAATAATCGATCTGCGGACAATTGCGGAAAGAGAAGAAAAGCCTGACCAGGCCTGCGGAAGAGAATACCTTCCGATTCCAATCTTTGAAAAAGTGAATGAGGGAATCGACGGCGTGAGCCACGAGGAGAAAAAACAACAAAGTCTGATTCCGGATATGGCGGTGCTTTACGGTATCCTGATGCGTGTATATGCTGACTCTTTCCGCAGGGTAGTGACAGCCATCCTGGAACATGACTACAGCAAAGGGGCGGTACTCTGGCACTGCACGGAGGGAAAAGACCGGTGCGGAATGACTACGGCGCTGATCCTGGAAGCGCTGGGCGTTGACCGGGAGATTATCCTGGAAGATTATCTGAAAACCAATCTGGTCAATATTCCCAAAGCCAACGCGGTGCGCGAGAAACTGCTGGCGACGCATGGAGCGGAAATGGCGGAGAGTGCGTATCAGGCATTTATTGCGGATGAACGGTATCTGCGTTCGGCCTGGGAAGAAATGGGCAATGACTACATTACCGGAAGGCTGGGAATACCGGAGGAGACGCTGGAAGCATTCCGGAAAACAATACTGGAGTAAACAAGGAAGGAAAAACATGAAGACAATCGGAAACCTGTTATGGTTTATTTTCGGAGGATTTATCAGCGGGCTGCTCTGGCTGATTGCGGGGTTGCTCTGCTGTGTGACGGTGATCGGCATCCCGCTGGGACGGCAGTGCTTCAAATTTGCAAGCCTGTCCTTCTGGCCGTTCGGGAAAGAAATTATTTACGGCGGTGGAGCAGTTTCAACGCTGGCCAATGTAATCTGGATCATTTGCTGCGGACTGTGGATGGCGGTCTATAACCTGATCGCCGGCTTCCTCTGGTGCTGTACGGTGATCGGGATTCCATTCGGAAAACAGTTCTTCAAGATTGCCAAGCTGGCGCTGACTCCTTTTGGGGCAAAGATCATTCACAAATAATTATTTAGGGGCATTCCGTTATGGAATGCCCCTTTGGTTTACAGACAATGCATCATTCTGCTGCTTCAGCCGTGAACAGCTGCAGCTTTGCGAAGAAGTCTTCCAGGATATACCGGGAGTCGACGCTTTTATAGACACGGATGACCGGATTGCCGGGACGGGAAGACGAGGAAGTGTCTTCCCCGACATGGGGTGCCTGGGTATAGAAGTATCGGCCGCACTCTGGATTCAGCGCGATGGCGATGGCAGGGGAGTCACCCAGAGACCAGGATTCACCCTGGGTCCATCCTGCGCGAGGAGAAAGATTGTAATCAATCATGTTCTCATACAGGTGCTTTCCGATCCGGCCGCAGGGAAGGACCTTCAGTTTCAGTTCCGCCAGGCCTACGGTGATGGTGGTATAGACATCAGAAGGTACCAGCCAGATATCCGCGCCGCTTCCCAGTACATAATTGGCGGCGGTAATATCATTCCCGGCGTTGAATTCCCGGAAAGGCGCCGGTTTGTCCGATACGCCGTGGGTGCCGATCCAGATGACCCTGATCCGATCTTTTATGGCGGGTTTCCTATGCAGGGCCGCAGCCAGGTTGGTGATGGCTCCCTGGCAGAGAATATAAAGGGGTTTCGGATCCTCTCTCATAGCCTCACTGATAATGAATTCCGCTGCTTCAGAAACGGAGTCCGGCCAGCCGGCAATATCCACAGGATCTTCTTCGCCAATGAATACAGGAACCTTCAGATCCATGGCGTCCAGTATGGTCATAATCTCATCATGGCTTTTCTGAACAGATCCTTTTTCATTGAAGTGCTCCGCTAGGATGCCCTTGATAATCAGCTTAGGACTCAAAAGCGCCTGGACAATGGCAAAGGGATCGTCGGCTTCACAGGCTGCGTCCGTATCGATAATGACCCGTATCTTTTTTTCATCCGGTATTCTGATCATCTGAATCGTCCTTTCATATGATGGCTGACGGTGTTATTTTATTCCTCCTCCGGCTCAGTGCTGACCGGAAGATTATCCAGTACAGTCAGGGCCTCCGCAAAGTGCCTGTAGAGTGTATAAAAACGGAAAATGCCGTACATGGGGCGGACTTCCCGGGCAACATCACCGATACCGGAAATCTGCTCTTTCAGGAAAGGAATGTTTTTCTGCCGGAGGGCATCTTCCAGCATATTACTCTGTAATTCATACAAATCAATCAGGAAGCAAAGATCATCCGGTTCCGGTGCACGACCATCTTCTTTATTGCAATCCGTACATCTGTCACCGGAATAGAGACGTTTGCATCTCTGGCAGTAGAGCAGATGATCGGGAAGTTCTTTAGGTTCCTGAATCTCTGATTCTTCAACCGGTTCAGGCTGCACAGGAGCTTCGGCTTTTTCCTGCAGGGCAGTCTGCTCCGGGATGTCAGAAGAATTGTCAACTTCTTCAGGCTCTGTGAAAATATCTTCACCGTGGAATAATGCCTGGAGCTCTTCCTTCAGCTTCATTGTGTCAGGAAGGAAAAGCTTACCGTTACATTCTTCTGCCTTCAGCTTTGCAAGAACAGCATCGATCTCCGGATAGTCTTCTTCAAACTCATAGGATGACCATACATTAAAGACTTTACGTATGGTTTTTGCATCCTCTATATCTTCCAGGAAAAGATCTTCCTGCAAAGGCCTGCCTGAGTTCCTTCTCTTTGTCAGCAGGGCGATCCGGGCATCCCGCCCATCCGGGGTTTCTTTAAGCAGATGCTTCCGGCTTTCTGCATCCGAAGGCGCAGCTTCTTCACCAGGCGCCCGGAAAACGTTGGCATGATAGCATTCCTCACAAACATGGAGGGTCTTGGGTTTGCCATGAACGGATGTTACAACCGGAATGAGGGTGTCTGTCGGAATATCGCACAATTCACACATTTTTCCTGTTTCTTCGGGTATGTTTTCCGCACCTTCCGCCTTGCGGTTTTTGTGACGGACATAGAGTACTCTGGCTACCGCAATAATGAGCCAGACAGCAACGCCAAAGATGGACAGAAAAGAGCAGAGTATGCCGAGCAGAACCAGATAGACGGCAGAGCTTTTCCAGTTATTCAATACGACGTTTTTCTCCGGCCCCCGGTTTTCCTGATTGACATCATATGACATAAACGAAACACCCCTTTCGGCATACAATATACCAGAAGGGGTGTTTCGCTGTCATCACAGTGATGTAACAAATGTGCGTTTTTGCAAAGTTTTTCTTTTCGCCATCAGGCAAACTGACGGCTCTGCGCTTCCAATGCTTTCAATGCCTTGTATTCCCGAAGATAGAGACCGCGTCTCATTTCATCCGTATCCGCATAGGAAGCGTGCTTTGAAAAGATATCAATGGCTTCCTCCAGGGACAGCCAGCAGGGAACCATGCCGACTTCCTTTTCCCGATCTGTCAGTTTAACTTCTGTTGTTCCGATGATCCTGCCGAAGAAGTACCGGCTGACACCCTTCCAGTCTTCATAGTATTCGTCCAATTCAAGCACACATTCCGAAGGTTCGACCAGGAACCCGGTTTCTTCCGCCACTTCCCGGGCACAGCATGCACGTTCATCTTCATCGCCTTCGAGTCCGCCGCCCGGAATCATATACTGCCCGGTTTTAGTTTCATAGGACAACAGGATTTTACCGTCCTGTACAATGATTCCGCGGCAGGCTGTGCGGCAGACGTTCCAGTGTCCAAAATAATTGTCTCCGATCGTTTCAAGCGTTATCATAATGCCTCCTGTTATTCACGGCTTTTTCCGTGCAGTACAAAAACCTGGTTGGGATAATTGAATTCCATTGTAAGTTCAGCTTCACAGAAGCCATATTTCCTGTACAAAGCGCGGGGTGCTGTTCCTTTTTCATCCTCTTCCCGGAAGGTGGATACCGTGATGTCCCGGCTTCGGTCCAGTTCTCCAAGGGCTGTTTCCAGAAGAATGGAGGCGATTCCGTTCCTGCGGTATTCAGGATGGACAGCCAGGCAGCAGATAATATTGCGGTTCCTGGAAAACAGCAGCACGCCGGCAATCCGGTTCCCATCCTTTACGCAAAGGGCCTGTTGTTTTCCAAAGAATTTCAGGACGGTATGACGATGTTCTTCCAGGGATTCTTCTGTTTCCAGACCGGGGAAATTATTCCTGACAAGACGGACAAGATCCATCCACTGATCTATATCAGCCGGTTCGCCGAACAAGCATTCAGAGGATATATTGTTTTTCATCATTTCTTATTGCCTCTGTTCATAATAATATCCAGCAATTCCATTGTGATATATTCCAGATCCTGTACCCCGTCAATGACATAATCAGATGACGGTTTGATATCCTTCAACATCTGCACATAAGCGATCCGGGCATAGTTCAGATAGACATTCATTTCTTCCCGGATTTCATCCGCGGAGGCATTGTTCATATCCTGGAGGATCCTGCGCGCCATGGCAATATCCAACGGGGTATCGATGAACACAGCGCAGTCAATATGATCCCTGATCAGGTTATGCCTGTAGGCAAAGGGATAATCCAGCAGCAGATAATCATACTTACCGCTGCGGATAATCTTCTCGATATCCGCTTTCAGGGGAGAGAGGTCCCATACGTTGTAATCAGCGCCGTCCAGCACCCACTGATGGAAATCTTCGACTTCTCCCTTAAAGGAGTAGTCATCAAAATGCAGGGACGCGCAACGGGGGAGCTTTTTCTTCACTGCGTTGACTGCGGTGGTCTTGCCACCGGCTGTTACAGCGGAAACAGCAATGATCTTCATTGATTCAGATCCTTTCAGGCTGATGATACCGATATCCATCCGGAATTCTGATAAATGCCCTGATATGGCCGTCTATCGGACGCTCAACCACTTGTGAAATGTTGTCCTTGTTTCCTTCAGCTACAATGATTGTATTCCCAGGATTCCGCAGGACAATACCGATATGGTCATGCTCCTGATTGTTGAAGACCCGGTCATAAAGAACAATATCACCGGCTTCCGGCACAAAGGCATCCGTTCCTTTATGGTAACCGATCCGGTCATCGCCAATCGCCCACTCTTCCCAGGCAATACATCCCGCCAGATGGCAGGACCTGCATTCGTCCGGCCGGATGGGGAGATCAAACCCTGCTTCCCTGCAACAGTAGTACACGAAGGCTGCACACCATACGCCGTCTGCTTCCTGCAGGGTCCACCCGGGGAAAAACCGGATAAGGGGCTCAAGATTGGATTTCTTGCCTTCAATATACCCGTGAAAGGGAAGCTGGGCCTTTTCTTCCGCGACCTTTGCCAATGCTTTTCGGGTTGCCTTTTCCATCGCTGTTCTCACTTTCATTATTCCAGGTTCTTCCTGAACCAGAAGGAGGTTTTCTGAAAGCCCAGCCGTTCATAAAAGGCGTGGGCTTCTGTTCTCCTGATCCCTGAAGCCAGTCCGATATACGGCGCGCCTTCCTGAAGAGCCAGCTGTTCCACGCGGTCCATCAGCATTTTGCCGATACCCAGACGCCGGTATTCCGGAAGAACGCCCAGACCGTTCATTTTGATATACCCGCCCGGATGACCAATGGCGAGCACTTTCACAACGGTCACGAGCCCGACGACCTTTCCGTCTGTTTCCGCAATAAAAGTATGGTAATGATTATCCTGCGCCATTTGCGCATAGATTTCCGCAACGCTTTGCTCTGTGGCGTTATAAATATCCAGCACGTCACGCCAGATGGCGGAAACGGCCGCATAGTCGGATTCCTGTATGGGCCTGATTGTCACCTGCATCATGATGTCTCCTTTTTATGGTTTCCTGGCCAGCTGCAGATCAATCGTATCAAATATGGTGATGGACCCGCCGTGCCGGTTGATTGTTTCTTCTATTGCGTTAAAGAAGCGTTCCCGGATGCTTTCCTCAATGGTAATATGGTCTGAGTAAGTTCCGATCAGCGCCCTGTATTCGGCGGCTGTCAGGATCCGCTGCCTGTAAAACAGGGCATATCGCGTGTCTGTAAACCCGTATTGATCGGCGATCTTTGCCCTTGCGGCTGCCTGCTCTTCCGTATACTCAGAAGGCGTC
>Ga0310786_10012876_pt1 | contig 10334 bp, 10 predicted proteins | sample AusTroGonzalo_MG_FD_203881 | JGI IMG/M metagenome (GOLD analysis project Ga0310786, IMG submission 203881) | Bovine rumen microbial communities from tropical cattle in Woodstock, Queensland, Australia - Gonzalo_03 (v2) (version 2) | ecosystem: Host-associated > Mammals > Digestive system >... | reverse complement strand
TAACTCTCCATTCCTTGTATAAGGTTCCGCAGCATTTCAGATACTCATCAATGTTCTTGACAGAGCGGATCTCTGCAACCTTGTCCTTGAGATAAGTGATATCTTCAGCATTCATGCTTTTGCCGCCAGTGCTCGCATCAAGAACCTTATAATAGAGATCACGGATCAGCTGTTCGTTTGAGCCCGGTTTATAGGAGTTACTGTCACCCTTTATTATTTCGTCAATTAACTCATCCAGTCTCTTATCAACGATCCCGGCAAGATCATAGAATGAACCCGCGGCTCCGCTTTTCGGATCGATCTTCGCGTTATTCAGATACTCTGCGTTAATGTAACCATAGAAATCATCCTGTGCGCGTATCTTTAAAACTTCCGACTGAACACTCGCAGCTGTTGACGTGGTTATCATCTTTTCCTGCGGAATTTCAGTTGCTGAACAAGATGTCAAAAAGACAGACGCCAACAGAGCAAATGCAATAGGTTTTGTCTTCCTCATTACCTGATTCTCCTTCATGATATGAGGATAATATAGACCAAATGAAAGTTTCAAAGTCAAAACTGTTGTGAACTGACATGATTAAGTGGAGAACCGACATTTTCAAATTTATAAACCTTATTGTTCCTGCTTCAAACAGATCCCCGGCGCTGAAGCGCCAGCGGAACTCTCAGAACGCTGAAACATGACAAAAACAAAACAGCGATCGGATAATAGTCCGGTCGCTGTTTTTTATACCAATCCGAAATGCTCTTCAATAATTTGCAAAGTACCCTCAACAGTATCAGCTTCGGATCGTTCCTTATACTTGAATCCGCTGTTTATGAAAGCCTGTCTTTCAATCTCGTTATCAATATTGAGAGCCTCGTTCACGTTCTTGAGAAGATCTTCCCCGTCAGGAAATGACCGGATAAATTGATAGACCTCATCTTTATCGGCACGATTGAAATAATGCTTTCTCTTCATCTCGTCCGGAGCAAACAAAAGGAATACATGATCGTAGTCGCTTATCTCCTTCAGAAGATCGACCGGGATTATTCCGTCAAAGATCACTTTCTTATCCTGAGGGATAGCAAGAAGATCCGCTATCGCGAATTCTGCTTCTTCCTGAAGTGAAGTCCTCATCCAATCAGCATACTGACGGGGCGGCTGGGCAAAATACCCGTGCCAATCCGCACTTCTGTCCAACCCCATGGCAGGCTGCTCTTTTGAATCTGCGATCATAGCATATTCATCTTCGTGATCTCCCTGCCTGTATCTTATGAAACCGTGTTTCTCTTCAAGGAGCTTTGCCATAGTGGTCTTGCCTCCATATGCCCCTCCGCATAAGAAGTACACGTTCTTCAAATGAGCTTTGATTATGTTATTCGCGATCTTCATTCAAATCACCCCCGCCGTTGGAAGAACAAGACTCTTCATTCATTTCTTCGACCACAGAAACCGGCTTAACCGTCATTTCAACCCATGCAGGTATAAGGCCGCTCTTTACAGCATTTCTTACTGATCTGACATTTGACCAGGCTGTGCAGTAAAAAGGAATCTTTCCGCGTTTCAGGATCTCTAATGCAAGTTTTGATGTTAATGCGGAAGCGATTCCTTTTCTCCTGTATTCAGGCAAAACATCCACTCCGATCTGCCACATCTCTTCCGCATCGGCAGAACAACCCGCCAGTCCGACAAGTTTCCCGTTATCGTATGCTCCGACAGCAAGCATATCCAAGTACTTTCGGTCATTAGTCAACGCATTGGTCCATTCAGGGCAATATAGATCGTCAAACTGACCTTTCTCCAATGTGCGAAGCTCATATTCACAAGGCAGTTCGGTTAACCTGTTCAGATCCGGCAGATAATACTCAGCCATAAAACACACTGTAAGTCCCAATGGCTCAAGCCGCTTGTTGAGCCAGCGCATGTTAGGAGTCTCAAAGCAGTGATAAAACATAAACTTGGAAACATACTCTTTAACTATCTCAAAGGTTTCTTCAGTTGCTGAAGCAACAATGTTATTCCCGTAAGATATGAAATTGCATGCTATTGGCAGCTGGTAGTACTTCTTGGCATTCATTCCAAGTTTAAATGGAACGACCCTGTTTTTGTCAGACAGAAAATCTTCTGCTAAGCAGCCTATATCTTCTGCAGACTGCTGCATCGCGATCTGCAATAAATCTTTATTACCAAGTTTTTCAATCTGAACTCGCACGAAATACTCCAATGATCATCCTTAATGAGTTTCATTATAGCATTACGGCTCATTAACAGTCATTGTACGCTGCTGATCTCATTCACTTTTCCGGAAACAACTGTATAATTTAGTGACGTTTTTAGAAAAGAGAGAGTCTTTATGAACCTGCATTATCTGGCAATATTCCTTCAGATCGCTAATTTTCTGGCATTTCTGATCTTAATCGTAATCCCGTTTTTCCCCAATGGAATCAAGGATAAGCCGAATTACTATGGCAAAGATTGCTGGATCTTCTACGCAAACAATGTCAGCAAGGGACAGCTTACCGTAATCACAATCGGTGTATTTACACTCTTCCTTCCCCGATTAATTGCGAACCCGTATATCAACATAGTTCTGCTTTCTATATGTCTAATTGCGTCAATACTTGCAAGGATCTTCTGGTGGCGCTATGAATCATGCATCGTTCTTGAAGCTGATAAAGTAACTGTCAAATACAACCGCAAGAAGATGGAAGACAAAGTCTTCTATATCTCGGATTTTGAAAGTTATCTTGAAAAGCAAGGAAACTCTCCTTCCAAGCTCGTATTCAGCGGTGACAAAGAGATAGACCTCGGTTTCTTAAGAAACCGGAATGACATCAAGGTCTGCAAAGTCGTTAACCGCATTTATGAAGAAGGCGAGCTTCCCGATTACATTGCATTTCTGAAGACTTATAAGGAAATGAAGGCTCAGCTTGAGCAAATGAAGAATGGTGCAAAAAGCACTCCTAAACCCGGTAATGACCCCGGTTCGATACTTACAAGGGCAGAATACAAGGAATATCTGGATCTGGCGTTTGCAGACATTCCCGATGACAAGAAAGAAGTCATTTCCAATCTGGTCAGAAATAACGAGAAAATCAAAGCGATAAAAGAATGCCGCGATTGTACCGGCGAAGGTCTCAGTGTCGCAAAAGATCTTGTTGAGAAGTATTTTTAACCGAACAATTTCATTGAGAAGAATCCCATATAGTCCATCATTTCACTTGCCTGGATCAGTTTATATCCCAGGACTCCTATAACGGCAACCAGGATTATAGCCATAATGACGATTACTACGATAAGCTCAACAAGAGATAAACCCTTTTTAGATGATTTTGCAGTCCTTTTCATAGCCGTTCCTCCCGCACTGCCCCAGAACGATATCTTTCCTCTTCCCTGTTATTCCATATCATACAAGACTCAATGTTATAATTCAAAATAAAACTTGACGGAGATACCCGATGAGACTTTTTACTGAGATCAAGATCGCAGGTGACGCCTACCCTGCAGCTTTTTCAAGCGGACTGACAATGCACGGAAGCGCAACAATGGAACGTTTCACATTAAAGGAAGGAAACGAAGACTTCGCTGAAGGCATTTCTGAATATGAATCTTCGGACGGAATAAAACTCATCCTTTCGAAAAAGATTGACGGCTCTGTCATCAAAGTCAGGTCTTCCGTTATCAACAACAGTAACCGCGAGGTCAGTTTGGAACTTCTCACAAGCTTTGCATTAGACAATGTAAAAGCGGACAAGATACACCGTCTGCAGTCTTTCTGGAGTGCCGAAGGAAGACTTCGCACAGAAACCGTCGATGATCTTCACTTAGAACCCTCATGGGCACACTTTGGCGTCCGGGTTGAGAAATTCGGCAACACAGGTTCAATGCCCGTGCGTAAGTACTTCCCTTTCCTTGCTCTTGAGGATTCTAAGACCGGAAGGTTTACTGCAATACAATTATGTCTGGCTTCTACCTGGCAGATGGAAGTCATCAGCAGCAACGATGATACGCTTACGGTTACCGGCGGAATCGGCGACCGTGAATTCGGTCATTGGATGAAGACTCTCGCTCCCGGAGAGAGTTTTGAATCTCCAGAAGCCTATATAACGACCGGCAGTTCCCTATATGAAGTATGCGATTTGCTCATCAAAGCACAGCATCCCAAGATCTCACCCGTTGACGATGGCATGGGGATAATGTTTAACGAATACTGCGCGACCTGGGGAGATCCCTCATACAAGAAGATGGAAGCATTTTGTGAAAAGCTTTCCGGCAAAGACATTAAATTCTTTGTGATCGACTCCGGCTGGTACGGTGCTGACAAATGGTGGGAAAGCATCGGCGACTGGAACGTCAATGAAGATAAATTTCCCGGCGGCATGAAGCCCGTAGCTGACCTTATAAGATCCAAGGGCATGATACCCGGCATATGGTTTGAAATGGAGGCTCTTGCGCCTTCAAGCCGGCACTATAACGAGAAAGAGCATCTCCTATGCAAAGACGGGGTTCCCCTGACTATCGGTTCAAGAAGATTCTGGGATATGGAAGATCCCTGGGTAATTAATTACCTGAGCGAAAAGGTGATCGGCCTGCTCAAGAATTCCGGTTTTGGCTACGTTAAGATCGATTATAACGATACAGTCGGTATCGGATGCGACGGTTATGAAAGTCTTGGAGAAGGCTTACGCCGAAAGGTTCTTGCAACACAGAAGTTTTTCGAAAAGATCAGAGAAGAAATACCCGGTATCGTAATCGAGAATTGTTCGAGCGGCGGTCACAGGCTTGAACCTTCAATGATGGCTCTGTGCAGTCAGGCAAGTTTCTCTGATGCCCACGAGACAACATCGATCCCTCTGATCGCAGCAAATCTCCATCGCGTTATCCGCCCTGACCAAAGCCAGATCTGGGCAGTTCTCCGTGCTTCTGACAGTATAAAGCGTATCGAGTATTCACTCATAGCAACGCTTCTCGGCCGTATGTGCATAAGCGGTGATATCAATGATCTTTCTGATGAACAATGGAACGTAGTCGACGAAGGCATGGCTTTCTACCGCAAATGTTCCGATGTGATCAAGTACGGAAATACTGTACTGATCGATCAGCCTGACACCAAATACAACGCGCCTAAAGGGCAGCAGCTTCTTATCAGAGAGTATAAGAACACGAGGCTTGCCATCCTTCACCGTTTTGAAGATTCCGTTAAGGTTGAACCTGATCTGAATGGCAGCGAGATCATTGCGGAATTCGGAAGCGGAGATTGCGACTTCAGCGCTAAGGCCTGGCTATACAAAACCCGATAATTTACCGATGCTTAAAAGAAAACGGGGCGCCCTCTCGGGCGCCCATTACACTAGGACAAAATATATTAAGGATCTTTCAATTAGTTCGTTTGATTATTCTTGTTTTCATCAGTGTCAATTCTTATATCACCTCTCTCTTCTTCCGCGGTAACCGGGAAATTCCTGTTCATCCTTGTCGTCCTGTGAAGGCTCTCTCTGACTGTCTGAAGACGAATCCTTTTCAGGTAACGCTGCCTGCTGACGCACGCCCAGCTTAACTTCGATCTTCTTAGTCTCTCCGTCACGTATGACCGTTAAAGTTACAACATCGCCGCTGTTATGCTTCGCAAGCTTTGAAGAAAGTTCAGATGAGATAGTGATCTTCTCACCATCAAGAGCCGTGATGATATCGCCTTTTTCAAGACCCGCTTCTTCAGCAGGACTGTCTTCGGCAATGCTGTCTACGACCAGACCCTGAATGTTCTCGCCGCCGTTTTTCTTGCGGCTGTTGCTGTATGAAGACACCGTAACTCCGATGTAAACCTTTTCTATGTAGCCCTTTTCGATTATGGAAGTAACGATTCCATATACCGAATTCATCGGGATTGCGAAACCGATATTGTCGATCGAAGAAGTTGAATTTCTTCCGGAAGACGAATACTTCGCATTAGTGATTCCGATGACCTCACCGTGTGAATTAAAGAGTGCACCGCCCGAGTTTCCTGAGTTTATCGCGCAATCAGTCTGGATAAGCGTCATAGCCGTGTTCTCGATGGTGACATTACGGTTCAGTGCACTTACGGCACCTGTTGTAAGAGAGAATGTGAGCTCTCCCAGAGGATTCCCGATTGCGACTACGCTGTCACCTACATTCATGTTGTCGGAATTTCCGATCACAACAGGTGTCAGGTTCTTTGCTTCGACCTTGAGGACCGCGATGTCGTTATTCTCGTCATAACCGATGAGCTTTGCATCATATGAATTGTTATCGTAAGTTGTAACCTTAATGCTGTCAGCATCTTCAACAACGTGATAATTGGTTACGATGTATCCGTCAGCTGTAAGGATGAATCCTGATCCGGAAGCTGCCTGCTGTGTCTGCTGGCCGAAGAAGTTCGTTGTGACCGAAGTCGTGATACCTACTGTAGAATTAACGTTTGCAGCGTAGATCTCAGCCGCACTGAGTTCTTTTGACGTATCTACGGAAATCTTCTTGATCTTAGTATCTTCCCTTTCACCTACGTTCACTGCAGCTACGTTCAGTGCTTCTGTAGTCTCAGCAGGTGTCGTTGCGTTGTTTCCGCAAAGGAAGTCGTAAGCCGCGAAACCGCCTGCTCCTGCAGCTCCTCCGACAAGAGAGCAGCAAAGCGCAAGCGCTACTACCTTTGCTGCGGAGCCTCTTGTCTTCTTGGGGGAAGTTGTAAATTGGGGATTGATCTGCTGGCCTACGTTTGTATAAGGGTAATTTCTGTAATTGTAATTAGTGTTGTTTTCCATTTGGTGTTTTCCTTTCGCCATCTGTTATAGGCTCATTATGAGCAAGTAACCTGAAACTAACTTGAAAGTATTTGTGGCAAAAGTCAGGGATTGAAAAAGAGTTTCTTTTGTTGAAAATCCTGGTGAAAACAAGGCTATATATTAAAAAGATTAAACTGTTTTACACTATAACTCTTTCTCAAATAGTGATATAACCTACTAGTTTATTTGGGGAATATAGAATGAGTACTGCAAAACTGGACAGAAGATCCATGACCGAAGGAAGCCTCTGGAATAAGATCCTGGGGTTTGCTTTTCCTTTGGCTCTGACCGGTATCCTTCAGCAGATGTTCAGTGCCGCAGATTTAGCGGTAGTCGGAAACTTCACTGAGGGTCTCGGAAAAGCATGCATGGCTGCCGTCGGTGCCAACACTCCTATCATGAGTTTCATAATCAACGGCTTCCTCGGTATATCGCTAGGCTCAAATGTCATCATAGCCAACGCCGTCGGAAGAAAAGACGAAAAGACTATCGAAAAGGCCGTTCACACTTCTATCATTGTCGCCATCATCTGCGGCATAATCACTGCCATCCTCGGCCAGCTCATCGCAGAACCGCTTCTGCGCTCACAGAATATTTCCGACGAGGCAGTCGACATGGCAATAATCTACTTTCGCATCTATGTCGGCGGACTTCCGGTAATACTGCTCTACAACTTCGAAGCGGCAATATTCAGAGGAATGGGCAACACCAAACTTCCTTTTATAGCACTGGTAATATCAGGTATCATCAATGTCGGATTGAACATTTTCTTTGTTCTTATCCTGCACCGCAATGTTGACGGTGTAGCAATTGCAACGGTCATATCCAACCTGATCAGCAGTGTAATACTTCTTGTCTGCCTCAAGAAAACAAAGACGGCAGCCAGGTTCAACATGAAGAAACTCCGCATAGACAAGCCTGTATTAAAGAGGATCCTGAAGATAGGAATTCCCGCCAGCCTTCAGGCCTGCGTTTTCTCGGCCGCTAACATTATCATCCAGTCAGCTATCAACAGCCTGGGCACTGATGTTGCGGCGGCATCGTCTGCTGCCTTCAACCTTGAGATCTTCTCATACTATGTTCTCAACAGTTTCGGACAGGCATGCACAACATTCACGGGACAGAATTTCGGCGCCTGGAAACTCGACAGATGCAAGAAGTCCCTCAAGCTCTGCTTATTGGAAGGCATTATCATTGAAGGACTCATGGTCGCGATGCTTCTCATTTGCGGTAAGAACATGATCGCCATCTTCACGCAGGAACCCGAGATAATCGAGATCGGTTATATCCGCGTATTGTTCATTACGACGGCGCACCTTTTCTCACTGTTCTACGATGTAATGAGCGGATATATGAGAGGTTTCGGAATCTCGCTTTCTCCTGCTATCGTTACTACATGCTGCATCTGCGGAATAAGGATCTTCTGGATCTATGTTATCTTCCAGCAGTTCCATACTTTTTCGAGCATCATGGCGGTCTACCCCGTAAGCCTCGGAGTAAATGCAGTAGCGATCCTCATATTGCTCCTGATAAAACGTCCTGCCAAAAAGCTTCTTGCTAAAACCGAATAAACACAAAGAAAAAGACGGTCATTTGACCGTCTTTTCTTTGGAGTGTTTTATGGGTGGGAGATAGATTATGCTTTCTCTGCTGATTCGAAGATCTTGTACTGTGTGATTGCGAGAACTCCGAGAATACCTGCGAACAGGAAATCCATCATGGGCTTCATTGAAGTGATTGTTGCTCCTTCATAAGCGATTGCGTAGCATCCGAGAAGTGCGAGACCGCCTGCGATGATGAATACGATTAAGAATACGATTGTCTTCATGTCCAGTTCCATTTTCAATTCCTCCTAAATGGTTTTTGTTTGTTTTGGTTTTGTTTGGTTTGTCTTTGTTTGATGGCTTCATTATTGCCCTTGTAAAGCCCTTAAACCATCAGCAATGTCGGCCCTTTCTGCTGTTTAAGCGACACTCTTCAGATGGACTGTCGCTTATCTTGAAAAAAGTTTGAAAAGATTTACTGATCCTGAGCAAAAAAAAACAGCGGCCGTTATGACCGCTGTTTGGGAGAGTGATAGATTTCCGGTTTTCAGGCTACTGTGAAACTTTCATAAGATACGCCTGCTCCGCCGGTACAATTAACTTCACCGATAAAACTGAGCTTGCCGTTATCACCGAAGAATGGCTGGATGTATTTATATGAGATCTTCTTAAGGTTTCCTTTAATGTACTTCTTTTCGGATTTTGTTGCGCAATTTTTGATTTCCTTATTATCGTACTTGGTATAGATGGTCTTGACCTTATTAAAGAACTCATCGTCAGTCATGCCGGACATCTTAACAATTTCGCTGCCGGAGATTAAATTGCCGGTGTTGATGTCTATGTTAAAGACCTTTTCGTGAACGAAATCACCGCCGAACAGTTCCATGTTTGAAACTACTATCGAAACTGTCTTGTTGCCGACAAAGAATTTGTAGTCAGAATCGAAAGCATTTTCTTCATCTTTACGGAATTCCTTTTCGATATAATTCCTTATCGTCTTGTTTGCATCATCAGTGTTCACACCGGAAATCGTGACCTTGGGGATCTTAAAGCTATATGTTTCTCCGGCGATATTAAAGGATCCGTCAAATGCATCAGTAACATCGATCTTACGGCTTGCCTTTTCGTAATTATATGCTTCAGCTGCCGAAGTCGTAGTAGTTACAGGTGCCTCGGTCTCCTCTGCTATCTCGGTTGCAGCTGTCCTGGTCGTAACGAGAATATCAGCCTGTGATGTCTCTTCTGTCTTCTGAATCGAACGGCATGAAGCCATCGTCATGGCAGCTGCGATTCCTAATGTAATGATTATTGCTTTTTTCATTTCTCCTAACCTTCCTTATTTGATTGTCAGATCTTATTCCAATTCTTGTTTATGTACTCTTTGGTTTCCTTAAGCGTCGTTCCGGGAAACTGATCCTTAAGCATGTCAAAGTACTGGGGAAGAAGTTCCAAGACCTTGGCCTTGCTTACACCGGTTGCTTTAGCAAGCTTAAGTCCGTCCACAAGGCGCTTCTCGCCTTCTGCTGAGATCTTTCCGCCGGTTACCATATCAAGCTGGTCATTACCCAATTCGATCGTGTTAATGTTTGAAGTTGTCATTATTCTTTCCTCCTTGAAAGGTGTTATCTATTCAACAAGCTGATTATTTCAATCAGATCGGTCTAAACCAATCACCAATGTATTCTGCTTCTGATGGATAGGCGACACTGTAATCAAAAGTGTCGATTATCAGCAAAAAACGGAATCTTTCAGTATGCAAGCGGCAAAGAAAAAGACGGTCATTTGACCGTCTTTTTCTTTGGAGTGTTTTATGGGGGATAGATTATGCTTTCTCTGCTGATTCGAAGATCTTGTACTGTGTGATCGCGAGGACTCCCAAGATGCCTGCGAACAGGAAATCCATCATGGGCTTCATTGAAGTGATTGTTGCTCCTTCATAAGCGATTGCGTAGCATCCGAGAAGTGCGAGACCGCCTGCGATGATGAATACGATTAAGAATACGATTGTCT
>Ga0310786_10012875_pt1 | contig 10334 bp, 8 predicted proteins | sample AusTroGonzalo_MG_FD_203881 | JGI IMG/M metagenome (GOLD analysis project Ga0310786, IMG submission 203881) | Bovine rumen microbial communities from tropical cattle in Woodstock, Queensland, Australia - Gonzalo_03 (v2) (version 2) | ecosystem: Host-associated > Mammals > Digestive system >... | reverse complement strand
TCTTCTTGTCGCCATCGCGGAGTTCGCAAGCTTCGCGTTCACCAGTGGAAGCACCACTCGGAACTGCTGCGTGACCAACGATACCGTTGTCAAGAGTGACATCGACTTCGAGAGACGGATTGCCACGAGAATCCAGGATCTGACGAGCCCAAACTTTAGCGATTTTAGCCATTTTATTTAACCTTCTGTTAGAGTGAAAAAATTTTGATGCGAAAAATATAGAAAATAAGTTGGTAGAACTTGGAACTTAGAGCTTAGAAAATGTGAATAAAAATGCAACTTGACGTTCGCAAGATGAAAGTGGTTGGTGGTTAGTGGTTAGGAAATTTCAGAGAAAAACGTTAATAGAAAGTGATGTGCAGTGAGGTATGAGGCGTGAGGTGTGAGCATGTCATCCTGAACAATGCGAAGGATCTATGTATACGTTCCAGAAAAACCCATTTGCACAAATACTCCGAAGTGGAACGACCTATTGGTCAAACGTACACTGGCACCAAAATCAAGATAAGACGTGCCACCGTGACTGCCTTTGGTGAAAACAAACCTAATGCCCGCAGCCTCCGTAAAGCCGAATTCCCAAGGCTTACCGTGACTCTTATCATAAATCAAGTAGTCCACGATATGGTGAGTTTCAAATAGTCCGAAACTATCATCTTCTGTCAAGGGATAGTAAGTGTTACCGAACAATAAATAACCCAGCCAAAGGCTAGGAACACCGTCATTCGCCATAGCACCAAAGCAAAGGATCAATCCCAATATTGCTTCATCGGAAACTTTCCAACCGTCAAAATCAATATCCGCAGCGAGCCCAGGAAAACCAACAAGAACCTTGTGCTTTATACGGAAATACCTAAGTCCCAAAACATTGATGCGCAACACCGAAGGGCCCGCATATGCAAATTCCTCCGTGAATCCGTATGGTGTATACTCCTTCGGTTCGTTTACACCACAACCATGACAAATCTCCTGCAAAAGGGGACCATCTCCTTCATCGCCTGCAGAATACCCCGCAAACAGAAATACAGACAAAATAACAATCCAGCGATGTTTTTGCATATAAAACTCCTAACCGCATAATTTAATTTTTTTCTGAAATAAATTATCTGCTTCCAATTCCATACAGCTACATCTTGGCAATCGTCACGCCATGCCACACCGTATAGAAATAATTATCGGGAGTATCTTCGCCAAAGCGAATCAGGCCGTCAACTGTCGCATCGAAATGGACAGACTTATCCCCAGCAACAAACATAGAGGCTGAAAGGGCAAAGCTACAATTTTGACAAACCTAACACAATTCATTTTTTCTCTTTTTTTACTCAAAAACTAGTACGTCTTATGACTTTTTACAATATCAACGAGAGTTTTTTCGATATCGGTCGTTCTATTTTTCTGAGTCACTTCAACCGTAAAATAATTGCCGTTTTTCGTTTTCAGTACAGCGTAAGCGACACTGAATGAACCATTGGACGTCACGATCCATGCATAAACATCACCGTCTTGCTTTTCAAATCGCGTATCACTGTATTGAATCGGTTTGTCCGCATTTTCTGCTTTGGTCATTGTATTATAATGGTCAAAAAGGCCCATCAAGACCAAAGAATCCGATTGGCTAAAGTCCACACCACTTTCTGTTTCAAGACTTTCGAACAGCGATTTCGTTTGCCCTTCAATTGCCAACTTTACATACGAATTATCATCCGCTTCGGCCAATTCGACGCGAGCCATTACATTCTCCTGCTTTTTCCACTTCAGCGGAGTCCAATCAGCCGAAGGCAACTCGAAAGACAACGGCTCCGGATAAGGCACATTCAACGCAATTGCCGGGCTCCCCATCCAAAAACTCCGCGTTTGACGAATCGTGATATCGTTGTAGTTTTTTGCGCAGCCGCCAAGGAACAGAACGGATGCAGAAAATAAAAGTGCAATGGATTTCTTTATGGTTTCCATGATTAAAAGTCCTTTACTTTAAATATAATCTCGCCTGCACCATATAAGAACAAAAATAATTTTACTTCTCCACGACATGCCCCGATAGCTCACGGAAATCGCCTTTTTTATACAAGGTAACCCCCGGCGAAATCAAGTGAAACACGGACTGTTCTGCAAGCGTTTCCACGTTGAATTCGAAAGAATCAAGGCGGTTGCGGTAGCTATCCGTAGAGTTGTCGAACGAGACCATGTAAGGCGGGCGCGGAATCTTGCCCTGGTTCACAAACGAAATCAGCTCGACTCCGACCCTGTCATTAGACACAACCCACGCATCTACAGGCGGGATTTTTTTCACGAGCGACATTAAAATTTGTCTATAACGTACATGCGCACGCGGTTCTTGCATAAAGTCATAAGGACTCGCATGCGATGCATCAGTCGCTTCGAACACATCAAGCCCCACATTCTTGAGACCTTTCAAGCGGTCCCTCGACCACATGCTCATGTGATACGGAGACACAAAAGCAATCTGCGTCAAGCCTTTTTTCTTCAAAAAGCGCCCGACAATACGCCCCGGAAATTCACCAAAGGCGAGATTAAAAAACGCGAATCGCTTTTCTTTTTTCAGTGCACGCGGAATGTCGTACAGCGGATGTTCCCACCACACCGCCACAGGGAAACGCGTCATCGCAAGTTTTGCAAACAACTTATTGATATCGAATACGAGCATCGTCGAGACGACAGCACCAAAACACCCACGGCAATCTTCCAGCATTATCCGCTTTCCGCCCGCATCCAGAAACGCGCTTTCCTCCTCGAAATAGCCAAGCACCTTGGGTTTCAAATTGCGCCGATGAGCCGACGCATAGACATTGTGCATAAACTGCAGTTCACGTTCGCCAAGGCAATTAAAGTCCCCGTTCGCATTACAACGCATAATCAGAAGGATTTCTTTCGGTTCCGCCAACGATAATCTTGTATTTCTAAAGTAATAACGCCCTTGCCCTTTACGCTCCAAAATTCCCTGTTCACGCAATTTTGCAAGCGCCCGCTGCATCGCCCCAAGCGAAGTTTCATAGGAAGTGCACAAATCCTTGATGGACGGAAGCGGGCCATCCGCTGAAATCTTGCCGGATTTCCAGGCGTCCAACAACAAGCGCTCCAAACGGACGCTCTCGCGCTCATGTACGGCAACCGATATTTCGGGCTTACGTCCCCAAAAATAACCGTTACCATGTTCGCTATATATTTTACCTTGCTCAACCAGTTTCTTGTATGCACGGAAAGCCGTGAACACCGATGCGCCCAAGGACGAAGCCACCTCGCGCACAGACGGAAGTCGGTCTCCATCCTTGAAATTAGACGATTCAATCCACTTGCAAAAATCTTCGACTGTCATAAAAACGCGCCCACCACAATGAAAAAATCATAATCTCGGTACAACCATTAGCCTGCCACGACAAAACGACAGGCAAGCCCTGAATATTCAAAATATAATAACACTAGATACACTTTAACAAAAACGCAAATATATTCCTTCTCCAAAAAAAAGAACCATAACTTATTTTTTTAATGAAAACAAACAACACACCTTCAACAACATCGAAAACATCATGTTCAAGAAACTACTCTTCACCTTAGGAATTTTGCCTATGACTGCTTTAGCATTCCAGGTCGGCGCTTGGGTCGGAGGCCCCGGACAATACCCGCAACCCACCAAAGAGAACGTGCAGGCATTCCAGGATTTGCAAGGTAGCAAACTCGACCTCATCAGCTACTTTGCACTTTTCGACATCAACGACTGGAATGCTACAGAAGAATACGCCAACGTTGCCAAAGAAAACGGCTCCACACTTGTAGTGACCTGGATGGCAAACGGCTACAACGCGCAAGATTTGGTGGACGGCAAGGCAGACACCTACATCCGCGACTACGCCAAGGGCGTCAAAGGCTATGGTGAAGAAATCTGGCTCAGGCCGCTCCACGAAGCGAACGGAGACTGGTACGATTGGGGCGTAGGAAAAGCTGGAGCCGGCAACACGGACGCAAACGTCGCCGAAGCATTCCGCCATATCGTGAAAATCTTCAAGGAAGAAGGCGTAACGAACGTCAAATGGGTATGGACCACCAACGCCTCGAATTCAGGAAAGGGTTCGACGCTCACCGGCAACTACCCCGGTGACGAATACGTCGACTACATTTCCATCGACGGCTACAACTGGGGCACTTGCCAAAGCTGGTCGAGCTGGCAATCGTTCTCGCAGGTATTCAAGAAAGCATACGATGCACTCGCCAAAATCAACAAGCCTCTTTTCATCGCCGAAATTTCGAGTTCCGAGAGGGGTGGCAACAAGGCCGAATGGATTACCGACATGTTCGAGCACTTTAGCAGTGATTTTTCACGAGTGTTTGCCGTGATGTGGTTCAGCCAGAGCAAGGAAGCGAACGAGGGCGACTGGGCGCTCAACACTTCGCAGGCCGCTGTTGACGCGTGGAAAGCGGGTATCGCTAAAATAAAATCGTTGTCACCGGATTCCGGCACAATTGGAATCAAGTCTTCCGGGCGCGTCATCAACAGCTCCTTCCGGATCCAAAACGGAAAACTTTATATGCAAGCCGACAAAGCAATAAAGGCTAGCATCGCGCAATTTGACTACCAAGGACGTATTTTATGGCAAAGCCCTGAACAAAGCTTTGCTCCAGGCGAACACGTCATCGACGTTCCTAATGCAAGCGAGCACAGCGTGTACAGGCTTATCACAAAGCAATAGCAGAAAAACTTGTAAACCCTTAATAGTTCTTATGGCTTCTAACGATATCTAAAAGCGTTTTCTCGATATCCGTTGTGCGGTTGCTCTGGTCCACTTCGACCGTATAATAGGATTTCGACTTCGTCTTAAGCACGGCGTACGCAACGCTGTACGAGCCGTTAGAAGTCACCATCCAAGCATAAACATCGCCGTTCTGGCGTTCGAATTTGGTTTCACCGTACTGGATTGGCTTTTCCGCATTTTCGGCTTGGGTCCTCGTCTTGTAATGCTCAAAAAGTCCCATAAGGACTAACGAATCCGATTGACTAAAGTCAACCCCGCTTCCGGTTTCGAGGCTTATAAACAACGGTTCCGTCTGGCCTTCAATCGACAACCTGACGTGCGAATTCTTATCAGCTTCCGCCATTTCAGCACGCGCAAACGAGTTCTCTTTCTTTTTGGTCTTGATGGCCATCCAATTTGCCGAAGGAACCTCAAAAGACATCGGTTCCGGATAAGGAAGGTTCAACGACATCGTAGGGGTCCCGCTCCAAAACGTAGTCGTCTTATGGAGCGTAATATCCTTATAGTTCGATGCACACCCGCAAAGGAACAGCAACGAAACTGAAAATAGAAGTACGATAGATTTCTTTATTCTTTTCATGATTTAAACTTCCTTTATTAAAAAATAATACATAAAAAATTCAATGCCAGCATGTCACGGACGTGTCCACGTATTTCCAGACGCCATCGACCTTTTTGAACCGGTGTACAAGACAGTCCCAAGACGCGGTCGCCATCCCATTCTTTAAATCCAAATAAATGCCGCCGAGCCATTCCGCTCCATAGTCAAAGCACATGTCAAAAGCGTTCCAGCTGATTTCCATCGGAAAAAATTCCGTCTTGTTGTACCTGTCTTCTTCATGCTTCATGGTCCCTGTCCAACGGTCACAACCCGAAAACACGTCAAGAGCTTCCTTATCTTCTTTTGACAAGAGCAACCTTTTAAAATCCATCCCTTTCGTATCGACACAGAAAGTATCGATTGTTGTATATTTGCAATCGTTCTCCACGACCTCGCCGAATTTTCTCGAAAGGCCCTCGTCAACGCCACAGGGTTTCGTCCTGTACGAAACAGACATAGACCTATTTTCAACAAAATAATCCTTTCCACCAACTTTCCTGTACCACGCCAAAAGTATGTCATTCAATTCCTTCTGAACGCCTTTCTTCGCTGGTCTATCCTTGCAAAAAGCTTCGGAGCGTTTATGAATCCGTTCAAAAAACGGACGATTCAACGTCTTGATGGAATCCATCACCTTTGCATATTTCGCTGAATCATCTATGCTCACGACCCATTTATGTTCTACAATCTCAAGAGGATGAACCGAATCCGGATGGACAACCTCGTTGCCCTCCAAATCCCAATACTTCAATTTTTCATAGCGCTTAAAAATCGCATAAGCCTGGTTCAGCTTGATAAATGCGGAGTCTTTTTCTAATCGTTTCTTGGTAGCCTCCACATTATCGTAGAAAGCCTTTTTCTTTTTTTCATGGGCTTCAACTTCCTTGCGGTGCTGTTCTTCCCATTCTTTTTGGCGCAAGGCCTCATCGGCCAAAATCGAGTCATTCCTCGCCTGGACAGCACGGCACACGCCCGCATCCGTCCTCGCATTACATTCGTCAAGCGCATCTTTCAGCGAATGTAACTGGTTCCGCCCGAACTTCTTGTAGCCAACTCTTGTATCCCCGCAATAGAACGCCATGCCCGCCGTCTTCCGAGCGGCATCATCGCCAATTTCGGCCAGAGTCTTTTCCGAAACATTCGCAGGCAACAGGACATCCTTCATTTCACCTTCATCGTATTCCCTGCCAGTAAATTTACCCTTCGAATCGAAAACGAAATCGATTCCATTTTCCTTGGGCAAGCACCCCTTCGGCGACGACTTGCTTCCACGGCAAGAATAGAACGGTGTCTCCAAGCGTTTCCTTTGTTTGAGATTTTTCACGCTATCATAGCAATGATTATAATCCTCGTCATCAAATGCAGTATGGATTTGATTGGGCACGTTGGAGCCGAGCACTAGGTAATTTTCGCCCCGGATATTGAAGCATCCCAAACTCACGCCACGCCCTTCGGGGCGTCCATCCATATTCATCACTTTAGAACTTCCGTAATAATTCACTTCCGGATGTTTATAGGTCGAATAAAAAGAATAGCAAGGGAACATCCCCGGCGCAAGCACCGTATCTTTTTTCGTTTCTTTTCCATCGACACCCGAAGCACATTTTTCACCCCCGAAACAGGAGCAGCCACCTACATTTTCTTCATCGTTACGCACCGAATCTGCAGCAGCGCGTGCACATTCTCCGTCAATCACCACGTTCAACTTTATTTTCATGGTTGACACTTCATATCTAGGGCACGTACACGAAAGCGAACTTTCCCATTCCACCTTTAACTTTTTCCCGTAAAGTTCCTCGACAAAGGACTTTTCAATCGGGCGTTTGTTTTTCTCGGAAATTTCACGCGAGGTGTAATACTCGTAGGCGCTCATTTTATCCATGGATGGTGCCAGAACCACGCTGTTCTGCAGGCGAGCTTCGTCCGTACAAACCTTGCAAACATTCCCCTTAAGAAGATCCCTGTAATCCCCCTTGAATTCAATCCGTTCGCCCTTATAATCCAGCGCAAAAGTATTTTTCCAAAAAACATTGCCGCACGCAAGCGAATCGGGCCATTTCCTATCGGCAACGATCTCCCCTACGGGCCGGATAACCATTTCATAATTGTTTTCGCTCTTCAAAAAATGCTGGACGCAAAAATGCGCTGTCGGAGGTACCTTCGCCCAAGAGGTTCCCAAAACAAGAAGCAAGAACATGGCAGCCAGACGTTTCATTTTAGCAAGTCCTTCACTTCGATACAACTTGTCGGGCAGGAGTACCCTTCTCCGCAATCATCCCAAGATTCGACAATGGAGCGCCCATAAGCCTCAACATCTTTGACCTGCTCCAGTTCAAGAATATTCAGTTTTTTCTTCCCTTGCATGTCGCGCTTGCTGCACTTGCCCACGACACGGACACTGAAACGCACATTTCTCTCGACCGTATCGAAATTGCAGTTCAAGGTATTCTTCGACACCACGGGAATCGTTTTCCCGTACAGGCTCCTTGCAGGGATTCCCTTGAGAGCAACCGCATCAATATACTTCGGGATTGGCATATAGACCTCTGCCGCAATTTTGCTAGTTGCGTGGCAAGTATCCTCTTCCACGAAATGCGAAAGCATCCGCTTACCGTACTTGCCAAAATCCATCTCGTACGATTTTTCCACGCGCATGGTCCCCTCGCACTCCATCTTGTCTTTTTTCTCGACAAAACGGGGCTCCGGCAAGTTGTCATAGCGGTTCAACAGGTAGAGTTCCGCATTCTTGCCGCCCGCAACGCAATAGTCCAAAGCGGGTATGGTATCGCTACATTCGCCCACCAACCTTGCCGAAAAATCAACCTTCATCTGTGGAAGTTCCTCATTGCTGTTGGTATTCCACGTTCCTGTCCACTCACCTCTGAAAGTCTTGCCGTAAAAGGTCTTCAGAGTTTCACGGGCATTGCGCAAGTACCATTGGTCACCCATACACGAATAAGGCCCCGACATTTTACTTCCATACAGCTTCACGCTATTGACCCGTGCAAGTTCAATCGGTCGATGCGGGCAATCGATACAGCTTGTAATACTTCCGCCTCCACCACAAAGGCCATCAACAGGCCAACCATTCTGGCAGCGGACATCGTTCGGGAAATAGAGTTTACTTTCCGTTTCCCATCTTGCCCGGCATGGAGTATATTCACAAGGAATCGTCTTCGGGTATTTCCATTCTTTTATAGGCTCGTTCAAATCCTTGATAAGCAGGGGACGGTACGTACTGTCGCTCAGGATTTCGACGCAGTATTCCGCAACTGACGATGCCGCAAACGCATGCAACACCACCAAAAGACAAACGATGCAAATATTACGGAATTTCATAGGGCCTCATTTAAATTTACATAAATTAAATTCAAAAGCCCAATCAAACACTACTCACGCGTATTCGCCGTGATGTGGTTCAGCCAAAGCAAGGATTATGAAGGCGACTGGGCGCTCAACACCTCACAAGATGCCGTCAACGCGTGGAAAGCAGGCATTGCAAAAATGAGGACAAAATCTAAGGGCAAAAAGAGATAAATCGATATTCTACGATATCCAGCCGTTTCGAATCATTACAACTTCCCATTTTCCTGATTGCTTGGATAGGTAGTAAAAGCTTCCTCGGCCATAGCCGTCACTCACACTCAAGTTTACCATATCCCGGCCCTTGTTAAATACCGCACTCGATACGGCCGGGTATGAGTGAAAGAAAAAATCATCATCATCAATATACGGCAAAACGGGAATCTCCCACATCAAAAAACGGCGATCCCCATGGGCTTTCGTTTTCATAAAATTGTTCAATAGCGATTCATATTCCTTGTTTAGAACAAGAACCTGCTGGCCTATCGGAGTTTTTTCCATGCAGGCAGATTTCGTTTTTTTCCACTCTTCCCGCTTTATATGGAACGGCTCAATCTTTTGAAAAGCCTTCATGTCAGCAGCTACAGTATCAACATAACGCACCTGCGAATTTTGAACAAAATAGGCGACTTTAAACATACTAGTAGAATCCTTTTTCAAGGCCGACAAAGCCTCTTCAAACGGAATACCCATAATCGCCGCTTCATGATCTTCCTTAGTCTCCCATTTCCACCCAGGCGCAGTCAGTTCTACTTTTTGTGTACGATCTACCTTCCTAAGAAGGGATTCACGCCTTGCTGAATCAAGCATAAGCCAATACATATGCTTAAGATGATATTCATAAAAATATTTCGAAACCGCTTCATTGATTCCGCGTAAATCGGCCGCCAAGGAATCATCTGCCGGGATCGTTCTACAAAGAGAATCCGTAGACCGTTTCCACCTCGCAAGGAAATGGCTTTTGTAATCGTCCATGGAATCGCGTAGCAGCGTGTCATTCGTCGCCTGGTACTGCTCGTAAAACGCAAACGCACGCGAAAGAACAGTATCCAGAGGCAGAGTCTTCAATTCCTCAAACCGTTTTGCGCTTCTCACACCATCTTCATTAGACTCAGAGCACCCGCAAAGGAGCGCAACAAGCGCCACCGCCAGCAAACAAAAATTTCGTAGAAACTTCATATACAACATAAATAAAAAATTTTATCTAAAAAAGATTATCCTAATCGGATAATGAAGATTCCCGCTCGGAGGCAGGAATGACAACGGAGCCGAGAGTAGCGCGAAAGCTTGCTTTCGCATTACCGAGGCGAACAAGTCATGCGATAGAGCAATGACAACGGAGCCACGAATGACAGGCTCTGGCGGGGATGACAACACTCGGCATTCCGCATAAAAGCAGAAAAGGTCCGCGATTTTGTCGCGGACCTTCCTCTAGGATAATTCTGTGCTTGCGCGCAGGAATTAGAAACGGAAGTGGGCGAAAGCCTTGTTGGCTTCGGCCATCTTGTGCGTATCGTTCTTCTTACGGACTGCGTTGCCTTCGCTGTTCTTAGCGGCAACGAGTTCTGCAGCAAGACGTTCTGCCATGTTGGCTTCGTTGCGGT
>Ga0310786_10012874_pt1 | contig 10335 bp, 8 predicted proteins | sample AusTroGonzalo_MG_FD_203881 | JGI IMG/M metagenome (GOLD analysis project Ga0310786, IMG submission 203881) | Bovine rumen microbial communities from tropical cattle in Woodstock, Queensland, Australia - Gonzalo_03 (v2) (version 2) | ecosystem: Host-associated > Mammals > Digestive system >... | reverse complement strand
AAGCTCAGCTGGTCGACAGAGGGTTTCCGCGAGAACATCAGTACAGAGGAAAACATATCACAGCTGATCGCACCTGAGATCCTGGATAAGCTCTTTGACCAGAAGGACTATAAATATGTCTTAAAACTCGACGATAAGAGCTATAAGGTATCCGCAAGCGACCGCGACGAGAGCGGCTACAGCACAAGGATGCTTTACTTTGACGATGTCACCGAAAGCGAAGCGGCACGCGAGAGTTTCAAAGAGCAGAAAGCCTGCCTCGCCTATATCAACATCGATAACTACGAAGAGCTGCTTGCGGCAAACCCCGTTGAAAGTCAGGGCAAGATAATAGCAGACATAGAAAACGCTCTTCGCGAATGGGCGGGCAGCATAAATGCTTCACTGGTGAGAGTCCGTTCTTCACAGTTCATCATGGTCTTCGGACAGTCCTACATAGACAGCATGAGGATGGAAAAGTTCGCCGTTATGGATAAGATCCATGCGATAAAGACCGAGGCGGATTTCCCGACGACGGTATCTGTAGGAATTGGCATCAACGGCGAAAGCTATGCGGCCCTGCAGGAGGACGCCTTTGACGCAATGGACCTGGCTCTGGGACGCGGCGGCGATCAGGTAGTCATCAAAAATGCAAACGGTGATGAAGAATTCTTCGGAGGCGGCCTTGCAAATGTAGACAGAAGAAACAAGGGCAAAGCCCGCATCATGTCGCACGCTCTGATGCGCCTCATCAAAGACTCATCCAATGTCCTTGTCATGGGACACGGCCACGGCGATATGGACAGCTTCGGCGCATCCATCGGTATCGCGGCACTGGCAAAAGCTGCCGGAAAGCAGGCGACAATAGTGCTCAACAGCCCCAATGAATCGATAGACATCATCTACGATGCGGCTCTTGAAACAGGGCGTTTCGATTTCGTGGAAGGTGAATATACAACGGGCCTTGCAAGACGTGACACCCTGCTTGTGATAGTCGATACCCACATAGGGCCCAGAGTCGAGTATCCCGAACTTCTTGACCGCTGCAAACGCATAGTCGTTATCGACCACCACAGAAAGGCGGCAAACGCTATCGAAAATACGGTGCTCACCTATATGGAGCCCTATGCAAGCTCTGCCTGCGAGCTCGTAACGGAGATCATGCAGTACGCAGGGTCAGACTACGAATTCGAAAGATTCGAGATGTCGGCTCTTCTTGCCGGTATCGCGCTTGATACAAAGAACTTCACCCAGAACGCGGGCGTCCGCAGCTTTGAATCTGCGGGCTGGCTGAAGCGCCAGGGTGCAGATACCAAGGAAGTAAACAAGTTCTTCAAGATGCGTCTGGACTTCTTCCAGAAGAAGGTCAACATGATAGCATCTGCCGAAATGATGGGTAACGGCATAGCAGTTGCCTACACAAAGGAGAACGACCCTGCGATGTCCATGCTGACAGGCCAGACGGCGGACGAGCTCCTTGAGATGAGAGATATACGTGCAAGCTTTGTTGCGGGAGTGCAGGGTACGCAGACCACTGTCTCTGCCCGAAGCGACGGCAGCATAAACGTTCAGGTCATCATGGAAAAGATGGGCGGAGGCGGGCATCTGAATATTGCGGCTGCCCAGAGCGCCGACAGCCCCGAAAAGGTGATCGCACAGATAGTACAGATATTAAGAGACGAAGAATTGATAGAAAGGTGATCAGAGAAATGCAAGTAATATTACTTAAAGACGTAAAGGGCCTCGGCCGCGCAGGTGATGTCGTAAAGGCAAGTGACGGATACGCAAGAAACAAGCTCATCCCCGAAAAGAGCGCAATGGAGGCAACTCCCGCAAATCTTAAGACCCTTGAAAGAAAAAAGGCAGAAATAGAGGCACAGCGTGCATTCGATAAGAAGGTGGCAGAAGAGACCAAGGAAAAGGTCGAGGCTGTGACCGTAAAGATCGCAAGCAAGGCCGGTGACAACGGCAAGCTTTTCGGTGCCGTAACAGCAAAGGATATAGCAGATGCTCTTGAAAAGGATCACAAGATCTTCCTCGACAAAAAGAAGGTCGATCTTGATGCGCCCATCAAGCAGCTCGGTGAAACAGTCGTTGAATTAAAGCTTTATACCGGCGTAACAGCCAAGTGCAGGGTAGAGGTCGTAAATGCCGGCTAATATGGAAAAGATACCTCCCCACAACAAAGAGGCGGAGGTCAGCGTCCTCGGAAGCATACTCATGGACAGTGAGACCTTCCTTGACGTTTCGGAAATAATTTCAGAAGAAGACTTTTATGACGAGGCTCATAAAGAGATATACAGCGCGATGAAAGAGCTCCATCTGGCCTTAAAGCCGATAGATATCATCACCGTCGCTGACTGTCTTTCCCGCCGCCATTCACTTGAGGCTGCGGGAGGCCGTGCGTATATCACAGCCCTGGCCGATGCTGTGCCTACATCGGCAAACGCAAAGGAATACGCAAGGATAGTACATGAAAAAGCGAGCCTCAGAAAGCTCATCTCGTCTGCGAGCGGGATAGTAAAGTCATGCTATGAGGAAAGCCTTGAAGCAGATACCATACTTGATAACGCAGAGCAGACCATACTTTCGATCGCCCAGGAAAAGCAGAGCAATTCCTACACCGAGATAGGCGACGTAATGAAGGCCAATCTTGAGGCCATCATCAAAGCCCACGAACAGGGCGGTCAGATCCCGGGCCTTGCAACAGGCTTCACCGATCTTGACAGAAAGCTCTCGGGCCTTGCCAAATCGGATTTCATAATCGTCGCGGCCCGTCCTTCGATGGGAAAGACGGCTTTTGCGATAAATATCGCACAGAACGTCGCCCTCAAAAAAGACGCCCATGTAGTTATCTTCTCGCTTGAAATGAGCAAGGAACTGCTCGGCATGAGAATGATCTCAATGGAGGCAAGGGTAGACAGCCAGAAACTTAAGACCGGAGAAGTCTCGGCGGACGATCTTTCCGATATCAACAGGGCGGTCGAGCGCATCTCCAAAGCCGATATCGAGATAGATGATACCCCGGGCATAGGCGTCATGGAGATCAGAAACAAGTGCCGCCGCATCTCTGCCAAAAAGCCGATAGACCTCATAGTCATCGACTATCTGCAGATGATGACCATGGGCACATCCTTTGAAAACCGCCAGCAGGAAGTATCGAATATCTCCCGCTATTTAAAGCAGCTGGCGAGGGAAATGAAATGCCCTGTTATCTGTCTGTCGCAGCTGTCGCGTGCAGTTGAGCAGCGCCAGGGAAAACACAAACCCATCCTTTCCGACCTTCGTGAATCCGGAGCCATCGAACAGGATGCAGATATCGTAATGTTCCTCTACAGAGAGGATTACTATAAAGACAAGGACGCAGAACCGAGCAACAACTGCGAGATCATAATCGCAAAGAACAGAAACGGTGAGACAGGAAGCGTCATGCTGACATGGCTCCCGCGCTTCACACGCTTTGCGAATCTCGAAAAGAGAGAGGCAGATACCTCCATGTATGATCAGGTAATGCAGAAAGCCGCGGCAAAGCAGGATGCAGCTGATATCCCGCCCGCAGGCGATGCTCCCCTTCCCAAACCGATCGAAGAAGAAGTTGATTTTTAGTTGATTGATGTTTAAGAAAAGCAAAACAGACAATTATTATTTATACGGGACCGAGGTAGACAATCTCTTTATCTCAGAGTTCATGACGGACGCTCCCGGGAACTATGTCAAGGCGTATCTCCTGGGCCTTATGTATGCGTCGACAGGTATGGACCGCGAGGCGATCATGCGCCGGCTTGGCATGAGCACAGACGAGATGGAAGACTGTTTTTCCTACTGGGAAGAAAGAGGCGTCATACGCCGTGTAACGGACAAGGACGATCCTAACGGCAGATATGACGTCGAATTTATCAACCTGCGCGAGCTTGCATTCGGCGGCCGCAAAGAGATCAGAAAAGAATCGCCTCTTGATGACAAGGCTCTGAGGAAGCTTTACCATGACGTTCAGGCTGCAACGGGCAGGATGCTGGGAGCATCCGAGATGAGAACTATAGCATCTCTTCTTTCGGAATACGGGATAGATCCCGAACTCATCGTTTACTGCTACAGCTACTGTACCGCAAACAGAAAGAGCAACAGCGAGCGTTACGTCGCAAAGGTATTAAAGGACTGGAAACAGAAGGGCTTTGAAACTGTTGCCCAGGCTGCGAGCTATCTTGACGAGAGCGATGCGAGGAATCAGGACTACAGAGACATATTCAAAGAGCTCGGATTCTTCCGTAATCCTACAGCGGAAGAGCGCCGCACCATGGCGGCCTGGTTCGCAAAGGGCTTCAGCCTTGATGACATCAAAGAAGCATGCAAGAAGACCGTGGGGATATCAAGTCCCAGCATCAAATACGTGGATGCGGTCTTGAATAAAACAAAAGAAGAAAAAGAGGGCGGCAAAGAAGGCGGCGAAAAGCAGGAAAATCTTGCAGTCCTCATACAGAGGCTCTACGAAAAGACCCGGGAAGAGAACGCGAAAAAGACCGAAGAAAACAGGATGAAGGTCTTTACGAAACATCCCGAGATATTAAAGATCGAGACAGAGTTTAAAAGCGCAATGCTTGATCTGACATCGGCTATGATCAGAAAGGACGCAGCAAAGATCGAACAGATCGATCTTAAGCTCAAGGGGCTCGAGGCCGAAAAGGCAAAGGCGCTGTCACTTGGCGGCTATCCCGAAAACATGCTCGATCAGATATATACCTGCAGCAAATGCAAGGACACAGGCATGCTCGAAGACGGCAACACCTGTTCATGCTACTACGAGAAAATGCAGGCTGTTAAACAAGAAAGTAAGTAATGGCAAGAATATATTACGAAGACAATTTGGTATATGCGGCAAGCAAAGCCCTCTGGAAAGCCGAGCGCAAAACGACGAGAAGCTACGGATTTTTCACGAGACTCTTTTCGTTTCTGATCGAGGCGGGAAGGGCAAGAAAGGCGCTTAAGGGCCAGCCCGGATATACGGATGAAAAGATGAGGTCGATCTATCTTGAGATCTTCAGGGATAACTGTGAACCGGCCTATGAAGCGGCAACTGATCTCGCCGACTGCGTATGGAATTTCGTTTCACGTTTCTTCCGTGATCTTTCGGATCTGGCCGTTGACATAGCAAACATATTTATCATCGCGGTCTATTACATCTGGAGCGTCATTTTGTGGCTCTCCGATGTATTCCAGGACTTCCTCTTCTTCTGCGAGGGCTACAAGTACGAGCTGGTAAGAGCACTCGTTGCCGTTACCGTCAGCGTGACCGCGATAGTATTCTTTATCAACTCCATCACGGCCTATGAGTACTCGTATTACGGTAAGACATTAGGCCTTGCGAGATCAAAGAGCACGGTCTATGATGCGATAAACGTACTGGGCGACAAGCTCGCAAAGAGCTCGGGCGCCAACGTATCGCTCGATGTAGAGCGTGACATCGAATTCAAGCGTGTGCGCGGTTTCGGACTTCAGGTCGATTCTGCCGATGACATCATCAACACCCTGACCTACATGAAGGACCTGCAGGTAGATGCCTATGCCATCTATGTTGCCGGGGCTGAAAAGGTAATACTCGAAGACGAAGCGACAGCAAGATCAGTTCTTCAGACCATCAGAAATACCTATGCCGGCGAAAGGGCAGGCGTTGAATATACGGATATCCACTACACCAAGGACGTTCAGGTAGTTCCCGTCAACGTCAAGCTGGGTGAACTGTGGAACGATCAGGATGCGACCCGTTACCTCATGACGGGCAGCATCAAGGATCAGGAATATGTCGTAGGAAATTATGAGAGCTATAACGAGATCGCGGAAAGCCTTGGCGTCAGCGTATCGCAGCTTAAGGCAGCCAACCCCGACGTCGATCTTGAAAGCCTCTCTCCCGGTCAGGTGCTGAAGCTTTCGGAGCCCGATCCCATCATCACGGTGGCAAGTTCGGAAGTTGCGACATATTACGAGAACATAGAATACGGTACTCAGTATATCGATAACCCGATGATCTATGCGGGCGAGACCGAGGTCAAATCCGACGGTCTTTACGGCCGCAGGGAAGTCGTTGCATCTGTACAGCGTATAAACGGAAAAGAAGTATCAAGAGATATAATCTCGACCACAAAGGTGAGCGATCCTGTGGATGAGGTATTGTACCGCGGTACCAAGCCCGTTCCGGAAACGCTGGGCACAGGAACATTTGCGATGCCGATCAAGAGCTATACCGTAACCTCGCGTCTCGGCTGGCGCTGGGGCCGCATGCATAACGGTATCGACCTTGCTGCACCGACAGGGACCAAGATCTATGCGGCAGACGGCGGCGTCGTAACTTACTCCGGCTGGCAGAACGGTTACGGCTACGTTGTAAAGATAGACCACGGCGGACTCTTTGAAACAGTCTATGCTCACTGCAGCAAGCTGATAGTATCCGCGGGAGAAAAGGTATATCAGGGCCAGAACATAGCCCTCGTAGGCAGCACCGGTAACTCCACCGGACCCCATCTGCATTTCGAGGTCTACTATAACGGCAACGTCAAGAACCCCGAGGATTACCTCGATTTCTAAGCCAAATATAGTATAATAAAAACAGTAATCATATATAGTCCGAAAGGAAGGGTTAAGACCATGGAAAGATTATTAGGAGTAGTATCAAGAGGCGTAAGAGGCCCCATCATCCGTGAGGGAGACGACATCGTTCAGATCGTTGCGGACGCAGTACTTGCTGCATCAAACGGCGGCGCAGACATGCATGACAAGGACATCGTTGCTGTCACCGAATCCGTAGTTGCAAGAGCTCAGGGCAACTATGCCAGCGTAGACGCTATCGCAAAAGACATCAAGGCAAAATTCCCGGACGGAGAATTCGGCGTAATATTCCCGATCCTTTCCAGAAACAGATTTGCCATCTGCCTCAAGGGATTTGCAAGAGGAGCAAAGAAGATCACTCTCATGCTCAGCTATCCCAGTGACGAAGTAGGCAATCACCTCATCTCTCTCGACGAAGTAGACAAGGCAGGCATCGATCCCTACAAGGACGTACTTAGCGAAGAAGAATACAGAAAGGCATTCGGTTACAAGCTCCACCAGTTCACAGGTGTTGACTATATCGAATACTATAAGGAACTCATTAAGGGCGAAGGCGCAGAATGCGAAGTCATTTTCGCAAACGACTGCAGAGCCATACTCAAATATACACCTCACGTTCTTTGCTGTGACATCCATACAAGAGAGCGCTCAAAGAGACTGCTCAAGCAGGCTGGTGCAAAGACAGTGCTTGGCATGGACGATATCCTGACAGCTCCTGTTGACGGATCAGGCTGCAACGAGAGCTACGGGCTTCTCGGCACCAACAAGGCAACAGAAGAGACAGTAAAGCTCTTCCCGCATAACTGCCAGCCCGTTGTTGACGGCATAGCAGCAAAGCTGCACGCAGCAACAGGAAAGAATGTCGAAGTTCTGATCTACGGCGACGGCGCCTTCAAGGATCCCGTCGGTAAGATCTGGGAGCTTGCAGACCCCGTAGTATCCCCGGCATATACAAGAGGGCTCGAGGGCCAGCCGAACGAGCTGAAGCTCAAGTACCTTGCTGACAACGATTTCGCCCACCTCAAGGGTTCTGCCTTAAAGCAGGCTATCGCTGACAGGATAAAGGAAAAGGAAGCAGACCTGGTCGGCAATATGGCATCAGAAGGAACGACTCCGAGACGTCTCACCGACCTTATCGGATCTCTCTGCGACCTGACATCCGGTTCCGGCGACAAGGGAACACCCATCATCTGGATCTCCGGCTACTTCGACAACCTTACAACAGAATAATAAGCGTTTTACGCATCATAAAACCGGGCCTTTTCGGCCCGGTTTTGTTTTGCTCTTATTCATGATCTTCAAGGCCCGGGATATCTTTTGTGAGCATCTCGAGCGAGAGGTCTTCCGCCTTGTCGTTTGCCCATTTGAGATTCTTCATCGATTTCACGAGTTCGTCCCTGGTTTTTTCAAGATTCTTTATCGTCTTGTCTATGCTGTCTATGGCCTTTTCGTAGTGCTCGCTTGCCAGGCGGAAATTATTCCCGAACTTGGCCTTGAAATCATTGATATTGTCCTCGAGCGCGTTGAGATCTGCGTTCTTTGTTTTCTGTTCGATCAGCTGCTTTCTGTATGAAAGCGTGTTCTGATTGGCATTGCGCAGTATCGTTATCATAGGGATAAAGAACTGGGGACGTATCACGTACATCTTGGGATATTCGTGTGATACGTCGACTATGCCCGAATTGTAAAGCTCGCTGTCTGCTTCGAGCATGGAAACGAGAACGGCATATTCGCAGTCTTTTTCACGTCTGTCCTTGTCGAGCTCCTTAAAGAAATCGGAATTCTTTTTCTTTGTCGACGTCGTATCCATCTCGTTTTTCATCTCGAACATTATGGATACGTATTCGGTCCCGTCCTCGTCAAAGTCACGGAATATAAAGTCGCCCTTGCTGCCCGAGCTCGCATCGTTATCCTTGTCGAAATAGGCGTTTTTGAAGGCGGCCGCTCTCAGCTTGTTGAATTCCGTCATGCAGTGCTGCTCGAGGTTTTCGCCTATCATCTTGGTCGATTCTTTAGCTTTGAAATCCTTGTAGAATGCTATTTCGCTGTCCTTGGCGGAAAGCCGGGCCTTATAGCCCTCCTCGAGCCTGATCTGCGAAAGCTTAAGCTCCGAAAGCTCTTTTTCCTTGTCCGCAAGAGCCTCGGTCACCGCAAGCTTTACGTCCTTATCCGTCGAGTTTTTAAGAGCGTCTATCTCGGTCTCTTTCTTTTCTTTCAGAGCTTTTAATTCGGCCTCGGCTTTTTCCTGCAGGGCCTCGAGCTGCATATGAAGTTTTGTTATTTCCGCATCTTTTTCCGCAGAAAGATATTCGGCCTTTTCCCTTGCCTCTTTGTCGAGCTCCAGCCCTCTTACCTGGGCTGCTACAGCTGCATATCCGGCCTCATCAACTGTAAACACGGTCCCGCAGTGCGGACATTTGATCTCTGCCATATTTTTAACCCTTTTTCGGCATATTTCAGCCCTGTTACAAGAATCATTTATATACTGATTATACCACAAGCTGTGATATAATTTGGGACATAGGAGGAAGAGCGTAATGAATAATAAGACAAAAGCGATAATCGCTGTGATAATCGTTGCATTAGTGCTCCTCGGAGTTCTTTTCGTTAATACTACCAATTCGGTTGAGAATATGTTCCGTCAGGTCGGCGCCTTTGTTGTTGCCGCAGTGATAATCATCGCAGCTCTTGCCGCGATATATCTGATCATGAAAGGCAAGAAGGCTATCGATCAGCACGAGCTTGCGAAGGCGGAAAAGAAAGCTGCAAAAGAAGCGGCAAAAGAGTCCGAAGAGTAGTTTTACATTTTGGGAAAGGGATAAAGATACATGGCAAGAAACCCCTATCAGGTTTTGGGCATCAATGAAGGTGCTACAGCTGAAGAGATCAAAAGTGCATACAGAAAAAAGGCAAAGGAAGTTCATCCCGATCTTCATCCGGATGACCCAAATGCCCAGGAAAAAATGAATGAAGTAAATGCTGCATATGACATGCTGAGCAACCCGGAAAAGTATTCCGCATGGCAGAGCCGTGACAGCTATCAGCAGTCTTCGCCCTACGGTTCATATGAGAACCCCTACGGCCGTCAGAACTTCTATGCAGATGACTTCTGGCAGCAGATGTTCAATGAATTCTACCGCCAGCAGCAGGCACAGCAGGCTCAGTATCAGCAGCAGGCACAGCATGAACAGCAGGGCCCCAGGATCTACTACCGCCGCGCGAACTTTTCGCCGCTGCGCCTGGTATTAAGATTCGTAGGCGTCATCCTTGTTTTGCGAGTCCTTCGAATAGTATTTTATGCACTCTTTTATGCACCCTATATGGTGTTCCACAAGTAAAAATCCATATCGCACTTAAAGGCAGGTCATAAATATGACCTGCTTTTATTGTATAATTGAATAGATGAAAGAAGAAAAGATACGCAAATACATAGCGATCGATCTTAAATCCTTTTACGCGTCGGCGGAATGCATGAGGATGGGCTATGACCCACTCAACACCAATCTCGTCGTTGCGGATGAATCAAGGACCGATAAAACCATATGCCTTGCTGTCAGCCCCAGCCTGAAGTCTTTCGGTGTCGGCGGCCGCCCGAGGCTTTTTGAAGTGAAGAGCCGTCAGAAGATCATCAATGCCGAGCGCCGTGCCAAGGCCCCGGGAAAGACTCTGACAGGAAAATCTATATACGGATCCGAGCTTAACGCAGATCCCTCCCTGGCTCTTGCTTTTCTCATCGCGCCGCCCCATATGGCGGACTAT
>Ga0310786_10012873_pt1 | contig 10335 bp, 11 predicted proteins | sample AusTroGonzalo_MG_FD_203881 | JGI IMG/M metagenome (GOLD analysis project Ga0310786, IMG submission 203881) | Bovine rumen microbial communities from tropical cattle in Woodstock, Queensland, Australia - Gonzalo_03 (v2) (version 2) | ecosystem: Host-associated > Mammals > Digestive system >... | reverse complement strand
CGAGCGGATGTCGTCCATAGTGAACGAGGTGCGTTCCCAGTCGCAGGAGCAGCCGAGGCGGCGCAACTGCTTGAGGATGATGCCACCATGCTCGTGGGTCCAGTCCCAAGCGTGCTTGAGGAACTCCTCGCGGCCGATGTCCGTCTTCTTGATGCCCTGTTGCGCCAGCTTGTTCACCACCTTGGCTTCGGTGGCGATGGAGGCGTGGTCGGTGCCAGGCACCCAGCAGGCGTTCTTGCCCTGCATGCGGGCGCGGCGAATCAGGATATCCTGGATCGTGTTGTTCATCATGTGGCCCATGTGAAGCACGCCGGTCACATTCGGCGGCGGGATCACGATGGTATAGGGTTCGCGTTCGTCGGGAGTGGAGTGGAAGTAATTCTTGTCCATCCAGTGTTCGTACCATTTGCCTTCAACTTCCTGAGGGCTGTATTTGCTGCTGATTTCCATAGTCGTAAAAAATGAAGCGCAAAAGTACGGATTTTTCGGCTATGCTCGGACTTTTTTCTTTGATTTTGCAAACGCAACACATTTTTCCCTATCTTTGTCCGCTGTTGGAAAATGGAAATCTATTAAATTCATCAAATTCATAACATTATGGTATTATTACAAACCAACGTCACAATGGTGATCTTCATCTGCATCCTTGCAGTGGTCATCCCGTTCCTGCTTTTCTACCTTTCGAAGGCTAAGAAGGAACATCCTAAAGGCTTGATTGCAGCCGCTTTAAGTAACATGGGCGAGCGTTTCGGCTATTACATCATGAACGCCATCCTGTTGCTGTTTATCGTGTCGAAGTTCGGATTGCCCGATGCCACCGCCGGCGTCATCTATTCGGTGTTCTACTTCGGCATTTATGTGTTGAGTCTGGTGGGTGGTATCATCGCCGACCGCACGCAAAACTACCACCGTACCATCCAATGGGGTTTGATTATCATGGCCATTGGTTATGTGGGCATGGCTATTCCGTTGTTCAGCCAAGATGCCAATGGCATTATCGTTGACGGTAACGGCAAATGGTGGGGAATCCTCATCTTCACCTGCTTCGCCCTGCTCTGCATCGCCTTCGGTAACGGCTTATTCAAGGGCAACCTGCAGGCTTTGGTCGGCCAGATGTACGATAACTTCGAGGCTGAGGCTGCCAAGAAAGGCCCTGAGGCTTTGGCCGTGGCTAAGGACAAGCGCGACAGCGGTTTCCAGATTTTCTACGTGTTCATCAACATCGGTGGCGTGATTGCTCCCTTCGTGGCACCCATGCTGCGTGAGTGGTGGTTGAGAGCGCACAACTTCATCTACAACGCCGATATGTCTGCCCTTTGCCACCATTTCCTGAATGGTACACTCCAGTATACAAATAAGGAGGGTGAATTTGTTGACCTTACTCAAAAGTTTTTGGAGACATCCCAAGCCGTGGTCACTGATCCCTCAATGCTGGCCGATCAAACTCGTTTCTGCTCCGACTACATTTTGACCTTCAACCAAGGCGTTCACTTCTCGTTCTTCGTCTCTGTGGCCGCCATGTTGATTTCGTTGATTATCTTCTTCACGCAAAAGAATAGATTCCCACAACCCGCCAAGAAGGTGGCCGCTGAAATTGCTGGCTACACTGCCGAGGAAAAGGCTGCCATGGCCAAGGAAATCAAACAGCGCATGGCCGCTTTGTTCGCCGTGTTGGGCATTGCCGTGTTCTTCTGGCTGTCGTTCCACCAGAATGGTCAATCCCTGTCGGTGTTCGCCCGCGACTTCGTGGATTCGTCGAGCATCGCTCCCGAAATCTGGCAGGCTTTGAACCCCTTGTTCGTCATCATCCTCACCCCGTTGGTCATGGGTATTTTTGCCATGTTGGCTAGCAAAGGCAAGGCAGTTTCGACACCCCGCAAGATTGCTTACGGTATGGGTCTCGCTGGTTGCGCCTATCTCTTCCTGATGATTTTCTCCATCGTGAAGCACTATCCTTCGGGCGATGCTTTCCGTGCTATGGATGCCGCTGCTATGGCCACCGCCGGATTGGCTAAAGCCGCTCCGTGGGTGATGATTGTCACTTATTTCTTCCTCACTGTGGCTGAGTTGTTCATCTCGCCGCTGGGTCTGTCCTTTGTCTCGAAGGTGGCTCCGCGTCACATGGTGGGTCTCTGCCAAGGTCTGTGGCTGGGTGCCACGGCCATCGGCAACCTCTTCATTTTCGTTGGTCCTATCATGCTCAATGCCTGGGACATCTGGAAGTGCTGGGGTGTGTTCCTCCTCATTTGCCTCGTCTCTATGACCGTCATGTTCGGCATGGTGAAGTGGCTTGAAAGAGTGACTGAATAATCAAATTAAATAATTGTATGACAAGGGCTTGCGCAAGCAAGCCTTTGTCATATAACTGAATAACTGAACAACTAATAACTGACAACTATGTTTAAAGGTCACCCTAAAGGGCTTTATGCCCTCGCTTTGGCTAACACGGGCGAACGCTTCGGCTACTACACCATGCTGGCCATCTTCGTGCTCTTCCTGCAGGCCAAGTTCGGCTACAACGAGGCGCAGGCGGGCAACATCTACGGCATCTTCCTCGGATGCGTCTATTTCATGCCTCTCATCGGCGGTATGCTGGCCGACCGTTTCGGTTACGGCAAGATGGTGAAGTCAGGCATCGTGGTTATGTTCCTCGGTTACTTGCTCCTTGCGGTGCCTATGGCAACTACCACGGCCAAAGTTACTTTGTTCAAGGGCAACCTACAGGTGATGGTGGGCAACCTTTACGACGAAGCCAAATACAGTGCTTTCCGCGATAATGGCTTTAGTTTGTTCTATATGGCCATCAACATTGGCTCGATGTTCGCGCCCATTACGGCCACCAAGGTCACGGATTTGTTCCTTGGCAAGGCGGGTTTCAGCTATGTGCCGCAGATCCCTTCGTTGGCGCATCAATACCTTGACGGCACCATCACGTCCGAGGCACTCTCGACTTTCGAGGCTTTGGCCGTACAACAAGGCGGTAACGTCAACGACTTGGCTGGTTTCGCTAACAACTACATCGACGCACTTTCGGGTGCCTACAACTACGGTTTCGGCGTGGCTTGCCTCTCGCTGATTCTCTCCATGGCCATTTATCTGAGCTGCCGCAAGTGGTTCAAACATGCCGATGTGAACACCAAGCAGGCCAAAGCGATGGAAAGCACTACGGTGAATGTGGTGGAACTCTCGAAGGAGCAGACCCGCGAGCGCATCACTGCCTTGGTGATGGTCTTCGCCGTGGTCATCTTCTTCTGGATGTCGTTCCAGCAGGCCGGTCTCTGCCTGACCTACTTTGCCCGCGACTACACGCAAAACACCGTGAGCGGCTTCACCCGTTTCGGATTTAATATCTGGTCATTGACGCTGGTCGCCATCTCGATTTATACGATGTTTGGGGCTGCCCAAGCCACCAAGCCTTTGAACCGTGGCATCCTGTGTGGCGTTACGACATTCCTATGGATTATGGCAGTGGTGATTTATAAGACCATGCCCGACCCCATCAACATCCTGCCGCAGCAGTTCCAACAGTTCAACCCGTTCTTTGTGGTGGCACTGACGCCCGTCTCGATGGCCGTCTTCGGTGCCTTGGCGAAAAAAGGCAAAGAGCCTTCCTCGCCGCGCAAGATTGGCATGGGCATGATTGTGGCTGCGTTGGGATTCCTTATTTTGGTAATCTGTTCTTTCCCGCTTGCCAGTCCTGCTGAACTGAAGGCACAAGGTGGCGTGAGTAGCACTTTGGTTTCGCCCAACTGGTTGATCAGCACCTATTTCGTCTTGACCTTCGCTGAGTTGTTGCTGAGCCCCATCGGCATCTCCTTCGTCACGAAGGTGGCTCCGCCTAAGTACAAAGGCATGATGATGGGTCTATGGTTCTGCGTGACCGCCATCGGCAACTACCTCACTAGTGTTATTGCTCGTATCTGGGGCACAGGTATGCCGCTCTGGATGGTCTGGGGCGTGCTCGTGGTGCTCTGTCTGCTCTCCGCCGTGTTCATTTTCTCGATTATGAAGCGGTTGGAGCGGGCAACTTCGGGTTGCTGATAATCAAAATATTAGGACTGTAGGGCTGCCATAGTATGACAGCCCTATGTTTTTATTCAGGTTCAAAGATGCATGAATTGGGTTTTTATTTGTAAGTTTGCAATCGAAATAGCCTTGTTATGAGCAAAAAGGAACAAGACATATTGTATTTCATTTCGTTTTGCATTGAGCAATACAAACACGAGATGGGCGTGAGTGGCTCGGAAGTGATGGATTTGTTCGACCGAAGCGGCTTGCTTGACTATCTCTCTGAGAATTACGAAGTGTTGCATACCCAAGGCCATCGTTGGCTGATTGAAGAAATGAAAGATTATCTGAAAAGGAGGACATCATGAGACTCTATCACGGAAGTTTGGTAACGATTGAAAATCCCATGATTGTGAAACCAACTAGGACTTTGGATTATGGAAGCGGTTTCTATACTACTACTACTTTTGAGCAGGCAAAGCAATGGGTAAGCAGAAAGTTGTCTGACAAACAAGCAGTTGGATATGTCAATGTCTATGAGTTTCAGGAATCGGCATTGTCTTTGGTGAAAAGTTTGGTTTTCAAGCAACCAAATGAGGAATGGGTTGATTTTGTGATGCAAAACCGAATGAATCCCAACTTTCATCACGATTACGACCTTGTTTATGGCCCTGTGGCCAATGATACGGTGTATGCGCAGTTCTCGTTGTTTGAAGGAGGATTAATTAGCAAAGCCACACTTATTGAGGAACTGAAAGCCTACCAACTTGTTGACCAAATGCTTTTCCACACCGAAAAGGCATTGGCATTCTTGACCTTTGTAAAAGCTGAGGAGATAAAACTATGAACACGGAAATCACAAACGAGAACCTATATTTATTGCTGCCAAGCAAGGCTTTGCAAGTGGCCCGTCTCTATCAGGAGGCACATGGTGGGAGCGGATTGGATGCCTTGAAGCTTTTCTATCGTTCGGCTTTATACAAGCAATTGGAACAAGAAGAAACCAAACTTTGGCATTTGGGGCCAGTGGCCTTGTATGAGATTTTGGAAGAATAGTTTACTTGTTCCTTCTTTCCGTTGATTGCAAACATTTTGCTAATTTTGCAGCCAAAATAACAACCCATGTCAAGAAACCAACAAGAACTGAAAGGTGTCACGCTGTTGGGCAACCAAAATACGCAGTACAACTATGACTATACGCCCGAGGTGCTGGAGACGTTTGAGAACAAACATCCTGAGAACGAGTACCTTGTGACCTTGGACTGCCCCGAGTTCACCTCGCTGTGCCCCAAGACTGGCCAACCTGATTTTGGTCACCTGATTATCAACTACATCCCGCGCACACTGATGGTGGAGAGCAAGAGCCTGAAGCTCTACCTCTTTAGCTTCCGCAACCATGGCGACTTCCACGAGGACTGTGTCAACATGATTATGAAGGACTTGGTCAAATTGATGGATCCCAAGTATTTGGAGGTCATTGGGGTGTTCAATCCGCGTGGCGGCATCTCCATCAAACCCTTCGCCAACTACGGTGACGCCGAGCATCAAGACATGGTGAAACAACGTTTAATGTCAGCATTCCACAACTCATGAAAGACGCTGTGATTATCATATCGGGAGGCATGGACTCCACGACGATGCTGTACGAGTTCAAGGACGAGATAGCCTTGGCCATCACTTTCGACTATGGCTCCACCCAAAACGGGCGCGAGCGTGTCTGTGCCGTGACGCATTGCCAGCGATTGGGCATTGAGCATATCATCGTTCCTTTGGAATTTATGCACCGTTATTTCAAGAGTGCCTTGCTGATGACCGCTGCCGACATCCCGGAAGGCAACTATGATGATGAAAACATGAAGTCGACGGTGGTGCCATTCAGAAACGGAATCATGCTGGCCATCGCTGCGGGCATCGCGGAGAGCAACGGCTTGAAACGCGTGATGATAGCCAACCACGCCGGCGACCACTCCATCTATCCCGACTGTCGTCCAGGTTTTGTCAAGGCTATGTCGGAAGCCATGTCGGCGGGGACTTACGAGAACATCACGGTCTATGCGCCATACACCCATCTGAGCAAAAAGGAAATCGCTGAACACGGCAAAGCCCTTGGCTTGGACTATAGCGAGACCTATTCCTGCTACAAAGGCGGCGAGAAACACTGCGGCAAATGCGGCACCTGCCGCGAACGTATCGAAGCCCTCCGAGCCGCGGGAATTAACGATACAACCGAATACGAATCATAAAAATCTAAGATCCCTGAGCTTGTCGAAGGGCCGACCGAAATCAAGACGGGTTTAGCTCCGCTGAATGTAAAACATTTCGACAAGCTCAACGACCTGCAAAACTGATAACTGAACAACTGATAACTACCAACTGAATTATGTATTACGTCAGAAAAACCTTAGAAATATCCTCCTGCCATCAGCTCTACCTTGACTACGAGAGCAAATGCGAGAACCTCCATGGCCATAACTGGACAGTCAATGTGTATTGCCGCGCCGAGAAGCTGGACAACAACGGCATGGTGTGCGACTTCACTGAAATCAAACGTTTGATCCACGGCAAGATAGACCACACGAACCTCAACGAGGTGCTGGACTTCAATCCCACCGCCGAGAATCTGGCCAAATGGATTGTCGATACCGTCCCGAACTGCTATCGTGCCGATGTGTGGGAGTCACGCGACAACAAGGCCTCTTACATCAAGGATGACGCGCCGCAAAATTTTGATTGATTGACGCGAGACTGCGGGACTATGAGTCGTTGTCCCATGTCCCGAAGTCTCGAAGTCCCGTGTCCCTAAGTCCATGTATAAAATCAACGAAATATTCTACTCTCTTCAAGGCGAAGGCTACCATAGCGGTATGCCTGCGATCTTTGTGCGTTTCAGCGGCTGCAACCTGCGCTGTTTGTTTTGCGACACACAGCATCAAACGGGGACTATGATGTCAACGCAAGAGATTGTGGATGAAATCAACAAGTATCCAATGGCTCCGCTGGTTGTCCTGACGGGTGGTGAGCCATCTCTCTTTGTGGATGAGGCCTTTGTGGCGGAACTGAAGCAGCAAACAGGTAAGAAGATTGCCATTGAGACCAATGGTACGCGACCTTTGCCCAACAACCTTGATTGGGTGACACTATCGCCAAAAACTGTTTTTGAAGGAGGCGATTCAGAGCCTTGTGTGTTGAAGACTTGTGATGAACTGAAGGTGGTTTATCTCGGTCAGGATTTGGCGCAATATGAGACCATCGAAGCCAAGCATCGATTTCTTCAACCTTGTTTCGTTGAGGATGAAGAACAAAGAAAGGCCAATATGCAAGCCTGTGTGGAGGCGGTGAAAGCCCATCCGAATTGGCGGCTTTCGTTGCAAATTCATAGAGTTTTGAATATTCCGTAAATGTCAAATAACCGCTTTTTTTTGCTATCTATTTTGTATTATACAAAAAAAGTAGTATTTTTGCATTGAAAATAGATAGTAAAATTAAATATTATGGAAAACCCGTTTGCCCTTGTTCCGTATGTGTCTAAAGAGTATTTCTGCGACCGTGAAGAAGAGACTAAAACTATCGTAGAATACCTCGTTAATGGCTCAAATATCACTCTGATTTCTCCTCGTAGATACGGAAAAACAGGTCTAATTTATCGCGTTTTTGATGAAATTGAGCAGCAAAAAGTCGATGTCAATACGTGTTATGTTGATATTTATGCTACAGAAACTTTGGAGGATTTCATTAAAGTGTTTTCGGAAGCCGTAATTGCCACGCTGGAAAAGAAAAAAGCTGTCAAGTCATTTTTCCAGTTCCTCGGAGGCCTCCGCCCTATGCTTAGTTACGACCCTTTGTCGGGGAATCCTGAGCTGACGCTAACCTTTCGTTCCGACTATGAAAAGAAGCAAACTTTGGCATCCATCCTGCAATTCATTGAAAAACAAGACAAAAAGGTTGTTGTTGCCATAGATGAATTCCAGCAAATAAGGTATTATGGTATCAATATGGAAGCTTTGCTGCGATCTTATATCCAACCTTTGCAAAACGTGCAATTCATCTTTTGCGGAAGCAAGAAACATCTGATGACGGAAATGTTCACCGATGCGCGAAATCCATTTTACGAGAGCACACGTTGTCTCTACCTTGAGAAAATCGACAGGAATGTATACTCCGAGTTCATCGTCAGGATGTTTGGGAAGGGGAAAAAGACCATCACGCAAGAAGCTCTGGATTTCATCCTTGATTGGACAAAACTACACACGTTTTACACGCAATCGCTTTGCAATCACCTCTTTATAAAGAGCGCCAAAACTATAGAATTAGTGGATGTGTTTCGTTCGGCCAGCCAAATCTTAAAAGAGAACGAACAGACTTTCATCCAATGGCGAGGTTTACTAACGACCCACCAATGGAATTACTTGAAAGCTGTTGCCAAGGAGCAATCTGTCGAGAAACCTTATTCAACCCGATTTATCCAAAAATACAATATTGGAACATCAGCTAATTCCCAACGGCTGTTGGAAGCACTCATCGACAAGGAACTGATACTTGTCAACTCAACGCTTGAAGGTGTTTCTTATAGCGTCTACAATGTCTTCCTTTCACGTTGGCTTGAGAACCAATGACTTGAAATCAGCTTTTCTTCCTTTGGAAACTCCTCCGAGGCTCGCTGTAAACCAAAAACACAGCTGGCTTTTTGTTTAAATCTCCCTTATAACTCTTCCATTCTCCAATACTTTGGCTGATAATCAGCTCATCCTCGCAAGTGAGGTTGCAGGCAACGCAGACCCGAGTGGCAGGGTGGAGGTTTTTGCACAAGTCTTGAAGCATTGCGTTGTTGCGGAAAGGTGTTTCAATGAACAGCTCAGTCTCGTTGTTGGCCATAGACCTGCGTTCCAAATCCTTGATTGCGTTTTGCCTTTCGGGACTCTTGATGGGCAAGTAACCGTGGAAAGCAAAGGCTTGGCCGTTGAAGCCCGAGGCCATCAAAGCGAGAATCATCGCATTGGGTCCGACTAAAGGAATCACTTGTATGCCTGCGGAATGGGCCAAGTCAACGACCAAAGCACCAGGGTCGGCTACGCAGGGTGTACCTGCCTCTGACATCAGCCCCATGTCTTCGCCTTGCAGGCAGGCGCCGAGGTGTTCCATCAGGTCGAGGTTGCGGGTGTTGTGCTTGTCGAGCTCAATGAACTCGATGTCGTCGATGGCACAGTCCATCCCGATGCGACTCAACACGCGGCGCGAGGTGCGGGTGTTTTCCACCACGAAATGCTTCAGCCTTTTCACGATTTGGAGCGTTCCGGCTGGGATGACTTGTTCAGGTTTCGTTGCACCAAGCAGGTTGGGCACGAGATAGAGTTTTCCGAAATTGTTGGTCATGGATGGGTGAATTATGACAAGGCGATTTTCTTCTCGATGTCGGCAAACATCACCTTGAACTGCTTGTCGGTTTCGAGGCGGTCGGCGATGGTCTTGCAGGCGTGGTGCACCGTAGCGTGGTCTTTCTTGCCACATTGCTGACCAATGGAGACCAAGCTGGCGTTGGAGTATTTCTTGGAGAGGAACATGGCAATCTGGCGGGCCTGCACCACCTGGTGCTTGCGCGTGTTGAGGGCCATTTGTTCGGGCGTGATCTTGAAATACTCGCAAACGATGTTGATGATGTATTCCACCGAGACCTCTTTGACGGTGTTGCGCACGAATCGATCGATGATTTGCTGCGCCATGTCGATGGTGACGGCTTTCCTGTTGAGCAGTGACTGCGCCATGAGCGAGTTCATCACACCTTCCAGCTCGCGGATGTTGTTGCGCACATTGCTCGCGATGTATTGCACCACTTCCTCGGGGAAGGTAATGCCGTTGTCGTGTAGCTTCTCACGGATGATGGAAGTGCGTGTAGAGAGGTCGGGCGACTGAAGGTCGGCTGTTAAACCCCACTTGAAGCGTGACAGTAGACGGTCTTCCATGCCTTGCAGGTCGCTCGGGAACTTGTCGCTGGTGATGACGATCTGCTTGTTGTTCTGCTGCAAGTGGTTGAAAATGTGGAAGAACACGTCTTGTGTGCCCGCCTTGCCTGCTAAGAACTGGATGTCGTCGATGATGAGCACATCGATCATCTGGTAGAAGTTGATGAAGTCGGGACGGTTGTTGTTCTTGTTGGCGGTCACATATTGCGTGGAGAGCTGCTCGGCTTGCACGTAGAGAACGGTATTCTCAGGATGCAAACGTTTGGTTTCCAATCCGATGGCATGGCAAAGGTGGGTCTTGCCCAAGCCTGTTCCGCTGTAGATGACCAAAGGATTGAAAGCAGTCTTGCCTGGCTCTTTGGCGACTCTC
>Ga0310786_10012871_pt1 | contig 10335 bp, 11 predicted proteins | sample AusTroGonzalo_MG_FD_203881 | JGI IMG/M metagenome (GOLD analysis project Ga0310786, IMG submission 203881) | Bovine rumen microbial communities from tropical cattle in Woodstock, Queensland, Australia - Gonzalo_03 (v2) (version 2) | ecosystem: Host-associated > Mammals > Digestive system >... | reverse complement strand
ACCAACACAGCATCTATTTCAGGTTCAGACCATATTTTTACCGCGCGATTAAACTTGTCAGATACTTTCCAAAACAGACGCGGTAACTGACCATCAACAACCGCAGTTAATAACTTTTTGAAATGCGAATCCAACATACGAATTAACATATTTGGTTCAACATTATCATACATTAACCGGTCAAGTGCAGTCATAGTTTGGGGCACATATCCCGCCGTTAATGAATATAAATAATCATCAATATCTGATGCAGATGTATCGGGCAAACATTTTTCAACATCGTCCAATTCAACCACATGTTTATCGCCAACATATAACGCTATCTTGGATAAAAAGCCACGTGTTATACCACGATCACCGCCCAAATGCGTTGTCATATAATCCATCGCGTCGGGTGTTATCTGATTTATTCCCGCAGATGCAGATAATGTTTCGCGAATCAATCCCGCCAATGTCCGCGCATCATCGGTATAGCATGCCAGTGCCGCAACATCGGACGCATTTTCAAACATAGTCCGTAATCCACCCCCGGCACGCAATTCGCCACCACAAACAATAACCGTTGCACATAATCCTGGATGAAAAACCAAATCAGAAATTTGTTTTGCCATCCCATCGCCCGCATTGGAAATTATTATCATTTTCTGACCACCAAACATAGACGGGCTGCACCCTTCGGCAAAAATAGCATCTTGTTTATCACGGAATTCGTCAGCATCAACAGAGAATAAATTATCCCTGTCTATTTGTAAAATTTCGACCGCTTTATCGCAAAATTCATCGACCTGGCCAGCATCAGGCCCATAAATCAAAACCGCTTTGATTTTTTGAATACCACCCTTAAAATCAGATTCTTTCCATTTCATTATTTATCAGATTTTGTGTAACCCCGGGTTTCTGCGATTGCGCGACTGCTTATTTTATCAGCCAACACAGATACCGCATTTTGCACAGCGTTATTGTATGACGCATTGGCCGCAACCAAATACCGCACAAATGTATATGATTCGGACGCCGTTTCATTTCCAGACGCAATTATTTTATCGCCAGCAAATAAATCATAATGCGCATTCAAACTGATTGCCTGCCATGTTGCAACACCGGTTGTGTCCAATCCGCGATATACTCTGTCGGGTGTATTCAGTTTCACAACCAATCTGTATGCAGCGTTTTCATCATGCGCACCACCAAATTTAGCGTTCAATGCATTACGCAATTCGATACCATTGATGCCACTGATTTTATCAACATAAATATCTGTATCATTCCCAGAAAACATAGGGCTGAATCCACATCCAGATAATAATAATAAGGCAATTAATTTTTTCATTTGCTTACCATTTGATATTATTTATTTGTTGCTTTTTGTATTTATATTACCTACACTTTTATTAAATCGCAAGAGGGAATGATGAATATTTTTCTTACTGTTTTGGTTGCGTTGTTTTTAGGGGCATATTACATATTCACTGCGCCGTCTGTGCGAACACAGAGTTTTGAAACAGAATACGCCGTCAAATACGCTGATTTGCGCGCGATTATAGAATGCACCGCCGCCGTCCATAATGCAAATTTAAGTGGCACTGTGTTCAAAGATGATTGTGTTAAACAAAATGGAATTCAATCGGATATTATATGCCTGGACAGGCGCATGAATATAACCGATTGCAGTGGTAAAAGTACATATAATTATGTTGTTACAACATCTGGGACTATACCTGATGCCCAATTTAATAACACTATGACCATTTTAGAGAAAAATTTCACCGATGCTGGTAATTTCGGCATTTTTCAAAATGGATATATTATTTCTGGGGCGACGGTGACAAAACGTTCTGTGCCAAAAGCACTGGCATCAAATATGCACATGATGGATGGCCAGTTGGTTTATGTGACACAGTTTGCGAAAATTGATCCCGCCACACAATTCGCACAACCAGATGTGGACGATGTTGTGTGTCCCGTTGGAACGACCAAGGTTTTGCGCTTTGGCAGATGGCAATGTATCGGTTATAACACAAAAACAGTTTGCGCCGGGGATACTATATGGGATTATTCTACAAACAGTTGTGTTCCTGATGATTCGTTAAAACCACTGTGCAATTCGGTTCAAACCGCTATTTTGGTCGATGGAATTTGGGAATGTGTCGATCCTTTTCCGGATAGAAAATGTGATGGCAATACAACCGCTAAATTAAATTATACCACCATGACATGGGAATGTATTGTTGACCCAAATAAAACGGGTAAAAATACAAAGTGTTCTGGGATAAAAATGCCGGTTGTTTTGGGGCGCGGTCGTTCCAGTATCAGTCGTCAAAAATTAACCTGTACAGATTGTGAAAAAATGTTGGTTAACGAGGATACATGCGTTGCGTATTGTGTCCCAGATACCAGTAAAATAACATCTGCGGGATGCTATCCTGATAATTCATTAAATTGTTCTGGGGATGAACGCGGATTGTATTTTGGTTTTCCGGATGTGAAATATGCAAAACAAGTCAGTGATATTGCCGGCAAAGAAATTGTATTCGATACCGAACATTCCCAAAACAGAAAGTTTAATTGTATGGATTGTGGTGAACGCGGCGTGAACCATGAAAAATCTTTTCCACCATATATAACGGTTTGTAATTAACCATCAATATTTATAAAGATTTATTTTTGGCTGCCCTTATCAGACTTTGAAACACATAGTGTTCTGGATAAATTTCATGAATGATAGTATCACGGCGTTTTTTTATTTTTAACGCTTCTGAACTGACACTGTCGATTTTTGTTTGTATATAATCTGTGACAACTGGTTCTTCATCAGGTTCCAAATCGCGCGATTCTATATTATTATACCAATAATTTAGTTCTTCGGCTTGATTTTGTTGTTGTTCTTGTTCTTTGTGTAACTTTTCTAACTCGCGCGATAAATCACATAATTTTTTAGCAAGATATTGTAACTCTGCATATTGTTCAGGATATTTGTTTTGACGCACATGCCAAAGACGCGAAAACCATTCCGACATCGCGGAAATATCGTTCATTTCAGGCCATAAAGACAACTGCATGCCTGATAAATTTTTGCTTTGCGACTTTGTTGTTCGTTTCATCAAACATCCCTTTTCTCTGCCATATCACTTGATTTATAGCACATATTTTATTTTTTGTCAACTAATATCGTTTTATCTTTATTTTTGTCAAGATATAGTGGTCAACAATGTTTTTAATCACTATATTTTGTGTTTTTATAAAAAAACCGAATCGCTGAAAGCATCAAAAAAATGATTTTCAAGATACAAAACACCATTTTGTGTCAAATTTGTAACGATTCGGTGTCAAAAAAAGCCCGGAATTTATGCCTTTTTGTAATGCAAGCAAAAAAATATAAAAAATTGCTTTTTCTGTGTTGAGATTATTTTCTATATACTATATATTGATACCAACAAAACAAAAAATTACTACATATAGATTTTAAGGATAGAAAGATATGACAGATCAAAAAATGACTTTTATTACTAAACAGGCCAAGGTTATTAAACGTTCGGGCGAAACTGTTAATTTTGATGCATTGAAAATTTATAACGCTATTGCAAAGGCTGTTGCTGTTACAAAAGAATTAAATGATTCACAAATATTCACAATTACTCAATTCGTATTAAATAAATTAGATATAGAATACGCCGATACAATTCCAACTGTTGAACAAATTCAAGATGTTGTTATTCAAACACTGATGGATTCACGCGCATATAAAACTGCCGAATCTTATATTGTATATCGTCAGAAACATTCTGAAATTCGTGATGCCAATATCGATGCGGTCAAAGTTATCGACGATTATGTGACCGAGGCGGACTGGCGCGTCAAAGAAAACGCAAACATTGGTTATTCTATTGGTGGTTTGATTTTGCGGACATCTGAACGCGTGACTGCTGAATATTGGTTGAATTTGTATCCAAAAGAAATTGCCGAAGCACACAAAAAAGCTGCATTTCATATTCATGATTTAGGCTGGCTGAGTGGTTATTGTGCTGGTTGGTCTTTACGTGAATTGTTATACGAAGGTTTTAACGGCGTTCCTGGATATTTGCAATGTGGCCCGGCAAAGCACATGGCGACCGCTATTTCACACATGGTGAATTTCCTTGGAACATTACAAAACGAATTTGCTGGCGCCCAGGCGTTCTCGTCTGTTGATACATATTTAGCACCGTATGTTCGTATTGATAAATTAGATTATGATGACATCAAAAATTCTATGCAGACATTGGTGTTTAACTGTGCGGTTCCATGTCGTTGGGGCACCCAGACACCATTTATTAACTTTACATTTGACTGGACATGTCCAAAAGATTTGCGTGCCCAGCGTCCATTTGTTGGCGGCAAACAGGTCGATTTCACATACGGTGATTTGCAACCTGAAATGGATATGATTAACAAGGCATTTTTAGAGGTTTTAACCGAAGGTGATGCTTTGGGTCGTCCATTTACTTTCCCAATTCCAACATATAATATTACTGACGATTTTCCATGGGATCATCCAAATGTAAAACCTTTGTTTGAATGCGCGGCAAAGTATGGATTGCCAAATTTCCAGAACTTTTTGAATTCTGATTTGAATCCAACAGATGTGCGTTCTATGTGCTGCCGTTTGCGTTTGGATGTGCGTGAATTGTTGAAACGCGGTGGCGGTCTGTTTGGTTCTGCGGAAAAGACCGGTTCATTAGGCGTGGTCACAATCAACTTGGCGCGTTTGGGCTATTTACACAAGGGCGACCGCGAAGGTTTGTTCCGTGAATTAAAACAATTGTTGGATATGGCACGCGATTCTTTGGAAATCAAACGCCGTATATTGACCAAGAATATGGAACGCGGTTTGTATCCATTTACAAAACGTTATCTGGGCGATTGGAATCATCATTTTTCAACAATCGGTGTAAATGGTGCAAACGAAATGGTTGCGAACTTTACAAATGGTGCTGAAAACATTGCAAGTTTGTTTGGTAAAAAATTGATTTTGGATGTCATGGATTTCATCCGTGAAAACCTGGCAAATTACCAAGAAACAACTGGCAATCTGTTTAATTTAGAGGCCACCCCTGCCGAAGGATGTTCATATCGTTTTGCAAAAACAGATAAAAAGAACTATCCGGATATTATTACTGCGGGAACCGAGGATGCACCATATTATACAAATTCAACACAATTGCCGGTGAACTATACAGACGATCCATTTGTTGCATTGGAACACCAGGAAGAATTGCAACGCAAATACACAGGCGGCACAATGTTCCATCTGTATATGGGCGAACCTGTATCATCTGGCGAGGCGGCTATGAAAATTGTGCGGACAATATTTGAAAATTACAAGATTCCATATATGACATTGACACCAACATTTTCAATATGTCCGAAACATGGATATTTGCCTGGGGCATACGATTTCTGCCCAAAGTGCGATGCGGAAATTGCGGCGAACAGCAATCATGAATGTGCTAATTGCCACAACGAAAATTATGACCTGTAACAGGGTTAAACAAAGTTTTAACAAAAAAAGGAGGAAAAACATGAACCCACAATCAAACTTAAGAACACCTTGCGAAAAATTCTCACGCGCGATGGGATATTATCGTCCGGTCAGCAACTTTAACATCGGTAAACGCGCCGAATTTGAAGAACGCAATACTTTCAAAGAGTGCAATTGTTTGACAACGGGTGCACGTCATCAAGAATTGTTGAAAAAAGCGGCTTAATTAAGTTATGAAAGAAATTCAAATTGGGGGTTTGGTTCCGTTCACCACAATTGATTATCCAGGGAAACTGGCTGCGGTCTTGTTTTTGGTTGGATGTCCTTTGCGGTGTGCATATTGTTCCAACCCCAATTTTTTAGAAGTTGGTGATGGCCCTTACGACCCGGCAAAGGTATTCGAATGGTTGGAATCCCGTCGGGGCAAGTTAGAGGCCATCGTTTTTTCTGGTGGCGAGGCGTTAATGCAAGGCGATGCCACTATTGAATATATGCGACGCGTCAAAGAACTTGGTTTTGATATCGGTCTGCATACAAATGGGTTTTATCCTGATTTATTAAAGAAAGCGGCACCGATTGTTTCTTGGATTGGGTTGGATTACAAGGCAACGCGTGCGCGATATGAATCTTTGGTTGGTAATGGTATTGCATACGACCAAATGATTAAATCACTGGATTTTTGGATAAGTACAGGCAAAGATTTCGAGGTTCGTATTACATGCGATCCACGATTTATTAACAAAGACGATTTGCGCGAAATCATTGACGATTGCGCGACGCGCGATGTTCGTAAAATCGCAATTCAAAAATATACCCCCTATTTTGACGAGGGCGAAAATAAAACAACCCCCGAACAACGCGAACAATTCTTTAACGATGATGAATTGCGAAATTATATAAATTCTAAATTTGAATCTGTTACTTGGCGGGAATAAAAGGAATAAATTTATGCAGATTGGTAAAAAAATATTGGTTATGGGTGGATCTTGTTCTGGTAAGTCCACAATGTCCCAGGCGTTAAGTGAAAAATTTAATATACCTGTATTATATTTGGATTTATATGATCCTTATGCTGTTAACGACAAACAAGAACGTGACAAAAGGAAACAGCAAATTCAAGATATGATTGGCAAAACCATACAAAGCAAGAGTTGGGTTATTGATGGCATCTATGAATGGTATAACTTTACAGAACGTATGGATATGGCCGACACAATAATATTGTTAAAACAACCTGCCCTCCCGCGTATTTGGCGTTACATAAAAACATGCGCGACAAAAACAAAACGTCATGGCCGTTCGGGTTTTTCCGCAAAAAATTTTCGATTTGACCATATTTGGTATATGTTACGTCGTGCCGATGCACCATATAAACAAATCCAAGATGAAATTAAAAAACATAAAAATCTGCAAGTTATTGTGTTAAAATCTTACCGCGAGGCAAATGAATTTCTAAAAAACGTTCAAATCAAGGTTAAATAAATATGCCAAAAGAAATAAGATTTTGTGCACCATCGGGTGATTATTGGTTTTTGTCACCGCTGGCGCCCTTTCCTATTAAAATGACCGTAGATGGTCGTGATTTTGTTTTTCCGTCGGTTGAGCATTACTATCAAGCGATGAAGTTTTATGCGTCTGACCCGCGTTTTAATGTGATTTTGAACACTCAAAATGCGGATGCAACGCGTTTGCTTACCAAGACCCCAGAATACAAGACTAATCGCCGGGCAAATTTCGATAATGAAAAGTTTGATATTATGGAGCGCGGACTGCGTGCCAGATACGCGCAAAACGCGGATGCGGCGAAATTATTAAAATCAACAGGCGATGCGGTTTTGGTAAAATCTTGTCCGGTTTGTTATAAATGCGGATTTGGTATTGGGTCGGGCACAAATCGCATTGGCAAGATTTTAATGGACATTCGGCGGGAATTGCGCGATTATGTAAAATGAAAATTTGAAAAAACAATGAATCAAAATTATACTTTACATACACACACAATCGGTTTTGACGGTAAAAACTCTGTTGGGAATATGGCTGCGACCGCCAAAGAATTGGGCTTTCACACTTTGGGGATTTCCAACCATTTTATTGTGCATCCTAATATAAAACAGAGCCCCATGTATCCGTATAGTGTGCGCGGCGGATACAGCAATATTTATGCGTCTGACTTTGACGAGGCGTTATCGCGTTTTATTCCGCACTATAACGAATTAAATAAAGTACACAGCCCAGATATTAAAATCCTAAAAGGGATGGAGGTTGATTTTTTCCCTGACTGGAAATGGCAACAAGAATTTGAAAAAGTTATTGCTATGTTAAGGCCTGATTACATTATTGGTTCATGTCATTTTGTTAAATACAATGATATGCTTTTGAATTCTCACGATTGGGCCCGGGCCGATGCAGGCACCCAGGACCAGTTATTGCAATCATATTGGAACAACATTGAAACCGCGGCACACAGCGGATTATTTACATGGATGGCGCATCTGGATTTACCAAAGAAAGTAAATTTGGGGCGTGAGCCAAAATGGCAAACTTTTGAAGAACGCGCTGTTTCTGCCATTGCCGATGCGAATATAGCCATGGAAATAAACACTGGATTTTACCAACCAAATTGTTACGAACCGTATCCATCACCCAGAATTTTGCAAATGGCAAAAAATAAAAATATTCCGGTTTTAATCAGTGATGACGCGCACGCCGCATCGCAAATCGGCAGACATTTTGACGATGCAAAAATGCTAATCGATAAATTTAACCTGAACCAATTCAGCAAAATAAAGTAAATGGCATAAAATTACAGAAAGTCAATAATCGGCAAAAATACTTGACAACAGGAATTTTTTTATATAAAATCAGTCGGCAATTTAAGAAAGTTCATGGCCCCATCGTCTAATGGTTAGGACACCGCCCTTTCAAGGCGAGAATCCCGGTTCGAATCCGAGTGGGGCTGCCAAAATTCAAAAATCGGGTTTTACCCGATTTTTTAATTTTGCTCAAAAGCCCCACGAAGGATCGGTCATAGTGTTCCAAAGGAACACGCATGACCAATACGCAGACGAACAATTAACAAACCCGCAAAAACGGATATTTTTAATAGAGTTTTTGCATCTGGGTTTGGTTATTGGTTGTCAAGGTGCGGTGGGGCTGCCAAAAATCAAAAACACCCGTTTGGGTGTTTTTTGTTGGTTTTGCAATAGTTTCGTGAGTTCGTAAGTTAGGTGTTGAAAACAAACACCATTTCACACATTTACGAACTTTTATTTGATATTTATAATTTAATTATTATAATCGGCGTCGAAATGGCGAAGCGTTCAAAACTTTTTAAATATCGTTTTACAACCATTGAAACACCTGAAATGGTAGTATTTTCGGTTTTGAACCCGGGCCATATGCGTTTTATAAATAGTACTGATGGAATGGGGGTTGATTGGGAAGAACCAATTAATACTTACACAGAGTGGGATATAGACCTGGATATTCCGCAAATAAATAGTTTTGATGCAAAAAATGCTCCAAGAGATATAACGGGGCTATACTTCATGGGTTTTCAATGGAAAGAAACTTTTAATCCAAAATCCACAATACATGGAAAAATAAATTTTAATGAACCTACACTATGGATAAATTATGCCATTTATATAAATCGTTCAAAAAAATTATTAGTATTAAATCAGAAAGAAGCAGATAAATATATTGCTCAATATCCTGGTATAAAGCTGCAAGAATTTATTGCGAATACCGTGAACGAGTTTACAAAATAATTCTAGTGCTTTAATTCTAAAAACACCTTAACATCTTTCCTAAATGACAACAAATCGTGTATCTCATTTGTTCGTGAATTGCACAGATGGCCCTGCCAAAAATTCAAACCACCCAAACGGGTGGTTTTTTCTTTGTTTTCCAATACTTTCACGAGTTCGTAAGTCGGGTAGTAAAAACGGGCACCGTTTCACCCATTTACGAACTTTTTATAAGCTACTTTATTTTTTAACGAGTTCTTTTATTTGTTTTGTCGAAATATATTTTTTTGATATCTTGAATATCAGATTGTGCGTTTATATCTAATTTAACATCATTAAACACTAAGCGTACAGGCAAATTCTTTTTGTTGGATAAGGCAATGCACGCTTCAATGGACGTGTGTAAAGTGCCTCCGCTAACAGGGTCAAATTTTATGTTTTGTGGATTTTGTTGACACCAGCCTAACAATTCACCAGTTTTTGCTCTGTATTCATATTTTTCAATTTTTGACATTTTATTTCCCTTTGTCAGCATATACTGTAGTATAAAAACAAGAGATGTCAATATTTGGTTAAAAATTCTTTTAATTCTTTCCCAAACAACAACAAATCGTGCATAAAATCAACTCGTGATCTGCACAGATGGCCCTGCCAAAAATTCAAAAATCGGGTTTTACCCGATTTTTATTTGTTTTTCAATACATGCACGAGTTCGTAAGTTAGGGGTCAAAAATAGCCACTGTTTTGCCAATTTACGAACTCTTGACAATAAACATATTAGTTATATCATCAATAAAACGCAAAGAAACAAGAAAATGGCTGATAATACAATTATTTCGTTGAATGATGTTAACGCCAATACCGCCAATATTGGTGGTGGCAAATTTGCTGGGCTTTATCAATTAAAAACACAGCTTCAAAAGTATAATGCACGATACAAAACGAATTTTGTTGTTCCAGATACCTTTGTGATACCAGTATCAAGATTTGATGATTATAAAAAATATGCTAGCGTTTCAGAAGATTTAATAAATTCGGCTATGTTTTATGCTGATAAATTAGGTGGAA
>Ga0310786_10012870_pt1 | contig 10335 bp, 3 predicted proteins | sample AusTroGonzalo_MG_FD_203881 | JGI IMG/M metagenome (GOLD analysis project Ga0310786, IMG submission 203881) | Bovine rumen microbial communities from tropical cattle in Woodstock, Queensland, Australia - Gonzalo_03 (v2) (version 2) | ecosystem: Host-associated > Mammals > Digestive system >... | reverse complement strand
CACGGGCACCCTGCTGCAGTTAATCAACGATATCCTGTTTATCTCCAGACTCGACGCCAGAATGATTGAGCACAACTACCAACTCAGTGACTTCGCCACACTTTTCGAGGGCTGGTGTTATATGGGCTGGGCTAACATCTCACCTAACGTAAAAATGTTCGTGGAGAATCCCTACAACCAGCTGATGGTCAACATTGACCAACAGAACCTGGAAATGGTCATCCAGAAGATATGCCTAATCACCGCCAACCACACCCAGGAAGGAACGGTACGTGCTAAATACGAATACAGACACGGTGAATTGATGATCTCTATCGAGGACACGGGTCCCGGTCTCTCGCCAGAGGCACTGACTAAGGCCTTCGACCGCTTTGTGCGTGATGAGGGTGTGGAGCGTCAGGGCACGGGTCTTGATTTGCCCATCGTGAAGGAGCTCGTGGAGCAGATGAATGGTACCATCGAACTGCAGTCAGAACTGGGCAAGGGTTCTGCCTTCTACATCAGCATACCTTGTGAGATGGCCAGTTTCGATAAAAAGACAGAAATCTTGACATAACGGACAGCAACAGACATGAATTTACTCCTATCCGCCATAGAATACAGCAACGGTGTCGACAGCGTATCGATACTCATCATATTGTTTGTAGTCTTCCTTTTTGTTCTCACGTGGGGCTTCAACCGTATCAGTATTCTCCGCATCCGCCGTAAGTCGGAGCAGGCCAAAGACCTGTCGGTTATCATGAAGCATACACTCAACATGAGCAACAACTATGTGCTCCGACTCTCGGTGCACGACCGTCATGCTGTGAACATGCATGGCAACTTCCTACCCGAGGAAGGCATGAGCTTTGAGGAGAGCCTTCATTATATCCACCCCGATGACCGCATACTCTATGTGGATTTTTGCAAGAAGCTGGTGGCTGGCGAAAAAACGTCTGAATGTCTGTTCCGATGGGACATTAACCAAGGCAAGGGTGAAGCAGAATGGCGCTATTACCGCGACCTGGGCATTGCGGAATATGCTAATCCCACGCTGAAGATGGCCACAAACATCTTCAGCATCCTGACAGACATGACAGAGCAGATAGAACAGGACCAAAGAATTTCCGAACTCACAAACAGATACCGTAATATCTACGAACAGCCGATCGTGGGTCTGGCCTTCTTCGACAAAGATGGCCATCTGCTGAACGTCAATGATAAGACGCGTGAGATCCTGAAATTCCAATCGGAGCGCGATCCTTTCTATTACGACAGGGTGATCTACGACATGCCCTCCTTCGGCGAATATCTTGACAAGAAAGCACTCGTAGACACCTCTTTCTGCGCCAAGACCGTGATACCAGAACGAGGCGTCAACTGCTATACCGAGACGGTGCTACACACCATCCGTGACGAGCAAGGGCAGCTGCTGTATATCACCATTTCTATCCGTGACCTGACCCAAGAGCGCGACCTCTTTATAAAGAGCCGTGAGAACGAGGCCTTCATCCGCCAGCAGAACGAGGAGATTCAACAATATGAGAACGAGCTTCAGTATCTGATGGAGGAGTGTGACATGCGATTCTGGCGCGCTGACTTTACCAAAGGCGAGATTGCATTCTACAAAAAACTCTCCGAACCCGACATGGTGATGAGTTTCAAGGATCTGGGCTCCTATTTCTTCGAGGACAAAGTGATTGCGCAAGGCCTTAGCCAGCCGGAAATCCATTTTGCTAAGCCTGTGGCACACCTCTGTTTTACACGGCCGATCTTCCACAACACCGAAGAGCCGCAGTGGAACATGCTCGACAGTCTGCCACATTTCGACGAGAACGGCCACCTTGTGGAATGTTACGGTGTGATCCGCAATCTGACGCCACTTATGAAAAAGCAGGAGCAATTGATACAGGAGACGGAACGCGCCAACCAGTCGGGTATGATGAAGAGTACCTTCATGGCCAATATGTCGCATGAGATCCGTACGCCTCTCAACTCGATTGTGGGATTCTCGGACGTGCTGCCCATGCTGCAGACACAGGAAGAAAAGCAGGAGATTATCCGTGTGATCATGAACAACTGCGACATGCTGATGCGCCTGATCAACGACCTGCTGGCCCTTTCGTCGGTAGATGCCGGCGGCATCACCCTCGAGCCGGAGGACATCGATTTTGCAAAGACCTTTGACGACATCTGCACCACGGCCGCCGAACGCGTACAGAACCCGCAGGTAACATTCATCAAGGACAATCCATACGAAACTCTCCCCGCCCATCTTGACCCGGGCCGTATCCAGCAGGTTATCACCAATTTCGTGACCAATGCCGTGAAATATACCCAGGAGGGACATATCAAGGTGGGTTATGCCAAGCAGGATGACGGCATCCGCATCTACTGTGAGGACACTGGCGCCGGCATTCCCAAGGAAGACCAGGAGAAGGTGTTTGAACGCTTTGTCAAACTCAACGACTACGTACAAGGAACAGGTCTTGGCCTAAGCATCTGTAAGGCCATCAGCGAGAAATGTGGCGGTAAGATCGGCGTGGAATCGGAAGGGACAGGAAAAGGCTCTACTTTCTGGATATGGATCCCCACGATAGTGAAAGCTTTCATCCTCTTATTTGTGCTCGGTTTTTCGCCGTTGACGACACAGGCACAGAACGACAGCACGGTGGTATTCTCCGTTGAACGGCCATTGGTCTACGAGGATGCTTGGGACTTGTGGCCCTATACCTTCCTCAATGAGAACGGAGAACCCGACGGCTATAACATCGACCTGCTGAAGATGATCTTCAAGCGACTCGACATCCCCTATATCATTAAACTCAAGCCAACGCTGGAAGCATTCGGTGACCTGAAAGACGGCAAGTCGGATCTGATCTTAGGTATGGAGGCCAATTTCCACCATGAATATGGCGAATACGGCCATTCGATCATCCATCTGTTCACCCACAGTGTGGTACACCAAAAAGATAAGGAACCGGCCGTTAAGTCGTTCCAGGATTTGAGCAGCCACAAGGTTATCGTGCATACGGGAAGCTTCAGCCACCACCTCATGCAAGACAAGGGCTGGGGTGATAATGCCGAAGGCTTTGACGACATGAAAGAGGCGATTCAGAAGGCCAGCGCTGACCCCTCCAACGAGATTGTATGGAATACAATGTCACTGAAATGGCTCATCCATAAGTACCAGATCAAGAACCTGGATCTCTCGCCTATCGACATCCCTCACGGCGAATATAAGTTTATCTCAAAGAACCAACGACTGCTGAACCAGCTGGACAGCGTCTATAGCGTTCTCCTGGCAGAAGAGAAGCTACAAGGCATCCAGAACAAATGGTTCTATCCGGAACGCATCGAGACCGGTATTCCCTCATGGGTCTGGAAACTGGCAGCTGCCGTAGCGGCCTTTGCCGTTTTCTTCATACTATACTATCTCTTCTACAGGCTTAGGGAACGGAAACTGACAAAGGACGTACGTAAGAAGAATGCCCGTCTGTCGCTGATCCTGAAAACCAGTAATGTGCGTTTCTGGACCTACGACATCCATAGCAAGACCTTTACCCAGTTGGACGAGCACGGCATTCCCAAGGGAACCCTCTCCCTACAAGAGGTGTCACAATTATATGTCAGGAAAGACTTTGAGCACATGGTTGAATCCATTAACAACATTGTCCGTGGCGAGATAGAGAACGACACCATTGACCTGCAGGAAAAAGAGGGTGACTCCAGAGAATACACCATGACGCTGTCGGTGCTGCGTTACCACAAGAACGGAAGACCTGCCGTTATTATCGGCACTCGTGGTGACATCACCGAGGAGAAACGAATGCGCTATATCGCGAACGACAACATGCTACGCTATCAGGCCATCTTCAGCTCCGTCTTAGTCGACATGGCCTACTATGACAAAAACGGTAACCTGCGTAACCTCAATGACAAATCTTGTCGCACATTTAACAGCACTCTCGAACAAATGCTTGAGAGACAAATTAACATCCGCGATGTGCTGGGTATGCCCGAGCTTGATGTGGAGAACATGGGATATACCTATCTCACCCAAATCTTCAAAGCTGACAAAGGCGACAATCGCGTGGTGAGAAGCCTAATCAAGGGAGAGAAAGTATTCTATGAGCTACAGGTCGTACCCGTGAGAGACGAGAACGGTCATCTGATGGGTATCTACAGTTCCGGACGCGACATGACCGAGGTGGCCAATTCCTACCGGCAACGGCAGGAGAACCTGGAGCAACAGGCCAAGGCCAATGAGGAGGTGACAACCTATATCAACAACATCAACTATGTGTTGAAGGTGGGCGGCGTGCGTATGATGAACTACTATCCTGACACCCATCAGCTGGCTATCTACAGCGAGATCGGACATGTGGAATATGAGATCACCCAGCAGCGCGCCTTCACCCTGACCCATGAGAGCGACAAGCAGACGGTGAGACGTATCATCGTCAGCATGGACAACCGTTCCATCGCCCCCATCGAAGCCACGATCCATACCAATCTGCGTATCAGAGGCGGCTATCAGCTGTGCCTGCAGATGCACATGGTGCCGATTGTTGACGACAATGGTACCGCCAAGTACTATTTCGGTATGTGCCGTGATGTCAGCGAGATTATGTATACCCAGAAAGAGCTGGCCAAGGAAACGGCCAAGGCGCAAGAAGTGGAAGTGGTGAAAAATGCCTTCCTCCGGAACATGAGTTACGAGATCCGTACGCCGTTGAATGCCGTCGTGGGATTTGCGGAACTCTTCGAGATGGATCATACGACTGACGATGAAGGCATCTTCATCGATGAGATAAAAGAGAACTCGCGCGTGCTCCTGAAACTGATCAACAACATCCTCTTCCTGTCGCGCCTCGATGCCAGGATGATTGAAATCAAGCCGCAACTGACGGATTTTGCCAAGACCTTCGATCTGATATGCAAAGCCTGTTGGGAGATGAACGAGGAGCCCGATGTGGAATATCTCGCGGAGAATCCCTACGAGCAGCTGATGGTGGAGATTGATGCCCAGAACATCAACAATATCCTTGATCAGATCATCCTCAATGCCTGCCAGCATACTCACAAAGGGTCGGTTCATGCCAGACTCGACTATATCGGTGACCGCTTGGTCATTGCCGTCGAGGACACAGGTGAAGGCATCAAGGAGCAGTTACTGCCCACTATCTTCGAGCGTTTTGCAACAGGAGCCAGTAGCGGTTCTGGACTGGGCCTCAGCATCTGTAATGAACTGATTCAGCAGATGGGCGGCACCATCAACATCAAGTCTAAAGTCGGCAAGGGAACCACAGTATGGTTCTCCATCCCCTGTAAGGCAACAGAAGTGGTGAGAAAAAAGAAGTAAGTATGAAACGTGGAAAGTCAATGAATAACAGATTCTATCATATCGTCAGAAAGGTGGGTATACTGGTAATGCTTTTCCTGCTTCATGGCTCTCTGTTGACCGCGACAGCCCAGCAGATACATGAATATACAGAGGAGCAACCCCTTCTAATCGTCAGTGACTGGGAGTTCCCACCCTATGAATTCAGCAACGACAAAGGCGAGCCCGACGGTTATAATGTCGAGGTGCTCAATATCATCCTCGACCGTCTGAAGATTCCACACCGTTATATCATGCAGGAATGGTATATGGCAACGGAAACCTTCGAGCGCCGGGAGGCTGACCTCATCTTTGCTCTCTCCTTCAATTACATGAAGCGACCCTATGTCATGACACGCAACCTGCTTCACTTCTACCGTATTGTATCTGTCAGACGTCCTGACAGGAAGGCGATGACGAAGATCGGGCTACTGGGTGCGGAGGATACGCTGATCATGAAAGCTAACGACTATGCGCCCATCCGTATCCTAATGACAAACCCCGAGCCTGCATTTACGATTGAATACCATTCGCCCAAGGAAGCTCTGACAGGGGTGCAACGAGGCATCTACGACTATTTCCTCTGGGGTGAGGTGCCCATTCAAAGGAAGCTGAAAGAGTTTGCACTCGACAGTCTGGTGACCGACCTGACGGATATCCCACCAGGTGAACTACGTCTGATAGGCTATGATAAGGAGTTGATTGACGCCATCGACGACGAATATGCCCGTCTGGAACAGGCTGGACAATTGGAGAAAATCTACGACAAGTGGTTCCATCCGGAACGAGAACATAACGACACATCAACCCTCCCTATCTTCATCATCGTGGGTGCCATTATCGTGGGACTGATCTCGTTTCTGTTGAGTCGTCTGATTCGTATCCGTGTGCAGAAGGCCATTGACAAGAGCAAGGATATCAACAGCATGATGACACAGGCCCTGAACATGGGTAACTACTATGTGATAGAACATGACCTGAAGACCCATCGGGCACATAATGCCTATGGCAATCTGCTACCAGCCGAAGGCATGACGGCAGAGAAATTCAAAGAACGGATTCATCCAGAGGACTATGAACTTTTTGAAAAGGCCTTGCAAAGTACGATGGGAGGTTCGATGAGTGCAGAACTGAAAACACGTTGGAACGCTGGCACAAAGGAGAAACCTGACTGGCGCTACCTGCACGGCAATTCCATCATGGAGTTGGAGAAAGGCAAGCCACGTTATATCGTCAACTCCGTGAAAGACGTTACCCATGACATCATGGAAGAGCGCAACACCAGAGAAACGGGTGAGCGATACATCAAGATCTTCATGACCAGCCTTATCCCCATGTCGTTCTACGATCCAGACGGTAATCTTCTCGACTATAATGATAAGATGAGCGAGCTGTGTGGTATCAATGTCATTGGCGATGCCTCGTTCCGTCAGACACATCTGAAGGATATGCCGCTTCTGCAAGGGGATTTCACATTAGTTACACATGAAGAATTTTACGTCTGCCAGCACCTGGTTATTCCTCAGGCCGGCATCGACAAATATATCGAGTTCCGCATCTATCCGGTTATCGACAACGACTGCATTATTTACCATATTATTACAGCCCGCGATCTTACCAGCGAAAGGCTTCTCTATCTCGAACAGCGCAAGCATGACATCGAGATGCATAAGATCAGCGATGCGGCCAATTCGTACGAGAACCAGTTGCAATACTTGCTGGAAAAGAGCAAAATGTTTGTTTGGAGATTTAGCCTTGAGGACAGAATCATCCATCTGTCGCGCTCACTTCGAAAGGTAGAATTCTCCTTCAGTCATCAGGACTATATGGACGGCATGGATCCCAACGAACGTGGAAAAGCCGACAACAATCTTTTCCAGGTGATGATGAAAGGTAAGGAATTCAATACCATCCACCGTTTCGACAGGACACCAGTCAGTCAGGAGCCCAGTTGGCATGCCCTCAGCGGTATTCCAATCCGTGATGACCAAGGTAACCTGACGGGCTATTTCGGCATAGCGCGTAACATCACCGAACTGGTTTCCATCCAACAGAAACTAAAGGAAGAAACAATCCGCGCTGAGGATTCCGGTCGTCTGAAGGGCGTGTTCCTGGCCAATATGACGCATGAGATCCGTACGCCACTGAATGCCATCGTAGGCTTCAGCGACCTGCTGCCTGTGGTGGATACGGAAGAAGAACGCTTGGAGTTCATCCGTATTATACGTAATAACTGCGACATGCTGTTACGCCTCATCAACGATATTCTTGAGGCCTCGAACATGGGTCAGGCACTGGCCATCAAGCCTGTAGAATGCGACTTCGCACAGGTATTTAATGATATCTGTCAGACGCTCGCCCAACGTGTCCAGGAACCGGGTGTGGAGTTCATCAAGGACAATCCCTACACGACCTTCCCGACATTGCTCGACAAGGGACGTATCCAACAGGTATTGACCAACTTCACCACCAATGCCGTAAAATACACCCACGAAGGCCATATCAAGGTGGGCTATCGCCAGGAAGCGCGTTCCGTCGGGAACAATCAACCCCAGAATGGTCTTTACTTCTATTGTGAAGACACGGGGGCCGGCATTCCCAAGGAGAAACAGGCATCAGTCTTCGAGCGTTTCGTCAAGCTCAACGACTTTGTGCAGGGCACGGGTCTCGGACTCTCTATTTGCAAGGCGATTGCTGAGCGCTGCGGAGGAGAAATAGGACTGAACTCGGAAGGAGAAGGCCATGGCTCCACGTTCTGGCTTTGGATTCCTTGTGAGAAGATAGAACAATAAAAGAAAAGAGGGATGCAGACGAGTAGTTATTTGCTGGCCAATGAGCGTGATGCTTTATGGGGACTGACCGTCAGTACGGTGGGATATGAAGAGATAGCCCCTGGTGAGGACTACCCCACGAAAGGTCATGCGGACGGCTATTATTTCAATCTCGAAAAAGGAAGAGTTCTCAACGAATACCAGTTGCTCTACAATCCTGAGGGCGAGGGAATCTTCCAGAGTGCCCATTGTCCGGAGACGCCCATCAAGGCAGGCGATATGTTTCTGCTTTTCCCAGGCGAATGGCACACCTATCATCCAAATCCCCGTACAGGCTGGAAGAGCCATTGGATTGGATTTAAGGGGAAGAATATGGACGATCGTGTGGCGGCAGGATTCCTCACACCTGAGAAACCCATCTATCACGTCGGTTACTCTTTTGTCTTGGAATCACTCTATCAGCGGGCACTCGACGAAGCCACGAAAGAGAATGCCTATTCGCAGCAACTCATGGCAGGCATCGTCAATTACCTCATTGGTATGATGTATTCTCTGGAGCGTAACATCGAACTCAATAAGAATCATCTGCATGTGGATATGATCAACCGTGCCCGTCTTCGTATCCGCGAATCGCTGGAGAGCGATCTGACTATCCAGAAGATTGCAGAAGACCTGGGTGTGAGCTATAGCAATTTCAGGAAGTTGTTTAAGGAGTACACGGGCCTGTCGCCTGCCACATATCAGCAGGATTTGCGCTTATTGCGTGCCAAGGAACTCTTGTCAACAACTGACCTCACCATAAAAGAAATAGCCTACCGACTCAACTTCGAGTCGCCAGACTATTTCTCTGCCAAATTCAAGGCGAAGATGGGCTGCAAGCCGAGTGAGGCCCGCAGTCAGGTTTAGAAGAACACCATACGCTCTACCCAATAGATTAAGATACCTGCCAGATAACCTGCAAAGGCTATCCAGGTAATCTTCTTCATGTACCAGCCAAAGGTAATCTTCTCCAGACCCATCACGACCACACCAGCAGCAGATCCGATGATCAGCATTGAGCCACCGACACCAGCGCAATAGGCCAACAATTGCCAGAAGATGCCGTCGACGGCCATCGCCCCTTCTGCAGCAACGGGATACATACCCATACAGCCAGCCACAAGGGGCACATTGTCAACAATGCTCGACAGCACACCGATGATACCATTGATGAGGTAATAGTTGCCTGCAAAGGCCTCGTTCAGGCCTTGTCCAAGTGCCGTCAGCACACCAATCTCCTGCAGCACAGCCACGGCCATCAGGATGCCTAAGAAGAACATGATGGTAGAAAGGTCGATTCTGGAGAGCAGGTCGCTCACACGTTTGGCCATCGTATCATCCTCGGCAGTATTATAGTGGAAAATCTCCGTTACTGTCCAAAGAACACCCAGAACCAACAGGATACCCATGAACGGCGGCAGATGGGTAAGGGTCTTGAAGATGGGCACGAAGCACAAGCCGCCGACACCAAGCCAGAAGATGATATCACGCTGGGTCTTGGTAAATTGACTCACATCGGCCTTAGGCAAATTCTGCTCCTTGTCAAACTTACCTTTCAACTGATATTGCAGGATAAAGGCAGGAATGAGCATCGACACTAACGATGGGATAAATATCTCTGTTATCACGCCTTGTGTTGTTATAACGCCCTTGATCCACAACATAATGGTGGTAACATCGCCGATGGGTGAGAAGGCGCCTCCGGAGTTGGCAGAGATCACAACGAGAGCCGCATATATCAGACGATCGCCCCGACTCTGCACCAGTTTGCGAAGCACCATGATCATCACGATACTCGTGGTCAGATTATCCAAAATGGCCGAGAGGAAGAAGGTCATAAAGGCCATGCGCCACATGAGCTTACGCTTGGAGCGGGTCTTCATGGTGTCTCGCACAAAGTTGAAACCACCATTGGAGTCGACAATCTCCACGATAGTCATGGCACCCATCAGAAAGAAGAGCGTCCCAGCAGCATCACCTAGATGATGTTCGATGACCTCAGCTATATGATGAATCACGTCGCCCTCGGCAACCGAAGGATAATACATCGCAGGACCTGTCATCAACAGCGTCCAGCACAACACACACATCAGCAAGGCAATGGCGGCCTTGTTAATCTTCGTCAAGCTTTCCAGGGCGATGCAGAGATAGCCCACACAGAAA
>Ga0310786_10012867_pt1 | contig 10336 bp, 7 predicted proteins | sample AusTroGonzalo_MG_FD_203881 | JGI IMG/M metagenome (GOLD analysis project Ga0310786, IMG submission 203881) | Bovine rumen microbial communities from tropical cattle in Woodstock, Queensland, Australia - Gonzalo_03 (v2) (version 2) | ecosystem: Host-associated > Mammals > Digestive system >... | reverse complement strand
CCTCCCGAAATACTTGTGCATCGCTGGCGAGACAGAGCCAATCATCCAACAGTCTCTATCACAGCAGCGAACCTTCTTACGAACCTTTTCAGCCTCTGGCGAGTTCCACAGTTCATCCCATGTCTGCCGATTCAGGTTACCCATCACTTCCTTGTCCTTCGTACCATTACATGGCATCACATCCCCGTAGGGATCGATAAAAAAAGTATCGAAGCTCATATCGCAAGGCAACAAGCGCTTCTGTCCATAGATATAGTTAATCAGCCCATGGTTGAAGTAAGCACGGAACCACTTCTTGGGTGAACAGCTCTTCAGCAGTTCATTCACCAGATTCTCGAGGTTCTGCGCTACCATCGGTCTGTCTTTGATAATATTCTTAGCCTCAACAAAATAGAAAGAGTTGTGGAGCGATGCCGTTGCGAACTCCATTCCCATCTCATCCGATATCTTATAAAGGGGCACTAAGTCGGAAGCATTCTTATCCTGCACAGTCATGCCGAACCCCACATCTTTCATTCCCATCTCACGCAGTTTCTTCAGAGTCGTATAGCCACGCCGATAACCATCTTCCAACCCGCGAATTTCATTATTAGTTTTCTCCAGACCTTCTATTGATATACGAATACCTATCTGTGGAAACTCCTTACACAGGTCGATGATACGCTCCGTAAAGAATCCATTGGTAGAGATAACGATACGATCCGACTTTTTATATAACTCACGAACCACATCTTTCAAATCTGTACGGATAAATGGTTCCCCCCCAGTGATGTTTGTGAAATACATCTTGGGAAGTTTCTTAATGGTTTCAATAGATATCTCCTCCTCCGCCTTCGAAGGTGCTTTATAGCGATTGCACATTGAGCATCGCGCATTACACCGGTACGTCACAATCACCGTACCATTCAGTTTCTTTTCTGGCATTATTATATAATTTTACATTCCAAAACAAAGCCTTACACCTTTTGGCGCATATCTCTCTATAGCCTTTGCTATCAGCGTTGGAACATACACGCCAATAAAAACACTTAAGAACCACATCGGCCCAAAAAGCCTTTCTTCTCCATACCTGACATATATCCAACGTATTACCATCTGAAAGAATATACCCATCAAAAATATCTGGAAAGTGTAATCTCTAAAACTTCGAAACAGAAGGGGCTTGTATTTTCCAATAATCAGGCACAACGACATTGCAAACAATGTACCCACTAATGCTGTCTCAGCCTCCAGAAACTTTGGTAGCAAATTCATAACATTACAAAAAGCGAAAAGTACCACCACAACAAGAAAGAACCACCACTTGACCATATACTTTTGCCACTCAAATCGGCAACATAATATACCCATCACGAAGAAAGGGAGCATATAGGTGACTTTTCTAATGTAAAAATAGGATATGGAAGGTAATAATTTACTCAAAATAACAGCTCCAACTAACCCTATGAGTGCCGAGGTCTTGTTTCTCGCAACTAGCTTATACAAAGGATATAGCAGCATCAATTCAAAGAGTACAAAAACGAACCACATCTCACCAAGAGGATTGCTACGGAACAGAACGAAAGTATTAATAATCGCTTTTATATCAACGCCCCTATGCATCAATTGAGGGAAAGCCATTTTTAACAGCATTGTTATTATAGTAAATGCAAAGAATGGGATTAACAAGCGCTTTGTCTTTGAAGTTAACATATCCTTATATGTTTTTCCTCTTCCAATACAGGTATAATAGAACAGCCAACCCGATATAAAAATGAACAATGGCATATGGAACGTATAAATCAGGTCTTTAATCCCAGTTGCAATAGGCGTATTTGGATCGTTTGATTGATTTGTCAACGACACATGACCAATAACCACCAACAACATACTAAACCCCTGAAGCACTGAGAGCCATTCTATCTTTTTCTTTTCTGCCATCTTTCTACGATTGGTATACTCTTATAATCTCATGGTAATACATCTCTGCGTTATAGCGTTCTTGCGCCTGATGAGCCATCGTTTTATAATCCCATGCAACATTCCACATGGCTTGGATCTTCTCCATCAAGTCTTCCACATTCCGACTTTCAAAGGTCATACCAGATTTGTTTTCTTCTATCAACTCAGGAATACCTCCAATCCTGGCTCCAAGAACCGGAGTACCCAGACATTGTGCCTCGATGACCGAGAGAGGATTATTCTCATACCATTCAGATGGAATGACAGAGAATTTTGCCTTACCGACCAGTTTTTTAATCTCATCCCATTGCCTAAAGCCTACAAACACAATATTAGGACGAGCTATCGCTCGCAATTCCTCCATCAATGGTCCATCGCCTATCACATTCAAGATATATGGCAATCGATTGGCTGCATCAATAAGCGTCTTGACTCCCTTCTCATGGCTCAGTCTACCGATAAAACAATAATAGTTATCTTTAGTGTATGACTCTCGCTTACATTTCTCGACATCGATAAAATTGCAGAGTACTTTCAGTTTCGACTGGTCAAATCCTCCTTGCACCATCTTATCGGCGATGAACTGGCTCGGACAAATAAACATGTCAGCAGCCTTTTCTATTCTCTCCCTATTCCACTTCTTAGCCTCCAGATAAGCAATGATGCTGGCCGCCTTAGAATTCTTCATACACGCATATTCCAAAACGGCTTTCTTATCATTAAAGCACGCTTCGCAAGCAGACAGTCCATTCTGCAAGCAGTCATATCTTGGGCAAAGCAGTTTGTAATCATGAAGCGTCCATACTACCTTAATACCTCGCTGATGGGCAATCTCCGCTATCACTGGTGAAAGCTGGGTATGTACATTGTTCAAGTGAACCACGTCTGGCTTAAAGTCGTCAAGCAATCTGCTAAAACCTTTTTTAACCTGCAGTACGCCAAAAGGCCTGAAGAGGGCATCCTGCTTGCGCATATTCGAAGGCCAATACCCACTCCATTCTGATGGATGATTGTCTGGGTAGTGCATAGAATAGACAGCCACCTCATGCCCATGCGCTTTCAGCAACTGCTCCAGATTGAGGGTATAGATACAGGCTCCTCCACGGCGGTAATAGAACTTATTGGCTAATAATATCTTCATATCACAATAATGACATTTTCAGATAATCCCAGATTTTATTTCTGTAAACAGATTGTTTCTCCTCTATAGTTCTCCAATCTATCGGTTTTGACATGATGGCACTCAGATCCTGAATACCGTCAGCCCTTCTTTCTGATAGTCCAAGGTTTACACACACACTATCAATTCTTGAGTTCTTTGAACTTGAAGAATTTGACGCATAACGGTTCAACACAGCAAAGTTCTTTTGCATTATAATGCTAAATGAGCACACATGAAAGCTATCGGTAATAACATAAGAGGCTCCACGCAATATGTTCAAGAATTGATGAGGGTTTGTATCATATAATGAAACATCTCCGAAGTTCTCATCAATTGGCACATATTGATCAAGATATTTTACACATACAATCTTTAGTCCTTGCTGTTTTGCAAATCTTGTTGCAGCTATACGATGAGCAGGGTTATTGCCTAACAAGCAACAAAAGATATAGGGTTCATTATATATAGACTCTTCATGGACTAACTCAGCCCATTCTTTTTTATCAAATGCGAAAACAGGATCCATCAGCACTGGCACATCTCTTCCTGTCAATTGTTTAACAATCCATGCGCCTTGGTTCTCCCGACAACTCACATGGTCTATTCTTTTTAAATATTTGGCCGTCGCCTTTTTCTGATACCTGGGAATCTTTGAAACACCAAAGCTTGAAGCAAACGAGACTTTCCTAATAGAATCGGGCACAAACATCAGATTATAGAAATTGGTTCCAAGCCCTGAAGGTGACCACAACTGATCGCTACACGAGACAACCGCATCATAACGTAATGCCAGTTTCCTTATATCATCATAATATTTACCTACAACTTCATACTCGTTAAAATAATCCGCATCATACTTGTTAAACATCTCCTGCCTTTTCTCCAACATGGGAGATATCTCAGGATGCCTCATCAAAGTCAACTTTTTACTGAGTCCTTCTATCTTGTCTTGTCTGAACGTGGCATTAAATATGCGTGACAGCGCCTTCAGTTTAAACCAAAGACCAGCCTTTTCATAATGGATTATCTGATATTCCAGCCCTAATCTATCAAAAATCCTTATAGTCGCAAGAGCTTGGAGCTTACTACCGTAATTAGTAGCCTCATATTTCAAACATAGTCCTATCATTATCAATTATTCTTACTTAATAGATTTATAAGAAACCACAAGTATGGTCTGCGACCGATAAATCTTTGCATGTGACAGGAAAGTTCTTTTATATAATCCATCATACCTGGTTTGTCTAAATCCTTGTCATATCTCGCAGTAATTCTTCCAAGTAATCTATCCATGTTCATAACGGCCTTGGCCCTTCTCTTTTTGGGGAAAAGCATATCTCCCTGCGACCTATTCAGAACTTCAGGTTCCAGTTGATTCATCTTTATATACCCGTCTTTAGCAGCTTGACAGAAAAGATTGTCCCAATACCCTGAACGTACAATCCATGAACTGATTCCTATCTTGTCATCTGAATACGGTTTGATATGAATATCTCCAAAACACACATCCGCCAACTCGCCATAATGATCTATACACGTCAGACAACGATGGGGTTTGAAGAAACTTCTAATCTGTCCATAGTACCTAATAAAAGGAATCCGGGTCACTTTCACTGGCTCTTGCTTAGTCAATATCCTCATACTGCCAAGGCACCCTTCGTCTCGAAAAGCAAAATAAGCGATATCGTCTTTGGGGATATGATTGTTTTTCATCAGATAATCTCTGGCATAGAAACTTCTGTTTGATGAACAATAGATGGAGAAATATCCAGCAACCCGATTCTTGAATTTCTGGTCAACCTCAGATAATTTCCTAAATGCTTGAATATGACATGGTAATCCAACCAATACATATTTACCTTGTGTCCCAAGAACCATTGATCGGACCTGTTCCATAGATACAGGACAATATTTGGAACTTCTCGCAGACACTAAATCTTCCCGATTCCTTGCTATAAATGGTTCTGGTGTGATATGGTCAGTTTCTGAGAATCTGGTAACTATCGCACCATCTATTATGTGCTTATCCAAAAGATATAGGAGAAATGCTGTCACCATTCCACCAGACGCAGAGTGGTATCTTATTTCATCATCACAAGAATAGCCTGTATACAACGATTTATATCTACCGATGTAATGATCATCTTTCAAGTCCTCTCCTTCTGAGATGCCCTTAACAAAAGGGCTGAAATCAACACCCATTCCCGGGCAAGTCTTCATACACCTTCCACATTTCGGTCCGAGGCATTTTGATCTGTCAACACGTGGTCTATATTCACCATGTACTATAACAATATCTACGGCATCAGCTGGGCACACACTTTTGCACACGCCGCAACCAAGACAAAGTTTATTAGAAATCGTAAGCTCAACTGTATGACCTGTAGATTTACTCATTTTCAGGAAACAGTTTGTTTTCAAACACCTTGATAAATTTCAAGGCAAGTGCATCCCAAGTAAACTCTTCGGATATAGTTTTGTGAGCTTTATATCCTATGAGTCTAGCCTCATCAGGATGATTAAATATATAGCGGATTCTTCCAACCCATTTCTGCAAATCATTATTCTCTTCTATATAACCATTTTCCTTATCCCTAATAATCAAATCAGACCCTCCATTGAGTGTACTGACAACCGGGACACTATAATACATGGCCTCAAGCAGTACCATTCCGAAAATCTCATAAATAGTAGGAAGGAGAAAAACGTCACACTGTTTATAGACATATCCCAAATATTTCTGATCAAGAAAAGCACGATACTCTATGATATCAGATAAACCTTTTCTATTCATGTAATCAAAGACTGAATCCTTATAATGCTGAGGTCCTTGACTTCCTATCATAATGAGCTTTATCTTCTCATACTTGGCTACTTCTTTAACCACATCTAATAAGAAATAGATATTGCGTCTAGGCTCTATTCTTCCGATATAAAGAATCAACTTGTTGCCCTGTTCTTTATATTTCCTTATCAGCTCTATCAACTCATGGTTCTCATCCGCCTTATATTCTATCCTACTTAAGTCAAGACCAACGCCTACTGACGTCACATCCGTAATACCCTTATCTCGCAAGAAGAGTTCAGACATGTGGTTTTTGGTGTCAAACGTAATTCTATTCTTAAGATAGGTTGGTACAAACAAGTGATCAACCAATCGGCACTTCCTATTATAATTCCGGTTGAAATCAGAATAATAGGTACCATTATATATCACAACTTTCTGTGGGAATTTTCTCGCGAAGCGCCACGACTGAATGGTGTCATAACCGCCAGAATGAATTACATCGTATTTTTGAGCCAATCTATTTATGCCTCTATAAATATTATCTCCAAGAAGTGATATCTGTTTTAAATAGAATACAATGAAAGTGTCACCTTTCTCATTATACGGCACTTGAATCTCCTTGTATTCATTACGACCAGGGAAGACTACATCACAGTGATGTCCAAGACGGTTAAGAGCGCCTGCCAGCCCCGTTTCCTGAATATTGTATGTATTTGCCTTTGTCAAATCAACATAACCAGATGTGGATTTCACCAATAGTATCTTCATAAAAAGATAGCCTTAAATCGGATTATAGTCCTACTAAACCAATATACACTAAATATCAGGCGTGTTCTTCTTGATTAATTTCAGCAACTTTATCTTCGCAGAATATGTACGAAGTCTGAGCTCCTTTCGATTGAAAAACATTGCCGCAAAGAACATTAGCCAAACTGTTACAAAATTAGAAAAAGCCGAAGTCGCAAATGAAGCAATAATCTGAGAGAAGCATAAGAAAATAGCAACAGATAAATCTAATTTACTATTCTTACTCTTTTTCAGCATATCACTAAATAACAAATATACCAATGAAACGAAGCCCAACATTCCGATAACTCCAAATTGTCCCATAATAGCCGGCCAATAGTTATCATGGGAAAAAATAGGGTTATCCTCAGTCAACCCATAGACATTGTTCATACCATACTCTATATATAGTTTCGAATAATATTTTGCAGCTACATCTGTTCCATAAGTGCCAAATCCACATCCGAAAGGGAAATAGTCCATCATCGTTCTATAGCCATTATATAAGAGACTATATCTAGCACTACTCTCATCACCTCCATAGTATTCTATTTGGTCTGCACATATTGTAATGAATAACAATAAACCAATCAGAATTGACCATTTATTAATCTCCAATCTCTTCTTAGTATATATAACATACCAAAAAATAAATAATGAAACAAACACAAAGAGAAAAGCTCTTGCCCTCATTGTTGAAGTCCAGATTACAAGTGCCATAAAGAAAATGGTCAAATCTATAAATGAAGGAGACTTGATTTTTTTATAATGGAGAAGGATTACCGACATCATCAAATAGAATAGCATTGATAATTTACCTGCTCCCTCAAATATAAATGCAAAACTTGGTATCCCATGACGAACATCTTGATGCATGCCAATATCTACGAACATGTTTAGAATACAAAAGGGGAACATAACGACAATAAAAATGCTCACAAAATTGTATGCAAGAACCAGGAAATCATCAATAATTCTGAGTTTTAACTCTCTGAAGTAAAGGGATGCGCCAATATAGGTGATAAATACCTTAAAGCAATTACCGATGTCATTCGATATAGGTATGATATTTGTTTGATAATTAAAATGATAGTTGCATATAACACCATATATAGTTATTATGCACATAATAATAAGCATCCAGTCAAACCGTTTATTAATATTAAATTTGTAATTGGTAATGATAATATATAGTGCCCATATCGTTATGGCTTCATCGAAAAAAGCAAATAATGGTATTACGTGAAGTAAGACCATCTGAAATAATGATAATACAAAAAGAAGCAGTAGAAACCAAGGATTATTCATCATGATTTAGTTTCTTTTTTAAGACAACAAGCATTCTATTAACCATATCTCTTTCATAACGAGACAATGTAAGATATGCTAATATTGAATATACAATCGTATTAAACAATACCAAGTAAACTATACCCATAAAGCCATTACAATAGGTGTTGCTGAAAACAAAAGAAACGCCACCAGAAACGAGTACCAGAAATACGCCCTTTATGAAAACAGCTAATAGGGATAATATACTAAGAAACGGCAATAATCGGAGCATCACTCCTGTACAGACAATTTTTGTCAATAGAATAATAATAATCGATATATAGAATACGACATCAGCATCGTAGCCTTGATGAAGAAAATAGAAAGAAAGAGGTATGATAAGAATCATTGCCGTTCCTTGTATGGTCTGGAACTTCTGGATGTTGCCCGTAGCTTGGGTTAGGGTAAACGTTGGATTAAAAACAGCTTGAATGCCGCATATAAGCAATGTCAGGCGAGAAAAAGAAACTGAGTAATCCGGATAACTGCCCAACCAAATACATAACAAATCATCCATTTCTATATATATCGGGATACACACAAGTGCCATCAGATAGAAAGTGAAGTTGGTCGAAGACAGAAAAAGCTTACTTACATAATCATAGTCCTTTGCAGCATAGCTTTGCGTTAACTGAGGATTAACTGCTGTCTGGAAATTATTGCTAAACTGATCTACCACATGTTGGATTTGCGTAGATATTGCTCTGGCTGCATTAACAGCTGGGCCACAACAGATATTTAATACGATGTTCAATCCATAGGAATATGCCATATTGCCTACATTACCATATAACGTCCAACCAGAAAAAGACAGCAGACGCCTGAAAAGCGGCTTATCCCAGATACGATGATAACGGACATCCTTTATCTTCCAAGAGCAATACACACTCACGTTAATACGACCAATTACAAATATAAGAAGCATTAATACTGCATAGAGGGAGAGTCTGTCTATTGGAGACACTATAAGCAGATAAGCCGTCAACAGTTTCAGCATGGCTGTAATAACAGAAAACCACGCATATATCTTCATTTTCTGTTTGGCAATGATCAGGGCATTAAAAGGTACGCCCCAAAGAATCATGACAAGTGAAAGGATGGAACACTGATAGACGACATTGGCTGCCACCATCCTGTCGTCAGGTATATTCATCTGAGTGTTCAGAAACCACAAGCCTATCGTCTCACTGAGCAACACAATAACACCTGCTATCAACAGATGTATCTGAATGCTCATGCTGAACACCTTACCAACCATCTCCATGTCGCCCCTGCCTATCTCATAACTCAGGAATCGCTGAACGGAGGATGATAGTGTGGGTACAATGAACGAAAGAAGCAGGACGACACCACCTATCGCATTATAAAGACCAAAGTCAACAACCCCGAGCTGAGCCAGTACAATGCGTGAGGTATAGAGTGTAACACCCGTTACAAGTATCATCCTGAGATACATGTAAATGGTGTTGCTGATGATGCGCTTATTGTTATGGGCCACGGTTACGCTGGGAATAAATTACTGAATATCTGCTGGAGCGTCGCTCGGTTTTTCTGTTCAGCAGTTTTTATGATTTCCAGATACGCGCTTCTTTGTTCTGTTATAGCCTGAAAGCTATCAACCATCGAAGTATCTCCCTGATGAATATCAATCAGGAGACTGTCAAGGCCATTGTCACGGAATATTCCTTGAATCTTCTTGTGACCTGACAGATCTGTCAGACCTACAGGTAAAGCTCCATATTTATATGAAAGCAATAACACATGGAGCCGGTTACTTAATACAATCTGCGACTGTCCATAATAATCATTCGCATTTTCAAGTGTAATCAGTTCCGGAACCATCTCTATCTGTTGGTAAGAAGGAAAGAAGGCTTTCAACTCTGTCATAAACTGAAGGTCCTGATTGCACTGATAAGTGAACAGAACTTTTACCGACGGATTTGAACATATCATATTCAACATCACACCTATAGCACGAATAAGATCGGAACGATAGGGCTCCTTTTCTTTCTTTGAGGTGCAATAATCCCGGAAACTGAAGACTATTCGGTTTATCTCCTGACTGACAGCATCTCTGTTCTGTTCGATCTGATATGCCCATGACATATCTGGAGCCAGTTGGGCTTTTCTTATTCCTGCTGCATGACAAGCCTGTAAGCTAATCGTATCGCGGACATAATAATGCGGTATGACACACGAGAGTAACCACTCAGACCATTTGGCAGCTGTGCCATGGAACGATATGCTCATGCCGATGCGCAGAACCTTCATGCCACATATCCGACAGAGAAGGAGAAAGCAGAATGAGAACAGATTCTTCTTGGCTC
>Ga0310786_10012866_pt1 | contig 10336 bp, 22 predicted proteins | sample AusTroGonzalo_MG_FD_203881 | JGI IMG/M metagenome (GOLD analysis project Ga0310786, IMG submission 203881) | Bovine rumen microbial communities from tropical cattle in Woodstock, Queensland, Australia - Gonzalo_03 (v2) (version 2) | ecosystem: Host-associated > Mammals > Digestive system >... | reverse complement strand
GTTGATCTTGAGCCACTCCCTCAGCTGGGGCACCGTCTGCGGGCCCCTGTTCAGCAGGAGGGAGTACACGGCCTTCATCCTCCCCCTCATGTTGGGCGACCAGCCGAGGTACGCGACGTCGATCCTCCTCTGCGCGCCCGCCTCCGCCCTCGGGGGGGACGGGACGTCGTTCTGTTCGTTCTGCTTACCCACGCTGGCGCGGGCCTTCAATACATTCTTGTTGTATGCCATATCATCTATCCTCTCTGTATGATATCCAAAGGGTTTCGCGTGCGGATGTGTGTGATACAATGCATCCCGCTGTTCCGCGGTGTTAGTATATCGGTTCGACTATATATGCGTAACTATAGGTCGGTGTTAACAGTGCTTAATGGATGGATGTACTATCCATCAAGGGGTGTCAATTTTCAGGGTCTCGTTGGATGTAACTACGAAATTCGTAATTCAGGGGCGCCTAAGTTAAGGTGGGAGCTTTACACTAGCCAGCAATTCGTGTTACTGGAATAATGTACATATATGTACAATATTGGGGGTTAAGCGGTGTTAAGGTTCGACGATCGCGGTGGATGTATCGTACTATTGTCGATTTTGAATAATGTACATTTTTGTGCATTCGGGGGGTATCAATGTACAGATGTGTGCAATTTCGGAAAGGGGTATATATAGGCGATAGTGGAAGCGGTGGTGTTTCGATTGTAACATGTATGGATACATATATAATCCAACCTGTAAATGTCACTTTTGATAAACAGCCTATATATAGCTATGATAGTGGTTTTTCGACTGTCGTCTTTAAATAAAATGCTAGCAGTTACCCCCTGTCTTAACACCACTTAAAATTCAGTAACACGATTGACCTTAAAAGTATGCAATTTTTGAAAATTTGTCAAAAACATACCCCCCCAGGGTAATTTTAGGCATTCCTAAAAAATACCACCTATTAATATTTTGCCGTTAACACCGCTATTGGATATATATGTATCCAGGGATAATTTTGGGTCTTTTAAATACTACCCACCTCTTTTATATATAATAACTTGAAAATTTTTTCCAGTGGAAATCGATCATAGGACTAGTAGATATTTTCTATAATATTATTATATAATTTTGACTACGTTTGTAACGTATGTAACAATATTATCTAAAAATATCGGATTAAGGGGTGTTAATAAAGGTGGGAGCTTTACTTTTATCTATATAGGCATGCATATATTGCAAAAAATAACGGTGTTACCTTTACAAACCCCGAAAAAAGGAAAGTTATATAGGAGCGTTACAAATGTAACACCCCCAATTCTAAGAAAGTTAGAGTTAATACTTTTGTCTCCAAAAGTAACACTGACCTTTCCGGGGGCGGATCCCGGGATCGGAAGTCCTCACTCATCCTCTCTCCAGGACGACCGCTCCCCCTCCCTATCCCTTTTAGCGCGCATATAGTCGCGCATGTAGGCGCGCCTCTTCTCGTTGCGCTCCTCGACGGCGGCCTCGACATCCTCCGCCGAATCCATCCCAAGCATCCTCGCGATGACGTTCATGTGCTTCAGCACGGCGCCGCCCTTGGGTGTGATCCGGTAGTAATCTCCATCGTAGACGACGAGGCCGTCGAGCTCCATGTCCCCAAGGGCCTTCTGCTGCCGACTCATGCTGTAGAGCTCCGTGGGCCTCCTCTCCTCCTTGGAGAGGCTGCGCAGCACGAACAGTGCGAAGGGGTTTATGACCTTCATCCCGTAACACCCCCGGGAAGGGCCCTAGAAGGCCGCTTAGAGGCCTACCGGGTAGGGGGACACCTTACGGTGCCCCGTGCGGCCTCTGCGAGCCCGCGAGAGGCCCTCATTCCTCCACCTTCCTTATGCCGAAGTACGACTTGCCGCTCCTCACCGCGTGCTCGAACGCGTCGGCGACGGCCTGATAGGCGTCGGTGTCTATGTCGAAGACCAGGGCGAGCATCCTCGCCGCTGCCCTGCCGAACTTGGCCTCGACCAGCTCGTCGAAGTGCTCGTCGAAGAGAGCGGCGAGCTCCGGCGACGTCAGCCTGTTGCCGTCGCTGATCCAGGTCGGGCCGATGATCTTGTAGTCGCCGTCCAGGTCGCAGGCCCAGTCGCCCATGTCGACGTCCGTGTCCTACTCGTGGTCGGCCAGCCATGAGGGCACGTCCGTCACGTCGTCAGGCACCTCGATGACCTTCTTGAACCTCATGTCCCTTGTCAGTTCTACTTTCATTCCTCTTCCTCCTCTACGAATGCCGGGTTGACCAGCTCGTTGTATCTGTCGATATCCATCTTCTGTTTGGCTCCGCAGTATGCGCAGCGGAAGGTCAGACACACCTCGTCGGCACTGACCAACATCTGACCGTCTGCCATACGGCATTTGTCGTTCATACAATAGATTCCGCTCATGCCTCATCCTCCTCTGTGCACATGAGGTCCTACTTGCGTGAGTCGAGGCACGACAGCTTGGCGTAGAAGCCCGCCTCGGCGAACTCTCTGTACATCCTCTTGGCGACCTCGGCGTCCTGAGTCCTCATCGTCGCGCATTGCATCTTCCCCATCATCTCCTTCGTCAAGGAGATGTAGAGATAGTATACCCTTCTGTCCTCGTATTCCGTCATATCTCACTCCCTCACTATGTGTTGACTCACGTCGATGAGCCCGTTCTCCTTGCAGAACTCCCACCACAGGTCGGCGAGCTCGCGCTCGTCGGTGGTGTCGAACTCCGTCTCGTCGTTGTGCAGCACCTTCAGCCTCTCCGGGTTGGTGAACTGTATCCTCGATACTATGTACTTCATCTTTTATTCCTCCTCTACGTCTATCCATCCTTCCTTGAACTCATCCTCCAGGATGAGCTCCATCTCATCCACGGGATAGTCCGCACGGATGATCCTGGGGTTGTTCTCGTCTATCTCGTACCCGATGTGTCCTCTCTGCAGGACCAGGATCAGATACAGTGCGTCGGGTCCGCACATATCCGCGCTTACAGTCAGCTTGCATCTTCCAGTCATATCATCACCTGCTCCCGATGAGCCTCGCCTCCTTGAACTTCTCCGGCATGGTGCACAGCGCATTGTCTATGCACATGCCCAGGTCCATGCCGTCGAAGCAGCCCTTCACGAACTCCTCGAGGACCGCCTTGACGAAGTAGTCCTCCATCGCGTCCAGATTCCTCTCGTAGTCGCGTTCGACCAGCTGCGAGTCGAAGTACTCGGCCATCGCAGCCGTGAAATCGTCATATGTCCATCTCTCTGTCATGTTCATCCCTCATACCAGTAGTCGCCGCACGGTGTGTCGAACCAGATGTCGCTGTAGTGCAGGTAGTCGTTCGCGCTGTAGGGCTCGCCGGTCGAGATGATGCCATTGCCCATGTCGGGGGAGCCCCATCCAGCGTCGAGCAGACCTTCCCAGGTGTAGTCCCCCTCATACTGCGAGCATGCGCATTCGTAATCCGTGATGAGGTCCCACCTCTCCTCGGGTGTGCGGCACGCGACCAGCTCGCCGACCGGGATGCAGACCCCTGTGTACTCCGTGACGGTGTACGGGACCAGGTTCCCGTCGTCATCCTCCCTCTCATAGTTCTTCCACACATATCCGAAGATGTGCATCTCCTTCTGTCCGTTGTGCTCCTCTATCGAGTAGTACTCGTAGCTCTTGAAGTCCTCTTCCTTCATTCCTCTTCCTCCTCTTCATCATCGTCGTACATCTCCGTGTAGATCTTCGCGAACTCCGGGTCCGCCTCGGTCTCTATGAGTTCTCCGTCGATGAGGTCGTAGCCTCCCAGCGATCCCGGGAACCCTCCCTCGACATAGTAGTCTGCATGGGCGGTGACGCCGAAGGCCTGCAGTCTTCTCGCCAGCTCCCTGTACCATGGTTCCGGGGGACACCAGGCGGTCGTGAACTGGATGCATTCCCTCTCCACCCTGGTGTCGAAGGCGTCCCACTTGGTGCCCCAGCGTTCGCGGCACCAGTCGTACCAGTTGTCCTTTCCATATTTCGCTCTCTCTTCCTGGCCTACGTCGCCCCTGTAGATATTGTCCGGCATGGGGATGATCACATTGAATGTGATCTCCTTCTCCTCCCCGTAGCAGTCCTTGCCGCTGAGCATGTGCTTCTTGATATTCTCCCACTGTTCGTCGTTGCATTCTATGTGCAGCTGATTCTCGCAATAGTTCGGCATTTTCTCATCTCCTTGAAAGACCGCCCCGAGGGGCGTAAGGTGTTTCAGTAGTCCCTCTTTTTGATGGACTTCTTCCTGATGCCCAGTATCCAGGTGTTGTCCCCGCATGCATCCAGTTTCTTGAGCACATCGTCCTTGAGGTGGTCGATGGTCTCGGTGTCCAGGGAGCGGAGGTACAGTCTCAGGTGGTTGTCGTATGTGTTGACGGCGACGTCCTCGTAGTTCTCCGCCACCAGCTCGGCGATGCCCGAGTCATCGTAGACCTCATCGTTGTACGTGTAGACGTACTTGCCCCCGCAGTCGTCCTCGTACGGGTCGTACTCCTCTTCCTTCTCTTGTGCGTCCTCCTGTGCGAGCTCCGCTGCGATCTTCATGATCTGCGCCGCCTCTTCAGGGTCGTCCGTGCCTACGCACAGGAATCCCTTTCCGTTCCTCTTCATGTTCATAAGCTGTTCCTTCAATGCTTCCATGTCTGCCATTTTCATTCCTCCTTGATGTCGTATGTCTTGTCGTTCCAATAGGTTTCGAAGGCCTGTTCGGCCAGTGCGAATCTGCGGTTGCACTCGGCGGTCTCCTCCGAGCTCCACAGATCCTTCTTCTCTTCTTTGTTGTATTGGTCGATGCCGCATCTGCAGCCTGCTCTCGTCATCTCGAGCATCAGGTACTTGGCGGCCTCCTCTTCGCTGCACCTCTTGTGCAATGCGATGTAGTTCATGGCGTCCAGGAGCACGCGGCTCCCGTACTCCGTATCCTCCTGCTCGAAATGCCATGCGCTCTCCGCCTTTCCGTACCTTCCCATGCGGAATCCCTCGGAGAAATACTTCTCCGACTCCCGCATGATGGTCATCATGTTCCTCTGCGTCTCGTGGGTGATCTTCCTGCACCTTGCCTTGAACTTGTGTATCATTCCTTGTCCTCCTTGTATTCAACATATTTCTGTAAGAGCTCGATGAGCTTCTTGGCCTTCTTCACGTCGATGGTTATGGACGCCTGGCGGCACTTCCAGCTGCTTCTCTCCGTGAACCATTGTGTGTTGGTGTATGTCGTCGTGACCAGGTGGTCGACTCTGTCGCCGATCTTGATGCGGCCCGCACCTTCAAGTTGTATCGACACCTCATCTATCACCTCTGCTTTCTTTGTCATTGTTCCTCCTCCTTGCTGCATACCTCATAGATGTGCTCGCATAGCTGTTCAGGTAGTTGTGCTCTGTTCAGGTGCCCATCTATGCCCTGGGTGCCTGTCTTGCTGCCGCGCGGCGCCCTCTCGTGGCAGGGGTCGCCGTTGTGGCATGGCGGTTTGAACTGCGGGTCGGGGTGGTTGGTCCAGATGTCCGTGGGCTTCATACGGCGTTCGCCGTACTGACAGTACGTCACTGTGTAGCGCGGGATGGCATCCATCCACGGCATCTTCCTCATCGCTCCCCTGGGGTTCTCTATGAACCAGTGGAGATTAGGGTTCATCAGCGTCAGCTCTTTGAGCAGATCCATGACATGCGCGTTGATGATGTCGCATTGCTTCGCGTAGTCAGATTTACCGCTCAGGTCGCCTTTGTTGCGGTGATGGCTGATGGCTGCGATGGAGTATGTCGTGCAGTCCGGACTTGCCCAGACGACATCGGGCACTCCTCCGCAGAGCTTGATGACATCATCTGCGACCAGCTTGCCTATGTTCGCGTGAAGGTCGGCATCCGTCGAAGGGTCCCAGTCCACCGTGTACGTCTCCCAGCCGTGGGCCTTGAAGACGTCGGAGAGGGTATGGGTGCCCGAGAAGAGCTCGAGGAGCTTCATCTCACCACCTCCCCCTCGATGTCCACGGTCCAGACGCCGTTGTCCTCGGTGTCGTCGTAGCATCCTTTGTCCTGGATGTCCATGCTGGAGGGCACGCCGTAGCGCGTGCCGTACCATCCGATGAACTTCACCAGCGCCTCGTCGCATGTGTCCTGGACGGACAGCATGCCCGATCTGAGGAACTCCTGTGCCGCCACGACCAGCGCGCGTCCCATCCAATGGGAGTGGAGCACGAAGCTCTCCTCCCCATATTTGTCCAAGAATACCAATCCAACTCTGTCTCCCATTCTCATTCCTCCTTGTACCATATGATGTATGTGCAGACCTCGTGTCCGTCGACCATGCGGTCATGGGACTCGTACTCGATGCGTCCGTTCTCAGGGAACTTCTTGTCCAGCCTCCTGAGCAGCCAGTCCTTGACGGTGTGCTCGTCCTTGGTCTCGAGTCCCCACTCGTGGTCGCCTGTGACGCGTATCTTCACGGTCACGATCCCGTTCTCGTCCACAGTCCTGTCGAGTCTCTTCGCCTCGACGGAGCCGTAGCCCTGCCAGTGCTTTATCCTCATGCTGTTGCCTCCTTGTTCTTCTTCATCCTGCTGCGGATGCCTGCCCTGAACTTCTCCAGGATGCTGTTCTCCTCGGCTGTCGGCATCCTGTTGAACTTGCCTCTGATCTGGACCAGCTCTCCCTCGGGGTCGACCTCCACAGTCAGCTGTGTGCTGTCCGCGCCGAGCTTCCTGAAGGATGCTATCCAGCAGGAGCCCTTCTTCACGTTCTCTACGTAGGATGCCACGCAGTTGCAGTTCTGCCTCGCCTCCTCAAGGAACTCATTGACCTCGCCGAGTGTCCTGAGCTGGTAGCCGTCGTGCACCTGGTCGATGATGGTGCGGCCCTCTGCAGCCCTTTCTCTCAGCCTCTGGGTGTCTCTGAACTCTTTGATCAGGCGGTACTTCTCCGAGTAGACATCGTGTGCGACCTGAAGGTACTCAGGATATTTGTCCTTGACCTTGCCGTCGCAGAACAGCGCCTGCCTGAGGTAGTCCGAGTACTGCGAGATGTAGTTGCTCAGGTTGGTCCCCAGTCCTACGGCTACTGCGTGCTGGAGGAACTCCCAGAAGCGGTTCTTGTCCAGATTCACCTTGGCATTTCCGATCCTGATCATTCTCACCGCTTCAGTCCACTCGAGGTATTGGTACGGATTCTCCCTCGGGCAGAGACTCTTGAACAGATCTGTGATCTGGTTGTAGTAAAGTCCCCCGAGCCTGTCATTGTCCAGATATTCGTCGAAGCATCTGATGGCGTAGGGTTCATCGAAGATGTCCGCCAGCACCGAGAATGCCCAGACGCTCTTGTATTTGCGCTTGTCATCGTATGTGCCGTCGTACCTGTAGTTGTAGTCGGAGCATGCCGCTGCCAGTACTGCTCCGTAGGTCTCCCCGTACCTCTCAGCCATCTTCGTGATCGCGTGCCTGATGAGCTTGGCGTGCTTGTCCTCTATGCCTTCGCCCATGCCGCGGTACGACCATTTATTGAAGTACCATGGTGATGTGTGGTTGTCATCGAGGATGGCGGTGTTTATCAGGCCCTCCTTGGCCAGCTCTATGAAGGTCGAGTTCTTGGCTCTGATGAGGAGCTCCGCGAAGTTCTTTCCGCTCTTGATGTAGGGGATGATGTTCGAGGTCGTCTGGATGGTGCCTCCCACATCCCTGAGGAAGGTCCCGAGGTTCTCCACCGTGGCCTCCTTCATTGCGCCGTCCTTCATCGTCTTGATGAACATGGTTCCGTTCTCGAGGGGGTCTGGTTGCGAGAGGAAGATGAAGAGCTTCATCGTGCACTTGCCGTTCACGACGCGCGAGATGATCATGTCGATGCCCGACACCTCGCACTCGTACTCGACGGCTGCCTTCCCTGTCTTCTTCCTGGTCGTTGTCCCCTCTGCCTCCTCCGAGGCCGCCTTGAGGTATGCCTCGAGCTGCGTCTTCATTGTCTCTCCGAAATTCGTTGTCATTCTTCTGCCTCCTTGTCGTTTCTTATTGCGTTCGCTAAATCGTTTCCTAAGACCTTTCTGATGTCATCCTTCCCTTTGATCTCGGTGACATCGCCTTCTGCACTCACATGGTATACCATGATGTGAGTGTCCATGAATCCTGTCATTCTGCATCACCTATCCTTAGGTCGTCGTCCTTTGCCTGCGGTCTGTCCTCGTCGAACTTGCCTCCGACGTAGGAGCAGAGGTACATGTCGTTCTTCTCCACCACATTCGCCATGATGTTCCCGAACGCCTGGAGGCAGCCCCTGAAGAGCGTCTTGTCACAGGCGATCTGGAAGACCTCGTCCTCCTTGCAGCCGTCCGGCCACTCGTAGAACCACCAGTCGACCACATACGTCTCGTCGTTGAAGCCCTGCATGAAGCAGTGCATGCCGATGAGCTGCAGCATGTTGTTGGCCACCGTGTAGATGGGGAGGACGGCCTCTCCTATCTCCTCGGCTTCCTTCTTGTACTCGTCGTAGTGCATCTGGATGTACTTGTTGACGAACGCCCAGACGTCAGTCAGTTCAACCTCGATCTTAGATGTGATATCCATTTCAATGCCTCCGATTCAATCCTGTCTTTCATCCGTAATATTCCTTCGCTACCAGTGCGGCGAACTCGCTTACACACAGGTCTCCGATGTACTTTAGGCAGCCTTGGTCATCGGCGGCCTCGAACTCCAGCTTTACACCGTCGATTTCGATGTAGCATTTGTCGCCTTTCTCGAGCCTCGTGAACATGGTCTCTTTGATTACTGTCTAGGATTTCATGATCAATGCCTCCTGATGCACACGGCCTCGCCGGCTTTCATGTTGAAGCATAGCTGGCAGTGCTCGCAGTCCCCGCCGCATATGGTCGCGATGACCGGCACCTGGCAGTCCTCCTCTCCGTCGTCGTAGTAGCAGACGGGGAACAGCTTCTTCTGTGCCTTCGTTGGCTGCAGCGACTTCCATGCGCTGAGTACGATGTTCAGATTGGACGGGATGTCCTTGTGATGCTTCTCCACGATGTCGTAGTACTTGGTGAAGCACATGAACCTGGTGCTCGGGCACTCATTCGCTACGGCGATCATCATCCTCATGGTATTGTCGTCGTGGATGTCCCCTCCGACGAACCATCTGAAGAGCGCCGCGTGCCTGAATCTGATGGTGTCCACGATGTCGTCCTTGACCTCGTCGTATCTGCCGTCCTCGAGCATGGCGGTGTTGTCGCCCCATGCTTTGGCGACGGTCTTCCTGAGCCTGCAGATCTTCGCTGCGTAGCAGTCCTTGTAGCAGGGCAAATCCTTCCTGCACATCCTGTAAGGAAGTGTGCTGAAGCTGAGGATGTTCCCCATCTTGGTCGTTCTCTCGCTGATGTGTGTGCCATGGTATCCTTTCATATCTATCACTCCGTTTTCGAACTGGTTTGGGAAGCGGTTTGAGGAGGTGCGGTAGCCCTCCTCTCAGTACTCCTCTGGGAGGAGGACTGTGGTCACCGGGCCGTCCTCATAGATGTCCGTCTTGATGTACATCTTCCCGTTGCTGGTGATGTACATGGAGAGGACGCCGTAGCCGTTCGCCGCGTCCTCGTCGTTCATCTTCTTGTCCTCGTCGCAGAGGTCGCCCCAGTCGCCTGCCTCGTGCCTTCTCAGGCACGCCGTGACCTCCTCTCCGAAGCTCGGGCTCTCGTGGTTCATCGCAGAGCCTGCAATGAGGCTCTGGATGCCGACTGTCATATACACTTCTCCGATGTCTATCTTCTGTTCCATTCTCATTCCTCCTTGAAATCCGGTTTTATCTCCTTGTAATCACTGGATGGCTCGTTGTACGTGATCACGATGTCGTGAAAGGCCCATCTGCCTGCCATGTCCGCATTGACGCCATAGTAATCTCCTCCACCCATCCCGTTGGATGTGGCGCACAGTATGCCTACGGGGTTGATCTTCCCGTCCCAGTCCTTCAATGCATTAGGAAGGTCGAAGAGCTTCACGTACTCATTTCCAGTCCTGTCGATGGCGTACCATTTCCTTTCGTCCCTGCAAAGGTCGAGCGTCCTTTCGAGGCTCTTCTCCCTCATGGCCTTCTCGCCATATCTGTTCCATATGGCATCGTGCGCATCCCGGATCTCGTAGCGGTAGTCATTCAGCTCGTCCGGGATGGTCACGTGCTCCTCGAACTCGGAGTAGTCCCCGACGAACGCCAGGAGCCTCTTCCTCTTGTCATGGAGAGGACGCTTGAGCTGGGAAAGCACGGTATCGAGGAACTCGTTCCCGATATAGCTCCATTCCATGAGCTTGTACGTGTTGTTGTAGTCGAAGGGGTTCATCGAGATTGCCACGCAATTCGGGCTGTCCATGACTCCGTACTTGT
>Ga0310786_10012865_pt1 | contig 10336 bp, 11 predicted proteins | sample AusTroGonzalo_MG_FD_203881 | JGI IMG/M metagenome (GOLD analysis project Ga0310786, IMG submission 203881) | Bovine rumen microbial communities from tropical cattle in Woodstock, Queensland, Australia - Gonzalo_03 (v2) (version 2) | ecosystem: Host-associated > Mammals > Digestive system >... | reverse complement strand
GGCGCGGCCTTTTTGGTTTCACTTTCGCTTAAAAAATCTTCTCCCATATTTTCCTCTTCATTATCCTAGGGTTTTTTGATATAAAGCCAAGTAATCCGTAGCGGATCTGTCCCACGATAAATCTTGCCGCATGGCATTGCGAACTAGACGCAACCATACTTCTTTTTGGCCATAGAGTGTCAAAGCCGTTTGCAATGTACGGGTAATCCCGTTTTCGTCCAGCTTATCAATGAAGAACCCCGTTGCCGTATGTTGCGCGCCTTGTTTATAACCGCGTACGGTATCCACCAATCCGCCCACGCGCGACACTACCGGCAGCGTGCCGTATTGCATGGCAATCAATTGGGAAAGCCCGCACGGCTCAAAGCGGGAAGGCATCAATAACATATCCGCACCCGCATAAATGAGATGCGCAAGTTCTTCATCTAACCGCCCCGTATAACTGACGGTGCCGGCATGTTTATCGGCCAGTTGGCGGAATGCTTTTTCGAGCATCGGATCCCCCATACCCAAAATGACAAATTGTGCTTGTCCGCAGAGTTTTTCCACCACATTCACGACCATATCCAAGCCTTTTTGATAGTCCAAGCGGGACACAATACCTATCAGCGGTTTAGTAAGGTCCTGTTTTAATTTGCAGATCCGCCGCAGCTCCTGTTTGGCGGCCAGTTTGCCGGCCTGCACTTCGGAAGAGTCATATCCAAGCGGGAGTGCCGGGTCCAATTCCGGATCCCACACTTCCGTATCAATCCCGTTGACAATACCGCAAAAATGGTCCTTGCGGTGGCGCAACAACCCTTCCAACCCAAAGCCCATCGCCGGCGTGCTTTGCACTTCGCGGGCATAGTTGGGGCTGACGGTGTTGACGTTGTCGGCAAAGACAATACCGCTTTTCAAAAAGCTGATACCGCCGTAATATTCAAATTTTTCAGGCGTATAATCTACCGGATGAAAGCCCGCTTTGCGAAAGGCCATATACGGGAAATGCCCCTGATAGGCAATGTTATGAATCGTAAACAGACTGCGCGTGCGTGTATAAAAAGCGTCCAGTTTGTAAACGGTTTTCAAATAAGCCGGGATAAGGCCCGTTTGCCAATCGTGACAATGGATTAAATCCGGACGGAATCCGATAAACTTGCACCCTTCCAACACAGCGCGGCAGAAAAAGATAAACCGCTCGTCATTATCTCCATATGCTCCTTCGGGCGTGTGATACATACCGGCCCTGTCAAAGTATTTTTTGTTGTCCACAAAAAACACCATCACGTTGCCCCAATTGACGTAAGAAAGGGATGCTTTTTCAATACGGTCCCCGATGGGAATTAAATATTCTCCGGGGACAATTTTTAAAGAGGACACCCGCACCAAATTGCGATAGTGCGGCAAGAAAAGCAAGATTTTGTTATTCTTGCGGGCGGCAAACTGCTGGCACAACGAACCGACAACGTCTGCTAACCCTCCACTTTTACAAAACGGAAATGCCTCGCTGGCAGCCAAAACAACGTTCATTGCTTTTGTTCCTCCTCGTTAGATATTTTTTCCTCCGCCGGTTGCGGGGCCTGTTGGGGCGCAGTTTCTTCCTGCTGAGCGGCCGCCTCGGCTACCGTTTGCACGGGGGCGGTGGAACTGACACCGTGCACAAATAAATCCTCTTGCTGTTGTTTGTAACTCCCCCGCTGAAAAAAACTATCCACCGAAGTGCCCACCGCTTCTAAACGTTCGTCAGTCGGCAATTCGTCCAGCGGAATAATAGCCGGTTCCGCCAACGGCGGCAACGGCTCATCAAACGGTAAATCTTCCTGTTTTTCGTGCAAGTTCTTAGCGACAAAGACTTGTAAATCGGGTAATTCGGACACTTTATTGAGCCCGAACATCCGCAAAAACTCATCCGTCGTTCCGTACACCATCGGACGACCAATAGTATCTTTCTTACCTACTACGCGCACCAAAGAACGTTCCAACAACCGCTCCAACGGCCCGGCCACATCTACCCCGCGGATAGCTTCCATTTCCGCACGGGTAATGGGCTGCTTATAAGCAATAATGGCCAGCGTTTCCAGTGCGGCGGCGGAAAGTTTAGTAGTCATTTTTTCGTTATACAAGCGGCGCACCCAGCGGCCATATTCCGCTTTGGTGGACATTTGAAAACCGCCTGCAATTTCCACAATCTGCACGGCACGCCCTTGGGCGATGTACTCATCCCGCAATTCTTGGATAACGGCCCGCACCTGACGCGAATCCGTATTTTCTATCACTTCGGCCAAGCGAGTGGGTTTGACAGGACGGTCGGTAATAAAAAGCAACGTTTCAATAATTTTCTTCAAATCGTCATTAGGCAATAGTTCTGCCGGAGGTAATGTTTTCTCCGCCGGTTGCATCTCCGTCACCGGTGCGTTTTCTTGCGCCGGCTCTTGTACCTGCGGGGCAGAAAGGGTGTTTTGTTGTTCTTCGTTTGACATTAAATCCTCCGTTACTGGGCCGTTGCGTGCATAAGGGTTTGAAAATCTTTATCCTTATTTTCGGGGTTTAAATAAATGCGAATACGACCTAGCTTTTCATCTTGGCGGGCTAAGAGTTTTTTAATTTTAATTAGTTCTAACACCGCCATAAAACATGTAATAATACCACGTTTTTTGGTTTCCCCTACAAAAATATCATCCAGCAAAATCCACGAACGGCGGCTGAGCAGATGGACGACTTTTTCCATCTTGGTTTCAATCGGAAATTCTTCCACATTGAGCAGTTCAATGCGTTTGCGCTCATCTAACCGTTCAAAAGCGCGCTTGACGGCGGAGAGCAAATCAAACATTTGCAAATTGATAATTTTTTCCCCATCATCAAAAATAGGAGCCGAACGATAAAAATTATCTTTATGTTCTTCCAGTTTCTTTTCCAGATACTGGCTGGCTTCTTTGTATTTTTGGTATTCCAGCAGTTTTGCAATCAAGGCTTTGCGCGGATCAGGGCCGTCCTCTTCCGTCGTAGGCACTTGGCTGGGCAACAGCATTTTGGCTTTAATTTGCATCAGCGTGCTGGCCATCACCAAAAATTCCCCCGCCACTTCCAAATTTAACTCTTGCATTACGTTGAGATAGTCCAAATACTGTTGTGTAATTTCCGCAATGTTGATGTCGCACACGTCCAAATTGTCTTTTTTGATCAGATGGAGCAGTAAGTCCATCGGACCTTCGAAGACATTGATATGAACGTTAATGGGTTTAGGGGTTATCAGCATAATTATTTACAAATCCGCATGGCTTTTTTAACACGCGCCAGCGTCAGGGCCGCATTGGCACGTGCTTTTTCTTTACCGGCCAAAACGATTTTTTCCAACTGGGCCGGATCGTTTTCAAATTGTTTTCTCCGTTGGGAGAACGCATCAAGTTCCGGTTCCATCAAGGCAAAAAGTTCTTTCTTGCACGCCACACAACCAAGTGCGCCGGCTTTGCATTCTTCGCAGCGTTTGGCGGCTTGCGGGTTATAGATTTGGTGGAATGCAAACACCACACACCCATCCGGATTAGCAGGATCGGTGGCTTTTTTCTTATTTGGATCGGTAAACATGGTCATTACTTTTTTGCGTACATCGTCCAAATTTTCACCCAGAGAAATAGCATTGTTATACGACTTGGACATCTTCCGTCCGTCCAACCCGGGCACCCGTGCTACCAACGTGTACAACGGGGACGGCTCCGTGAATACTTCCTGCCCGTAAATTTCGGCAAAGCGGCGCGCCAAATCCCGCGCTATTTCCAAATGGGCCGTTTGGTCTTTCCCTACCGGCACATAAGAAGCATTTTGAATCAAAATATCCGTCGCCATCAAAACGGGATATCCCAAAAAGCCAAAGCACGAAATCTCTTCGTCTCCCGCAATGGAGGCCAATTTTTCTCCCAATGTTTTTTCGTCCAGTTGGCCGGCATATTTTTGCTTTAACAATTCCTGGATTTGCTCTTTATACGTCGGGTTACGCAACAACCACCCCAGCGGGGTAATCATCCCCAATAGCGTATTTAATTCGCTTACTTCGGGCACGTCCGACTGGACAAAAATAGTGGCGGCCTGCGGGTCCAGCCCGGCCGTCAACCAGTCAATCAGCATATCCTGGCTGTTTTGCGCCAAGTTTTGGGTTTTATCGTAGGCAGTTGTCAGTGAGTGCAAATCTGCCACAAAGAAATAGCATTTATATTTATGCTGTAGCGCAATCCAGTTTTTCAGTGCGCCGTGATAATTGCCTAAATGGAGTTTCCCCGTCGGGCGCATCCCCGACAATACAATTTTATCTTCGCTCATAAGTTTCCTTTATAAAATTTTCGTTAGCAAATTTACAATAAAATACACTGACGGAAAAATTAAATATCTCACCGCTCCCGTCAGCACCAGCAGTATCACAATCCACATACCAAAACGAGATAATACCGTATCGTACATCCAAGCGGCTTTGGGCGGCAAAAGTGCCGTCACAATCCGCCCGCCGTCAAGCGGCACAATGGGAAGTAAATTAAACACCATCAACAACACATTTACCAACATCCCGTATTGCAATAACATCGCTAGTTGCTTGGCCAACGCCGGTTCGATAAACCCTTGCGCCAATAACAAACATTTCAGTAACAGCACACAGATAATAGCTAATGCCAAATTGACCGCCGGACCGGCAACCGCCACTTTGCCCATGTCCTTGCGCGGAGAAGGCAACTGCATAGGATTAACCGGCACGGGTTTAGCCCAGCCGAACATCGGGAAATGCATCATATAACAAAACAGCGGCACCAGCAAAGTGCCCATGATGTCTATATGTTTGAGAGGGTTTAAGGTCAGGCGTCCGCGGCTATACGCTGTCATATCACCTAATTTGTAAGCCACAAAGCCGTGGGCAAACTCATGTAGTACAATAGAAAAAAACAAAACAGGAATAAACAAAATAATTTGCATATAGTTTATTTTAGCAATTTATACCGCTTCGTGCACGTCCGCGCGTACGGAAAAGGGTATTTTTTATACAAAATAAACCAAATATACTGTTTTTCTAATGCAAAAGAATTAAAAAATACCCCGTTTGAAACGGGGTATCGCTAAACGAAAAAAGGCTTTACGCCATTGCCAAGGCAAGAGCTTGCTCAGGTTGGTCGATTTTTCCTTCCCATTGTGCTTTGCGCACACGGTTCAATGCCAAGGAAATTTTACGGCCGGATAACCCCTTGTCTTTCAAATCTTGCCCACGTATCACGCACGGCATCAACGCGCAGGAAGGCAAGTCCGGAAATACGGCTTGCAAGATTTGTTTTTTAAGAGGAGAAAGCACTTGTTGCGGGCACATTTGTTCCTGTGCGACTTTCCACGCGCCGACAATCTCCTGCGTAGCCTCGCAAGGCAAGTGCAAACTGCGCACAAATTCTTCGCCGCTGGCCCCCAGTAAACACGCCAGCACGCCGATACGCGCGGTAACATTATCTACCCGCAATAAAGCATTGTTCCACGATAAATTAGGCCATGCAAATTTCAACAAATCGTATTTTTCCATCAAAGCAAAAATTTCTTTGACCTTCTTCTCTTCCAAGATTTTTAAAAATTCATGGCAAAAGCGGTCCCGCGACAACAAAAGCGGATATTCTTCTTTGACGGCCTGACGTAATAACCGTTCCGTTTTCGGCGCCAACTTCCAACCAAAACGCCCCGCAAAACGCACGGCCCGATACAGACGCGTCGGGTCATCTAAAAAACTTTTGTCATGCAAAATGCGCACCAACCCATGTTCGATATCTTTTTGCGCACCGAACGGATCATAGCGTTTGCCAAATGTTTCCGGATTGATGGAAAAACACCACGCATTAGTGGTAAAATCCCGGCGGAACAAATCATCTTTAATATAATCGCTGGGCTCTACCTGAGGTAACGCGCCCGGGTGCGGATAACTCTCTCGGCGGATACGGATCATGTCCAGTTTTAAGCCGTTAGCCATATCCACGCGGTAAGTATAAAACCGCGAAAATTTGTGTTTGTCTCCGCCCCAGCGTTTGACACAAAAGCCGGCAACAGATTCTTGGTTGCCGCTGAATGCCAAGTCAATATCCAGCGTTTCCCTCTTTAAATAAAAATCGCGCACAGCACCGCCCACAACCCAGGCTTTCAAACCCAGCTTGTCGGCATACTCCCCTATGGCATATAATTGTTCTTTGTATTTCTCCGGTATCATAAAATCAATGGTATATTAGCCCCCTCTTGGCTCATTTGGTCCGCAAAGTTACGCAATAGTTTGCTCTTAATTCCTCCGCGCAGTACTTTGGCGGCAGCCACAGCATAGTCTTGGGGCGTAGTCCCTTTGGCGGGCAGCGGTATGTAATACGGGAAATGGTGTTCCCGCGCATACGACGGTTTTAACCGTCCTACGCCAAAACCTTGCTCGGCGGCGGAAGCCGCAACGGCCTCCGCTTCAAAAACTATTTGCTCTTCCTGCTGCAAAATAGTTTTCAGGGATTCTAAGCCAAAAACGGACAACGGGGGATAGTCCATTTTTAACTCGGCCAGCAACGTGTTTTTGATAATTTGATAATCACGTTGCATACGGGATAAAATTTCTTTCTTTTTGGAAGCGTTCTTTTCCGCAAAAACAAAAATCAGTAACTCCGCCGAGGCGTCAAAATAAATCAAATCGCCGTCGTGGTGGAAAAACTGTCCGCAGGTGGGACAGCGCACTAAATTCAATTCTCCGTTCAACGCGGCAGACTGTAAATCGGGGTTCTGTTCCGCACTGACAAACGACCAGTACTCCACGTCAAACGGTTCACATTGGTGGGGGCAGCATGCGGCTGCATCGTTTTTAATAGATTGCATATCAATAGTTATAGCAAAAAATAACCCAAAATTCTACTATTTGCCCCTTGTTATTTTGTATTAGATTTATTTTTTTCTTTCTCACAAACAAATGCGCTACCACCTTCCGCTATAAATTGCTACAATAAATAAGATGCCCCGTTAGCTCAACTGGATAGAGTACCGGTCTTCGGAACCGGTGGTATGGGTTCAAATCCCATGCGGGGCATAGGTTTTATGTCGGCAAATGCAAAAATTTGCTACAATTAAATTATCTAAACTTTAAGGAGAACTACTATGGGTGGACACTCACACTGGGCCGGTATTAAACATAAAAAGGCTCTTGTAGACGCTAAAAAAGGCAAAGTATTTACCAAAATTTTAAGAGAAATTACCATCGCTGCTAAAATGAGCGGCGGCAATCCCGACCAAAACCCGCGCTTGCGCAAAGCGATGGACGATGCTCGTGCTGCTAACATGCCGCTTGAAAACATGAAACGCGCGATCATGAAAGGTACCGGTCAGTTGCCGGGTGTTTCTTACGAAGAAATCACCTATGAAGGTTACGGTCCCGGTTCCGTTGCCGTTATCGTGGAATGCACCACCGATAACAAAAACCGCACGTTTGCCGAAATCCGCAAAATTTTCACCAGCCACGGTGGTTCCATTGGTACAGCGGGCTGTGTGTCTTACATGTTTAAGAGCAAAGGTTTAATCGTTGTAAAGAAAGAAGACATCAGCGAAGATGATTTGATGAACTTGGCTTTGGAAGCCGGCGCCGAAGACGTCCGCACCAGCGGGGATGTGTATGAAGTAATCACGAACCCCGATATGGCGGAATTTGAAGCGGTGAAAAAAGCCATTGAAGCCAAAGGCATCACCCCCGAATCGGCCGATTTAACCATGCTGCCCGACACCGATGTCAGCATTACCGATGAACACACCGCGGAAACCCTCATGAAAATGTTGGAAGCCTTGGACGACCACGATGATACCAAAAACGTGTACGACAACTCCAACATCGATGAGGCCATCGCTGCTAAATTAGACGCATAGCGAGGCCCCTTGACATCCGCAACCACCGTATTAGGTATTGACCCCGGTTTAGATAGAACGGGATGGGCGATCGTCAGACGCGACGCCCGTTCCGTTCTTTCTTTGGTAGCTTGCGGGCTGATTCACACGGATGCCAAACAGGAACTGCCCCAACGGCTTGTCTATATTTTTCAACAACTCGGCCAACTGATTGAAACGTACCACCCCGAACAGGTGGCCATGGAACAAAACTTTTTCTTAAAACGGGCTGTCACTATGGCAAACACCGTCATGACGCGCGGCGTGATTATCTTGTCTTGCGAACTGGCACACCTGCCTATTTCATTTTATCCGCCCAAACGTGTCAAATTACAAATTTGTGGCACCGGCACCGCTGATAAAAAACAAGTCCAGCGCATGGTGCAACTGACGTTGCATTTAGATAAAGCCCCTTCTCCTGACGATACGGCCGATGCAGTTGCTATTGCTATTTGTCATCTTAAAACGGCTCCTCTCAACCAAAAATTAAATGTAAAACAAGCCTTCTTGGCCAAATTGCAGGCGGCCAAAATCGCACAACTAAAAAAATGATACCGACTTTTATTGATTCCCATGCCCATTTAAACGATCCCGCTTTTGACGCGGACCGCGACGCCATTTTAACGAAACAGTTGCCACAAGCCGGTGTCAGCCACAGCATTGAAATCGGTTGCTCGCCCGATGAATGGGAGCCGGCACTTTCGCTGTCGCGAAACTATCCTCATCAAGTGCGCGCCGTACTGGGTGTGCATCCCGAATACAGCCCGCTATACTCACCACAGGAAGCCTCTCGTTTAGCCCCCCTTTTACAACAAAAAGAAGTAGTGGCATTAGGAGAAATCGGCCTGGATTATACATGTTTAGACATTGCGCCCCGAGAACAACAACATGCCGTATTTGATGAATTATTAACGCTGGCCAATCAAACAGCGTTGCCGCTTGTATTACACGTACGCCGACAGGCGGAAGATTACGCGGTATATGAAGATGTATTTGCCGCACTCGCCCACCGCTGGAACCGTCAAAGCCGCACCCAACATGCAGGCGTACTTCATTGTTTCTGCGCCCGCTACGAAGAGGCAAAAAAAGCACTGGACAACGGATTACTTTTAGGCATTAACGGTTGTTTTACTTATAAGAAAAACGAATACATACGCGAAGCCGTAAAAAAAGCCGGCTTGCATCATTTAGTACTGGAAACGGATTGCCCCTATCTCTCTCCCCAAGGCAAACGCGGCCAACGTAACGACCCTTCCAATATCCCGCTGATTGCACAATACTTAGCCGATTATTTAGACTTGCCCTTGGAAGAAGTGGCCCGCACCACCACTCAACGTGCAAAAGAATTGTACGCACTGCTCTAAATTTGTTATAGTGCCTGAAAGGAGTTTTTTATGAACAGAAGCCACGTGATCATCTCTTTAATACTTGTTGCCGTTATTATGCACTTTACCGCCCGTACCTTGCGCCAAGCCTTGCCGATGATTGTTTCCATGGCGCCTGCTGTCCCTACAACGGCAGATGATTATAATCCGTATCAAAAACAACAATTACAGCAACTGCAACAATTGCCTCTCTTCCAAAACCTTTCCAATTTACAACAACTGCAACAAAAAAAGCCGGCACAACATCCGGTGAAAAAGACCAAAGAACCTTCTTTGTTTTCCTCGTTAACCCATCAAACCAAACAAATGTTTCAACGCATACGAGAGAAAGCAAAACCAGCCGAAATGGACATCACGTTTCACGATCAACCACCAGCAGCCACTCCGTCGTTTTCATCCGCACAAGAGGGACCGGAAATTTTGCAAATTATCAACGAAGATCCTCACCAAACTATCACTAACCCTTATTTGGGCGAAGACGCCTCTATGCGCTTAGATGAATTTTTAGAACAACGCTATGCCCAAAATGCCGAACTGACAGCCGAGACGGAAAAACTCTTCGGCGCGCAGGCTAAACGTGAAATGGTCCGCGTTTTGTTTAACGACGAAGTAGCCTGTTACAAAAACGCCACCGAAAGCAAAACCGCCCAAGAGTTTGCCCAACGTCAGGAGAAGACAGATCTTCACACCCAACAGCAAATCTCCGCAGTGTTTGAACGCCATAAAAAACATTTCAACAGCCGCTTAACCCGCAACTCGCCCGATTGGAATACGTTTTTCAAACAGGTAAACAATTTCGAACGCGCGAAAAATTAACTCCCGTTGACTTTTCCATAGTAAATTATGCTATGCTAAAAGGGTAAGGCAGTATATTACCCAGGAGGACTTACTATGAGAATGATTGATGTAATTATCAAAAAACGCAGCGGGAAAGAACTGACACAGGAAGAATTTAACTTTGTAGCCAACGGCGCCGCACAAGGCACCTTGCCCGACTACCAGTTATCTTCTTTTTTAATGGCCTGCTTTTTAAATCCGCTGTCCAACAAAGAAACTGCTTTTTT
>Ga0310786_10012864_pt1 | contig 10336 bp, 9 predicted proteins | sample AusTroGonzalo_MG_FD_203881 | JGI IMG/M metagenome (GOLD analysis project Ga0310786, IMG submission 203881) | Bovine rumen microbial communities from tropical cattle in Woodstock, Queensland, Australia - Gonzalo_03 (v2) (version 2) | ecosystem: Host-associated > Mammals > Digestive system >... | reverse complement strand
GCCAATAATGCATTTGTCAAGGACGATTGCCATGCTGTGATGTGCCAGCTGCAAGTGAGATTTAATTAAAAGCCTCCCCCCCCGTCCCTTCTCCCGTGGGCGAGGGGTGAAATGTTCAATTTTCAATGTTCAATTTTCAATGATAATCAAAGTTGTTTTAACCATAGTGTTCTTGGCCATCATGATTGGTGTTGGCCTTTACAGTCGTAAGCAGGCAAGTAGCGTGGAAGGTTTTGTGCTGGGTGGTCGTTCTGTTGGTCCCTGGCTGTCGGCCTTCGCTTTTGGAACCAGCTACTTCTCTGCTGTGGTATTTGTTGGCTATGCCGGACAATTCGGATGGAAATACGGACTTTCCAGCGCATGGATTGGTATGGGCAATGCTATTATAGGTTCTCTTTTAGCATGGCTTATTCTGGGTAAGCGCACTAAGTTGATGACGCAACACATAGAGAGTCGTACGATGCCAGATTTCTTTGGTACACGTTTCTCTGATCAGAAGTTACGTGTAGTAGCTTCCGTCATAGCCTTTGTGTTCCTGATTCCTTATACTGCAGGAGTGTATAGCGGTATCTCCAGACTTTTTGAAATGGGCTTTAACATCCCATACGAATATTGTGTTTACATTATGTCGGCTCTCACCGCTGTGTATGTTATTTTGGGTGGTTACAAGGCTACAGCCATGAATGACTTTATTCAAGGCATTATCATGCTTTTCGGCATTGTAGCTGTTATTTTTGCTGTACTGTCGGCACAGGGCGGTCTCACTGAGGCCGTTGGAAAACTGGCCCAACTTCCTGCTGATGGAGCAGCAGAACCTGGTAGCGGAATGTTTGCCACTTGGTTTGGTCCTGACCCATGGGGACTGCTTGGTGTTATTGTCTTGACGTCGCTTGGCACAATGGGTCTGCCCCAGATGGTGGGTAAGTTCTACAGCATTACTGATGAGAGTGCTATTAAGCGCGGCACCATTATCAGTACCATCTTTGCTTTCATTGTGGCTGGTGGTTGCTATTTCTTAGGTGGTTTTGGGCGTCTTTATGACCCAGTTATCAACGAAGCAACCGGCAAGATAGCCTTCGACTCTATCGTGCCCGCTATGCTTATCACATTGCCCGATATACTTATTGCCCTAGTTGTATTGTTGGTGCTGAGTGCATCTATGTCAACGTTAGCTTCTCTGGTGCTGACTTCCAGCTCTACCATGACCCTCGATCTTATCTATCGCGACAAGAAATCCCTGCCTGGCGAGGTAGAGGAAGGTAGCATTGATGATATTGTTGCTGAGAAGACAGAACGCCGCAAGGTGGTTGTGATGCGCGTGCTGATAGTATTCTTCATCGTTATCTCACTGATGATAGCGCTGAATCCACCCACCTTCATTGCTCAGTTGATGGGTATCTCTTGGGGTGCCTTGGCAGGTGCCTTCCTGGCTCCCTTCATGCTGGGTCTCTACTGGCGTGGTGTTACCCCCGTTTCCGTTTGGGCTTGCTTCATCTGGGGCGTAGGTCTTACCGTTGTTAATATGTTGTTGGGAAATCCCATCAACCCCATCAACTGCGGTGCCATTGCTATGTTGGGCGGATTTCCTGTAGTACTATTGGTGAGTCTCTTTACCAAGAAACTGCCTGCGGCTGATGTAAACCGCATGTTCCAATGCTATGGGAAAGTGAAGAGTGAAGAATGTATTTGAAATTGCTTGTCCAAACGCAGATTTTGTTGTACATTTGCATGGGACAACAACCTAAATAACAGAAAAAGAAATGATTTGGAATCCGAACAAAGAGTGCATGAGCCGCGACGAGATGAGCGCGCTGCAAGGCAAACGCCTACACAAGATTGTGGAATATGTTTACCACAACGTGCCCTTCTATCGCAACAAACTACAGGAACTGGATATCCGTCCTGATGATATTCAGACAATAGAGGACATAACGAAGTTACCTTTTACCACCAAGAAAGACCTTAGGGACAACTATCCCTTTGGGCTACAGGCAGCTCCGCAAAGCGAGATTATCCGTATACATGCCTCCAGTGGTACAACCGGTAACCCCACCATCGTGGGATATACACGTAAGGACATAGGTGTGTGGAGCGAGTGTATGGCCCGCTGTTTGACAGCTTATGGTGTTACGCGCGACGATATTTTCTCTGTAGCTTACGGATACGGATTGTTTACGGGTGGTTTGGGCGCTCACTATGGTGTAGAGCACATCGGTGCCTCTTGTATCCCGGCAGGAACCGGTAACACAGAGAAGCATCTGAAGCTTATCCGCGACCTGGGTATCACTGGCTTGGCTTGTACACCTTCTTACGCCCTGTATCTGGCAGAGACAATGGAGAAGTTGGGCATCAGCAAGGATGACTTGAAGCTGCGTGTAGGTGCCTTCGGTGCTGAACCTTGGACAGAAAGCATGCGTCAGGAGATCGAGGCTCGTCTGGGTCTTAAGGGCTTTAATATTTATGGCCTTTCAGAAGTGATGGGCCCCAGCGTCAGCTACGAATGTCAGATGCAGAATGGTTCTCATATCAACGAAGACCATTTCTACCCCGAGATTATCAATCCTGTAACCCTCGAGCCGCTGCCCGCAGGACAGACAGGTGAGTTGGTGTTCACCACTCTGACTAAAGAAGGTATGCCTGTACTGCGTTATCGTACTCGCGACCTCTGTTCTATCTTGCCCGGCACCTGCGATTGCGGTCGTACCAACGTGCGTATGGGACGTATTCAAGGACGTTCTGATGATATGCTTATCATTCGTGGTATCAACGTATTCCCATCTCAGGTGGAGAGTGTTATCCTCTCATTGCCAGAATTCGCACCTCACTACCTGTTAGTTGTGGATCGTGTGAACAATCTGGATACCCTGCAGGTACAGGCAGAGCTGCGTCAGGAGGTATTTACCTCTACATTCGATACACCTGCTGCCGTAGAGACATTGGAGAAGAAGCTGGCTGCTAAGCTGAAGAGCGTACTCAGCATTGCCGCAAAGGTTCAACTGAAAGCTCCTGGTACTATAGAGCGTAGCCAGGGCAAGAGTGCTCATGTGGTAGATAAGCGTAAACTATAATTTACTATCTATAATTCGTAATTCACTATGAGTGATATTCATCCGGGGAATTTTTTTAACCCAGAAATTGAAACCATGACGAGGGAGCAGATAGAAGCGCTCCAACTCGAAAGACTGCAGAAGACGGTTCGTCACTGCATGAACAATGAATTCTATCGCAAGAAGTTTGAGGAGGCAGGCATCACGCCCGATGATATCAAGACATTAGCGGATGTCCGCAAACTGCCTTTCACCACTAAGCAGGATTTGCGTGAGACTTATCCCTTTGGGATGTCCTGCGTACCTATGAAGGATTGTGTACGTTTACACTCCTCCAGTGGTACAACTGGTAACCCCACCGTTATCCTGCATACCAAGAAGGATCTCGACGAGTGGGCCAATCAGGTGGCTCGTAACTTGTGGATGGTAGGTCTTCGTCCTGATGATGTCTTCCAGAACTCCAGCGGTTATGGAATGTTCACAGGCGGTTTGGGCTTCCAGTATGGTGCAGAGAAGTTAGGCATGCTGACAGTTCCTGCAGCTGCCGGTAACTCTTTGCGTCAGATTAAGTTCATTAAGGACTTTGGTACGACTGCCATTCATGCTGTCCCCAGTTATGTTACCCGTCTCTATGAGGTAATGAAGGAAGAAGGCGTAGACCCGCGACGTGATACCAAACTGAAGGTGTTGGCCATTGGAGCTGAGCCTCATTCAGAAGAACAGCGTAAGCGCATCGAGGATATGATGGGTGTGAAAGCTTACAACTCCTTTGGTATGAGCGAGATGTGTGGTCCTGGCGTAGGTTTCGAATGCCAAGAGCAGAACGGTATGCACTTCTGGGAGGACTACTACATCGTAGAGATTGTCAATCCCGAGACATTGGAGCCTGTTCCTGATGGTGAGATTGGCGAACTGGTACTGACAAGCCTCTGTCGTGAGGCAATGCCACTGTTGCGTTACCGTACACGTGACCTTACTCGTGTGTTGGGAAGAACTTGTCCTTGTGGCCGTAACCACGTCCGTATCGACCGTATGAAGGGTCGTTCCGATGATATGATGGTATTGCGTGGTGTGAATATCTTCCCCATCCAGATAGAGAAGATTTTGATGCAGTTTAGCGAATTGGCCAGCAATTACCTCATCACCCTCACTACCGACGAGGAGAATGACAATATGACGGTAGAAGTAGAATTGGCTCAACCCACAGATGACTATAAGCAGTTACAGATGCTTGAGAAAGAGATTCGCCGTCGCCTGAAGGATGAGATTCTCCTTACGCCCATCGTCAAGTTGGTACCCCTGGGTTCACTTCCCGTCAGCGAAGGCAAAGCTGTCCGTGTTGTTGATAAACGAAAAGTATATCAGTAAAGTGAAGAGTGAAGAATGAAGAGTGAAGAATTTGCTACTGCTTATGACACATTATAACAGAGAAAAAGGTCCGTTGCACATTAAAAGCTATGCATTTGGCGTGCGGATTGTAAAGATGTTCCTCCATTTTACGGAGAACGACTGGAAATTACAGACACTTTACAAACAGGTATTAAAATCTGGCACATCAATTTCGGCTAATGTACATGAATCGGAATTCGCCCAAAGCTCTTCAGACTTTGCTTCCAAACTTCACATTGCTCTCAAGGAGGCCAACGAGACGATGAACTGGCTTAATCTATTACATGACGTATCCGTTTTGGATGACAAGGCTTACGAAAGCATGTCAGTGGATTGTAGCGAGATTATTGCCTTACTGGTTTCTTCAATAAAAACAATAAAAAATAATATTAATACCGAGTGATAGATGAAGAGAGTGAGGAATTGCTGAAATTTATTCTTCACTCTTCACTCTTCACTCTTAACTTAAAGAGTTATGACAATCCCCCAACTTTCCATTTTCATTGAGAACCGTTCTGGTACTCTTATCAAGGTGCTGGACGCCTTGAAGGAAGCAAAGATTCAGATTATTGCCTCCACCATTGCTGATACAGCAGAGTATGGTATCTATCGCCTCATCTGTAGTGAGCCCATGCGTGCTTGCGAGGAACTGAAGAAGGCTAATGTGGCTGTTGCCCTTAGTGATGTGTTTGCCATTGAGATTGATGACCAACCTGGTCGTGCTGCAGAAGCCGTTAAGGTCTTCAGTGAGGCAGGTATTAGCATTACCTACATGTACTCTTTCTTGTTGCGTGGCAAGGGCGTTCTGATTTTCCGCACAGACGATAAGGAGAAGGCTGTGGCCGTTATCAAGGACAACAACCTCAAGAGCATCGACGAGGCTGCTCTGGCTAAGTGGGCATAACCGACTAATTGCGTGCAGAGAAAGAAGAAGAAACGCAGACTTAAGAAAAGTGTCAAGCGTGGCTGTCTGGGAATAATCATATTCCTGCTACTGCTGGCTGTATTCCTGTTTTTCAGGTATTCTCCTGCAAAAGATTTTTTCTTTTCAGAGGAGAACCTGATAGAAGAGGTAATAGTTTTGGAGCCGGATAGTATGGATTTGGCTATTGCTGATGATGTGCAAAGCCTTATCCGCCGTTCTACGTTAATTGACACCACGATGCTGGCGGTGGACATTTACGATCTTGACCGTAATTGTTATGTCTATGAGTACCACAGCCATCGCAAGTTAATTCCTGCATCGTGCATGAAACTCCTTACGGGTGTCCGTGTGCTGAAGCAGTTAGGTGCCGACCATCAGTACTGTAGCAAGGAGTATATCCTGGGTAAGGTAGAAGGCGAAACGCTGTATGGCGATCTGCTGCTGCAGATGGATGATGACCCGATGCTGCTTTCTTTCTCTGATTTTACCAATGCTATAAAGGCGCAAGGTATCAGTCACATCAAGGGGAGGGTTATCTACGACCTCCTACGGAAGGATACCTTGCGTCCTCATCATACTGCCCAACCTTACGACATTACCTACAGACAGGTGCCTCTGTTGATGAAGGGAGCGCCTAGGGTGATGAGTGAGTTCAGGGCTTCCCTCCGTGCTGCCGGTATCAGCTACGATAACGATACGCTGCTTTTCAACGTACCGCTAACGGACGATGCCAAGTTAGTTTATCAGTATCAGACACCCCTGCGTGAGGTGCTGAAGCCTATGCTGATAAATAGCAGCAATGTAAAAGCTGAGTGTGTCTTTTATCACAACCAGCATGCGCAAGACCGATTGGCAGAGCCTGACACCAGTCTTTATATGAAGCCGCTCGACTTTGTGCAGACGGAGTGTATTTATGACAGAATAGCTGATTTCGTAGTGAACGACGGAAGCGGCCTTTCGCCTGAGAACCGTCTGACGGCTGATTTCCTAGTACAACTGATGGTGTATGCCTATAAAGATTCTGTGATAAGGAATGTCCTTATCGATGAGACTTTGGCTACGCCTGCCCATCCCACCCGTCATGGGTCGTTGTTGGGACGTATGTCGGCTCCTTGCTATCGCAACCGCATCTTCTGTAAGACAGGAACCTTGGTTTCTTATGCATCTTCCTCCCTGACGGGCTATGCACAACACAAGAGCGGAAGGTGGTTTGCCTTCAGCATTATCAACAACAATTCGCCTGTTTATGATGCCAGGGAGTTTCAGGATACACTCTGCCGCTTCTTGGTAGAATGACAATCCTCGCACTTACAGTTGCATCCTTCACATCCCGAACAATGTGGTTTCCTCAGATACTGACGTAGTGCAAAGGCAGCTACTATCACTATCACAGCCAGAAGAAGAATGCTCTGTAAATTCATATTTTAGGGGTTAGCGGTTAGAGGTTAGCGGTTAGCGAAAGGTGTACCAAGAACGCTACTACCCATGCTATCACGCATTGGCCCGTCATGATGAGTAGTGCCCACTTGCCGCCCAACTCTCTGCGTATAGTAGCAATAGCAGCCACACAAGGGGTATAGAGCAGGCAGAAGACAAGCAGCGTAAAGGCTGTACCTGCTGAGAATACTTCCGCTATGCTGACACCTGCAAAGAGGGTACTCAGGGTGCTCACCACCACCTCCTTGGCCAATAAGCCGCTTACCAGTGAGGTTACGATGCGCCAGTCGCCACAACCCAAAGGTGCGAACAGAGGTGCTACCACACTGGCCATTTGGGCCAACATGCTTTCAGATTCCATACCCGGCTGCACCATCTGCAGGTGGAAGTCGAAGGTTTGCAGGAACCAGATAACGATGCTTGCCAGGAAGATAACCGTGAAGGCTCTCTGCAAGAAATCTTTGGCTTTCTCCCATAGTAATCGTGCTACGTTCATCGGCACAGGCATACGGTAGTTGGGGAGTTCCATCACAAAGGGAACGGCCTCTCCCCTGAAAAGTGTACGCTTCAGAATCAGCGCCACTACGATACCCGTCAATATACCTATTATATATAAGCCTGCCATCACCCATCCTGCGTGGTTGGGGAAGAAAGCAACGGCAAAGAAGGCGTAGATAGGAATCTTAGCCGTGCAGCTCATGAAAGGCGTCAGCATGATGGTAAGGCGACGGTCGCGCTCACTGGGAAGGGTACGGCTGGCCATCACACTGGGAACGGAACAACCGAAGCCTATCAGCAGGGGTACGATACTGCGCCCTGAAAGTCCCAACTTACGCAGCAGCTTGTCCATCACAAAGGCAATGCGGGCCATATAGCCGCTATCCTCCAGCATACTCAGGAAGAAGAACAGTATCACTATCAGGGGCAGGAACACCAATACGGTGCCTACGCCACTATAGATGCCGTCTATGATGAGCGAGTGTATGGGGGGAGCAATGTTCCAGTCAGTGAGCGTTTGGTCGGAAAGCTCGGTAAACTTCTCTATTCCTTCTTCGAACAACTCTTGCAACCAAGCCCCAACACTACTGAAAGTCAAGTAGAATACCAGCGCCATGATGCCTAAGAAAGCGGGAATAGCGGTGAAACGGCCTGTCAGAATCTTGTCTATCCTACGGCTGCGAATGTGCTCCTTGCTTTCTTTGGGGCGTAGCACCGTCTGACTGCACACTTGCTCGATGAAGCTGAAACGCATGTCGGCCATTGCGGCACAACGGTCAAGGCCGCGCTCTTCCTCCATCTGCTGTAGGATGTGTTCTATGGTTTCCTGCTCGTTTTGTGTAAGACCCAGTGCCTTGACTATCAGTGGGTCGTTCTCTATGATTTTGCAGGCAGCAAAGCGGACGGGTATCTTTGCCTCTTGTGCATGATCTTCTATGAAGTGCATGATGGCATGCAGGCAACGGTGAACAGCGCCTCCGTGATCTTCAGGGCTACAGAAATCCTGTCGTCCGGGGCCCTCTTGGTAGCGGGCAACGTGGATGGCGTGTGTCACCACCTCATCCACACCTTCGTTCTTCATGGCGCTGATGGGGATAACGGGGATGCCAAGCAAACGCTCCATTTTGTTGATTCGGACGGTTCCACCGTTGTTTTTCATCTCATCCATCATGTTCAGCGCCAGTACCATGGGGATGTTCAGCTCCATCAGCTGCATCGTCAAGTAAAGGCTGCGCTCAATGCATGTAGTATCTATGATATTAATGATGCCCGATGGGTGGTTCTCTAAGATAAATTGACGGCTTACCACTTCTTCGCTGGTATAGGGGCTAAGGCTGTAGATGCCGGGCAGGTCGGTTACCAGTGTGTTGGGATAACCTTTTATCACGCCGTCCTTGCGCTCAACCGTTACCCCAGGGAAGTTACCCACATGTTGATTGCTGCCCGTCAGTTGGTTGAAAAGCGTGGTTTTACCGCAATTCTGATTACCAACAAGGGCAAAGGTCAACTTCTCTGTCAGGGCAGGACCATGCGGCTGTGAGGGGTCGTGATACCGAGGACCGTCCTCTCCCAATCCTGGGTGTTCAACAGGCATCTCCCACTTTTCTTCTTGAGTAGCGGAGTCATCTTCTGCACTCCCCCTCGGGGGAGTTGGAGAGGGGTTCTTTATCTCTATCTTCTCAGCATCCGCCAATCGTAGCGTAAGCTCATAGCCATGAATACGCAGTTCCATAGGGTCGCCCATAGGTGCAAACTTCTGCAACACCACCTCGGCACCAGGGATGACTCCCATGTCCAGGAAATGCTGTCTGAGGGCACCCGTTCCACCTACTTTGGTAACAACGGCCCGTTGTCCTTTCTTTAAGTCGCGAAGCGTCTTTGCCATCTGCTTTTCTCTTTTCTGCGTGCAAAGTTACGCTTTTTTCTGAAAAGAACGGTTTTGTGCCCCCTCAGAATTTAATTGAGGAGAGATAAGATACTTACTATTAGGTATAGTGATGATACTTTTGTCGCAGGTTGTGGAAACATTTCCCATTGATTTCTTAGGTAATATAAATATAATATGTATCTTTGTAAGAAAATAATAAAAAGGAAGTGCGCAATTAAATATATAAGCAAATGAACGAGAACCTCGCTATACAACTCTTTGATGGTAAAAAAGTACGCATTGCTTGGGATGCCGAACAGGAGAAGTACTATTTTGCGGTGGCAGACATAGTGGAAGTGTTAACTGACAGTTCTGATGTCAAGCAGTACATCAAACGAATGCGGGCACGTGATTATGAACTGAATTCCAAGTGGGGTACAATTTGTACCCCTGTCGAAATGTTAGCTCCTGACGGCAAACACCGAAAGACAAACGCTGCTGATTTGCAGGGAATTTTCCGTATCATTGAGTCTATCCCTTCAAAGAAGGCCGAACCCGTCCGCCAGTGGCTGGCAGAGGTGGGAGCCCAGCGTATAGACCAAATAATAGACCCTGAACTTACGTTCCAGATGGCAGTCGAGGACTATCGTCGTCAGGGGTATAGCGACCGTTGGATTAACGAACGTATGCGTTCTATAGAGATGCGTAAGGAACTGACCGATGAGTGGCATCGCTCTGGTATATCCGAAAAGAAGGATTTTGCCATTCTTACTGATGTTCTCACCAAGGCATGGAGTGGTATGACAACAGGCGACTACAAACGTTACAAGGGTTTGACCAAACAGAACCTACGCGACAATATGACCAATATCGAATTGGCTCTCAATACATTGGCGGAGGTAGCTACTACGGAATACTCCCGACAATCAAATCCTCATACAATGGCCGAGAGTAAACGAATAGCCAAAGAAGGTGGCGACGTGGCTCGTGATGCTCGCCAGACCATAGAACGCCGTTTAGGTCGCTCCGTCGTATCGCCAGAACGGGCATCAGACTATATCAAGACCGTTGAAAAGCAAAACAATGATGGACTTCTTTTTACTGATGAAGAAAATAATCCATAGTAAAAGGAACGGAAACAAGAGTCAGGCATTTCGTTTGCAATAGAAAAGA
>Ga0310786_10012863_pt1 | contig 10337 bp, 6 predicted proteins | sample AusTroGonzalo_MG_FD_203881 | JGI IMG/M metagenome (GOLD analysis project Ga0310786, IMG submission 203881) | Bovine rumen microbial communities from tropical cattle in Woodstock, Queensland, Australia - Gonzalo_03 (v2) (version 2) | ecosystem: Host-associated > Mammals > Digestive system >... | reverse complement strand
AAATATGTCATTAACTGAAATTGCAGAAATTTTAGAAAAAGGCCCAGATCTTAAAAAGTATGAAATTAACATTACTTTTAAAGAAGGAACATGCATCAGAAAGATGGCTGCATTATTAGAAGAAAAAACTAATATTAAGGCTGATGATTTCTTAGCTAAGATGAAAGATAGAGACTATATTAAAACATTAATACCAAATTATTGGTTCTTAGAAGGATTACCAGTAGATGAAGAACAAATCTATTATCCATTAGAAGGTTATTTATTCCCAGATACTTATACATTTACAGATAAAGATGTAAGCATTGAAACTGTTGTTGAAAAGATGCTTACATTGATGGGACAAAAGCTAGAACCATATAAAGAACAAATTAAACAATCAGAGTTCAAATCACTTCATGCAATTATAACATTAGCTTCTATAGTTGAACTTGAATCAACAAGTGGAAATGTAGTAGGAATGAATATCTCATCAAGAGATGGTGTTGCTAGTGTATTCTACAATAGATTAAAAACTGGTATGTCACTAGGATCAGATGTTACAACATATTATGCTATTCAAAAAGATATGCATGATTATGAATTAAGAATGAGTGATTTAAATAGTAAGAATGGATACAATACTAGAGCAAGTGGGATGGAAGGAAAGATACCTGTTGGACCAATTTGCTCACCAAGTATTCAATCAATTATTGCATCAATAAAACCACAATCATCAGAGTATTATTTCTTTGTTGCAGATAAAAATGGAGATACGTATTTAACAAAAACTAATGCGGAACACAATGCAATAATCAAAAAATTACAAGCAGAAGGTATGTGGTACACATACGATAATTAACAAATAAATGGTAAATTATAGAAAAATATTTGACTGTCCGGCCTGAAAATAGTATAATTCAAGTATATGGTAAAGTGTTTACCGAAAAACATGTTGTAATGCAGCTAAAAAATTCATTCCAAGGAGGAAAAAAACATGAAGAAAGTAGCAGGAGTTTTAGGTCGGGCAACTGACACAGTGGTAATCATCTGTGAGATAGCAATCGTGCTGTCGATTATCATCATTTTTGGATGTAGGCCGAGCGGTATGATGCTACACATAGTGTACTACGTAGCATTAGCGATGCTTATTGTTGTAATGACCATCAGAGTCATTGCTAACATTAAGAAGCTTACGGATGAGCGAGTAGTGTTTCTTGCAGTGAATGTTGTTACTTTAGTTATAATGCTTATAGCAACGATAGGACTGAAGACAGGTTCATTTCAGAACACAACTTTCGCAACAGTTACTAATTACGTGTCGTTAGGGCTGTACATGTTTACGGCATTGTGTCTCTTATGATCTGATTGAACAAACTTAAACCGGGCACCTGAATAGGGCCCGGTCTTCTTTTTGTTTATTAAATTATTCAACACTGAACTTTAATTGATCATTATCTAAATCTACAAATACTTTTTGTCCATTCTTTAATTCGTTTCTTAGTATTTTATCAGATAAAGAATCTTCAATATACTTTTCAATAGTACGTCTTAATGGACGTGCTCCGTATTTAACATCAGTTCCCTTTTCTTGTAAGAAATTTTTAGCTTCATCAGATACGAACATCTTAATATTCTTATCATCTAAAACCTTTTGTGTATCGTTTAACATTAAGTCAACGATCATTCTTAACTCTTTAGGTTGTAATGCTTCAAATACGATAATCTCATCAACTCTGTTTAAAAATTCAGGTCTAAATGTATCTTTTAAGCTATCAATGATTTTATTTTTACGCATCTCTGATTGTGAACCAAAACCAATTGAATTTGTATTTAGATTTGATCCAGCATTTGATGTCATAATAATAATTGTATTTTCAAAGCTTACAGTGTTTCCGTGAGCATCTGTTAATCTACCATCATCTAAGATTTGTAGCAACATATTGAATACATCTGGATGAGCTTTTTCAATTTCGTCTAATAAAACGATTGAATATGGATGTCTCTTAACTTTTTCAGTTAATTGTCCAGCATCATCGTAACCAACATATCCTGGAGGTGCACCGATTAATTTTGCTGTAGAGTTACTTTCCATATACTCTGACATATCAACTCTAATAATAGAGTCTTCGTTTCCAAACATTTCAACAGATAATGCTTTTGAAAGTTCAGTCTTACCAACACCAGTAGGTCCTACAAATATGAAAGATGGAGGACGCTTTGTGCTCTTTAATCCTGCTCTGTTTCTTCTAATTGCCCTAGCAACAGCACTTACTGCATCGTTTTGACCAATAATTCTCTTATGAAGATTATCTTCTAGATTTAGTAATTTTGCTGTTTCTTCCTCAGTAATCTTTTGAACAGGAATCTTTGTCCAACCTTCGATAACTCTTGCAATATCTTCAACAGTTAACTCTTTTGGAGCCATCTTAGATTCAAGTTCTTTGATTTGATCTGTGATTGAGCATTCTTGCATTTTTAATTCTGCTGCTTTTTTGTAATCATCAGTAGAATCAGCATTTGCAGCTTCTTCTTTTTGTGATTGAATGTCAGCTAATTTATGTTTTAAAACTTCTAATGTATATAAATCTTTGTTGTCTAAGTTAATTCTTGAACAAGCTTCGTCTAATACGTCGATTGCTTTGTCTGGTAAGAATCTATCGTGGATATATTTCTCAGACATATTAACAAGCTTTTTGATGACGTCATTTGAAATTTGAACCTTATGGAAGTTTTCGTAGTATGACTTAATACCTTCAATAATATTGATAGAATCCTCAACAGAAGGTTCTTCAACGATTACAGGTTGAAATCTTCTTTCTAAAGCAGAGTCTTTTTCAATATGTTTTCTATACTCGGCAAGAGTAGTAGTACCAATTAATTGGATTGTTCCATTAGCTAGTGAAGGTTTTAAGATATTAGCGGCGTTCATTGTGTGATCTGCATCACCAGCACCGATAATATTGTGAATTTCGTCTATTACAAGAATTACATTGCCTTCAGCCTTACATTCATCGATAATAGCCTTCATTCTTCCTTCAAACTGGCCTCTAAATTGTGTACCAGCAACAATTGCTGTCATATCTAATAAATATACTTCTTTTTTCATTAGCTTAGCAGGAACATCGCCATCAACGATTTTTAGTGCTAAACCTTGAGCTATAGCTGTTTTACCAACACCTGGCTCACCAATTAAACAAGGATTATTTTTAGTACGTCTATTTAAGATTTGAATCATTCTAGAGATTTCTCTTTCTCTACCAATAACTCTATCAATCTTGCCAGCTCTAGCTTGAGCTGTAAGGTTTGTACCAAAAGACTCTAAGAATTTACGTTTTTTAGTAGTTTTTTCCTTAGTTTTAACCTTTGTTTTGCCATCAGAGTTATCCTCTTGGTTATTTGCTCTTTTTCCAAAGATATTACCTAGAGGAATGGCAAATCCCATGCCATTAACTCCATTTCCATCAATACCATCAACTGAAGTGTCCATATCGGCATTTAGCTCATCTAAAGCCTGTGGATCATTGATGTCAATGCCTTGTTGTGCAATGTTTCCGGCTAAATCATCAAGCATAGAGTTAAGTTGTTTAGTCATATTTTTGATGTCCTCATCGCTTAGTGACTTAATATTATTTATATCTGCTGAAATAGTAGAAATTCCTCTTTTTTGGGCGCAAGCTGCGCAGTATCCACGTTTTACAGCATTTCCGTTCTCATCTTTTTCTTCAATAAAGATAATAGCGGCATTTTTGTTACAATCTGAACATAACATATAAATCATCTCCAATTCTGTCGTAAATTTTAGTATGTATTTTACATAAAATATATTTTACAATAAATACCCACTTCTAGTCAATAAAACTTGGTGAAAGTTTCGTAAATTCAAGGCTTTGAAAAGAATCCTCAGGTTTGACAAATAAGCCCTAATAATATAGAATATAGCATGTAAAAATGTGATAAGAAAGGGAGATTATGCAAAAAAATAACAGATCAAAAAGTATTGCTTTGCGTACTCAAGTTTATTTAATCATAATAGCATTCTTAGAAGTTGTAATTTGCTGTTACAATTATTTTTTGATACCTGTAGCAATTGTTTTCTACGGGCTTGTTATTTGGTATGCAATTTGGTCTTCTAAGAAGAGAAATTCTGAGCTTACACAGGCTTTAGAAGATTTAACATCAAAAGTTGGTTCTACAGCAAAAACAACTCTTATTAATTCACCTTTTCCACTTTCAATTATCGATGATAATGGAAGTATGATTTGGAAAAGTGAAAAATTCGTTAGCATATTTGCAGAAGTAGATATGAGTAATATTTTAGTGGATATTGCCGATAAGATAAAAACAAATGTAGTAAATGTAGAAAAGAGCAAAGGCGAGATCAATATAGAAACTTTAATTAATAATAAGAATTATCGCCTTCTAGGTTCATATATAAAAGTTAATAACGATCATAAAAAGAATAAGAAGAAAGAGTCTGAAGTAAATAAAAAAGACAGCGAATATGTTATGATTCTTTACTTCATTGATGAAACAGAAATCAAAGCCTTAAAACAAAAGGTTGAAGATCAAGATTTATCAATGGGTATCATTATGATAGATAACTATGAAGAAATTTCTCAAAGAATGACTTCAGAAGTTAGACCAATGTTTATCGCACAAGTTGAAAAGAAGATTTATGATTATACAGCAAAATATGATGTTGTGATGGTTAAAACAGAAAAAGATACATTCTATTGTGTTGCAAATCATGCTTCAATTGAAAAGATGAATGCAGATAAATTTAGTATATTAAACGAAGTAAAAACAGTAGAATTCCCTGATAGTGTTCCAGCAACATTAAGTATTGCATTCTCTGATGATGGAGACTCAGGATTAAAGAAGGTTGAAGCTGCAAGAGCTGCAATTGATATTGCTCTTGGTAGAGGTGGAGACCAAGCTATCATAAAAGAAAATGCTAATTATAAATTCTTTGGTGGTAGAACAACAGAAGTTGAAAAGAGAACTAAAGTTAAAGCAAGAATGGTTTCTCATAGTCTTCAAAAACTAATTGAAGAATCAGATAATGTTTTATTAATGGGTCACAGCAACAGTGACATGGATGCAATTGGTTCATGCATGGGTCTTTATAGATTCGCTAAAACATTAGGAAAAGAAGCGTATATTGTTAACAATTCATTAGGAATTGGAATTGATGGATTTATAGATAAACTAAAACAAAATCCTGAATATGAAAATCTATTAATTAAAACTGATGAAGCATTAGATTTAATTAATGATAAAACATTATTAATAGTAACAGATACAAGTAGACAAAATTACGTCGATTCTCCAGAAGTATTGGAGAAGGCCGGCAGAGTAGTTATCATTGATCACCATAGAAGAAGTACAGACTTTATTGATAGTGCATTACTAAAATTCCAAGAGGTTTATGCATCTTCTTCATGTGAATTGGTAACTGAGATTATAGAATATGCAACAAAGAAAATTGAATTAACAGAATTAGAAGTTGAAGCTTTATATTCTGGTATTATGTTAGATACAAAGAACTTTACATTTAAAACAGGAGTAAGAACATTTGAAGCAGCAGCATTCTTACGTAGAAATGGTGTTGATATTATTAAGGTTAAGAAATGGTTCCAAAGTGACATTCTTACATACCAAGCAATATCTTCAATTGTATCTTCAGCTGAAATAATGAATAATAATATTGCAATTGCTCTTTATGATAAAGAGGAAGATGCAAATGCTAATATAACAGCAGCAAAAGCAGCAGATGAATTATTAACTATTGGTGGAATTGTTGCATCATTTGTTTTAACAAAAATAGGTGAAAAAGTTTATATTAGTGGTAGATCGATAGGAGATATTAATGTTCAATTAATTCTTGAAAAACTAGGTGGTGGTGGCCACATAACATTAGCAGGTGCACAAATCGAAGGCTATTCATTGGAAGAAGCTAAACAAGAATTAATAAATAGAATTAATGAATATTTCTTTGAAACAGAAAATTAATAGATTAGAAAGGAGTACAACATGAAGGTTATACTATTAGATAACATCAAAGGAGTTGGATTCAAAGATCAAATAATTGATGCAAATGATGGATACGCAAGAAACTTTTTAATCCCAAAAGGAAAAGCTATTGAAGCTAATACTGCAAATCTTGCAAAACTAAAATCAAAACAAGATTCAAACGCATACAAGAAGAGTGTAGAAAAGCAAGAAGCAGAAGCAATAAGAGATAAGTTAAAAGATATAACATTGACAGTAAAAGTAAAAGCAGGAGAGAATGGAAAAATCTTTGGTGGAGTAACATCAAAAGAAATCTCTGAACAATTAAAGACTCAATACAAATTAGATGTTGATAAGAAGAAGATAGAATTAAAAGAAACAATTAAAACAATTGGAACAGTAAATGTTAATGTTAAATTGTTCGAAGGTGTAAATGGAAATTTAAAAGTAAAAATCGAAGGAGAATAATATGGAACTTCAAAAAATTCCACCACACGATGAAGAAGCAGAACAAGCTGTTATTGGTAGTATGCTAACTGATCAAGAAGCAGTTGTTTCAGCTATTGAGAGTTTAAAATCAGAAGATTTTTATAGAAGTGACAATGCTACAATTTATGAAGCTATCATGAGTGTTTATGCTAAGGGTGAGCCAATTGATATCATTACAGTAAAAGAAGAATTGGTTTCAATGGGTAAACTTGATAGTGTTGGTGGACTTGAATATTTAGCAAGTCTTCCAGAGAAAGTTCCAACAACAGCAAATGTTGAGAAGTATGTAAACATTGTTGAAGAAAAATCAATTTTAAGAAGTTTAATTAAAACTGCAAACGAATTAATTAGTTTGGGTTATAGCCAACAAGAGGATGTAACAAACATCATGGATGATGCTGAAAAGAAAATATTCAACATCATGCAAAAGAAAACTCAAAACGGATATGATTCTATTAAGAATATTCTTGTTGAGTCTTTCGAAAATTTACAAGAGTTATATAAAAATAAGAAGCACATCACTGGTGTTGCAACAGGATTTATTGATCTTGATAACAGAACTTCAGGATTCCATAAAGATGAGTTAATTTTAATTGCTGCTAGACCTTCTATGGGTAAAACAGCATTCGCATTAAATATTGCAACAAATGCGGCAGTAAGTAGCAATACTCCAGTAGTTGTATTCTCACTAGAAATGTCAAAAGAACAATGTGCAAACAGAATTCTATGTGCACAAGCAATGGTTGACAGTTCAAAAGTTGGAAAAGGTGAAATTGATGATGATGAATGGACTAAACTTGCAGCAGCTGCAGGAGAACTTTCCGATTCATCAGGAATTATAATTGATGATACACCAGGTATCACAGTTGCTGAAATTAGAGCAAAATGTAGAAAACTAAAAATAGAAAAAGATATTGGATTAGTGGTTATCGACTACTTACAATTAATCACAGGAAGCGGAAAGACAAATTCACGTGAACAAGAAATCGCTGAGATTTCAAGATCATTAAAGATTCTTGCTAAAGAATTAGGAATTCCAGTAATTGCATTATCACAATTATCACGTGCTCCAGAAGCAAGACCTGATCATAGACCTATGCTTCAAGATTTACGTGAATCTGGATCTATCGAGCAAGATGCCGACGTTGTAATGTTTATTTATAGAGATGATTATTACAATCAAGAATCAGAGAAACCAAACATTGCAGAGATTATCATTTCTAAGAACAGATCAGGCCCATTGGGAACAACAGAGTTACTATGGATGCCACAATACACAAAATTTGCAAACAAATATAATGGTGATTAATTAAAAAGAAGAGGTATTTAAATTGGCACAACGTTTAAATATTGTTGAAGAAAAATTCTTAAACACAATTAAGAAATATAATTTAATAAGTACAAATGATGTAATAGTTGTCGGGGTTTCAGGAGGCCCTGACTCTATTACTTTATTGACGTGTTTAAATAAATACAAGGATAAATTTCAATACAAATTAGTTGTTGCACATGTTAATCATTTAATAAGAAAAGATTCCACAGATGACGAACAATTTGTGGAAAACTTATGTAAGAAATTAGATATTCCATTTGAAGTAAAAAGAGCAAACGTTGCTGAAATTGCCAAAGAAGAAAAAAGAGGGGAAGAAGAAGTTGGACGTAAGATTCGTTATGATTTCTTCGATGAAGTTGCAAAGAAATATGATGCAAATAAAATTGCAATTGCACACAATATGAATGACAACGCAGAAACAGTATTGCTAAATTTGCTAAGAGGAAGTGGACTAAGTGGATTAGAAGGAATTCAACCACAAGAATACGGAAAATATATTAGACCATTGATTGAATGTTCAAGAGATGAAATTGAAAAGTATTGTGAAGAGAATGATTTACAACCAAGAATTGATTCAACTAATAGTGAAGACATTTATAAGAGAAATGAAATCAGACATAAAGTTCTTCCGTTATTAAAAGAGTTCAATCCCAATATCGTTGAAACATTATCAAGAACATCAAAGATAGTAAAAGAGAACAATGATTTTGTTACTCAAGAAAGTGCAAAAACGTTTACGAAGATTGCAAAGAAAGAAAACAAGAATCAAGTTTCTTTTGAATTAAAAGAATTTAATCAACTAGAAAATTCAATTAGAACAAATTTAATTATATATACAATAAATGATTTAGCTGGAACAGTAAAAGATATTAGCAAAGTTAATATTGATGATGTTATAGAGCTTGCAAAAAACAATGTTGGAAATAAATATATTTTTATTAAGAAAAACATCAAAGTCAGCACAAATAAAGGAATATTATTATTTGAATTATTAGAATTAAAATAGTACTTATATTTATAAAAATATAAGTATATTATGAAAACTAGATTATTGAATAATTAAAGTACTTATGATAAATTTAATTATGCATAAAAGACAAAGGAGGAAATGTTTTGAAAAACGGAATTAAAACACTTGCTATATGGGGAATTCTACTAATGATATTAATATTTGTAGTTCCTTCAATTCTAGACAATGCAATGGGAAAAATGGATTATTCAGAATTAGTTTCTGAAATCAAAACAGGCAATGTTGAAGAAGTTAGAATTGCATATGGCAAAGAGAGTGCTTCAGTAAAAATTAAAAGTACAGGAAAGACAAGTAATGTAAATATTCCCGATATTGAAAATTTAATGGAAAATTTAAATAGTAATATGGGTAGCAATCAAGTAAAAGTAATCCAAGAGGATGAACCTTTTATGTCGATTGTTTTAGATATGGTTTATAAAATTGCTATATTTGGTATGATTATAATGTTATTCTTCTTACTAGTAGGAGGACCTAAGGGCTCAGGAAGCTCAAGTGGAACTTTAGGATTTGGTAAGAGCAGAGCAAAACAAATCAACAATAATAGCAAATCAAAAGTTACATTTGATGATGTAGCTGGTATTGACGAAGAGAGAGAAGAACTTGAAGAAATCGTTGATTTCTTAAAGAATCCAAAGAAATATACAGATATGGGTGCTAGAATACCAAAGGGTGTTTTATTAGTAGGACAACCTGGTACTGGTAAAACATTATTAGCGAAAGCAGTTGCAGGTGAAGCGGGAGTTCCATTCTTCTTCATTTCAGGATCTGACTTTGTTGAAATGTTTGTCGGTGTTGGTGCCTCTAGAGTTAGAGATTTATTTGAAGAAGCTAAGAAGAATGCTCCATCAATTATCTTCATAGATGAAATTGATGCAGTTGGACGTCAAAGAGGCGCTGGTCTTGGAGGCGGACATGATGAAAGAGAACAAACATTAAACCAAATGCTTGTTGAAATGGATGGATTTGCAAAGAATGAAGGCGTTGTTGTATTAGCAGCAACAAACAGACCTGATATCTTAGATAAAGCATTATTAAGACCAGGAAGATTTGATAGACAAATCATGGTTGCACCACCTGATGTTAAAGCAAGAGAACAAATTCTTAACGTTCATGCAAAACAAAAGAAATTTGATTCTACAGTTGATTTAAAACTTATTGCTAAGAACACTTCAGGATTCGTTGGAGCTGATCTAGAAAACTTATTAAACGAAGCTGCATTACTTGCAGCAAGACATAATGAACCAGCGATTTCAGAAAAAGATATTGAAAATGCAATGGTTAAAATTACAATGGGACCAGAAAAAACAACAAGAGTTAGAACAGATAAAGATAAGAGACTTGTTTCATATCACGAAGGTGGACATGCTGTTGTTAGCCATTACTTACCTTCACAAGACCCAGTACATGAAATTTCAATTATTCCTAGAGGACAAGCTGGTGGATATACAATGTATAGGCCAACAGAGGATAAGAACTTTATTTCAAGAACAG
>Ga0310786_10012860_pt1 | contig 10338 bp, 8 predicted proteins | sample AusTroGonzalo_MG_FD_203881 | JGI IMG/M metagenome (GOLD analysis project Ga0310786, IMG submission 203881) | Bovine rumen microbial communities from tropical cattle in Woodstock, Queensland, Australia - Gonzalo_03 (v2) (version 2) | ecosystem: Host-associated > Mammals > Digestive system >... | reverse complement strand
TTGATTGGCTTTATTTGTAGTGTTTCAATTCACGCGCCCCGCGTGGGGCGCGACGCAATCATTAAGAACCATATTTGTAAAGGGTTTGTTTCAATTCACGCGCCCCGCGTGGGGCGCGACAGGGCTGGGATTTTACATTTTGAGCAGGGGGGGGTTCAATTCACGCGCCCCGCGTGGGGCGCGACGTCCATGACGACGAGTTTGAACCTGTTGGCGATGTTTCAATTCACGCGCCCCGCGTGGGGCGCGACGGGCGGCTGACGAAACATCCATCTCGACCCAGTTGTTTCAATTCACGCGCCCCGCGTGGGGCGCGACCTCCCGCGGTCACTACGACTACGGCTAGCGGCATGTTTCAATTCACGCGCCCCGCGTGGGGCGCGACCGGGCATCCCAAGTCGCCTTGCAGAAATGCAGGTTTCAATTCACGCGCCCCGCGTGGGGCGCGACCCTTTCCCTCCTCCCGTCCGGTCTCCATGACTATGTTTCAATTCACGCGCCCCGCGTGGGGCGCGACGCGGAAGAGGTCGTCCCGGCTGTCCTCGAAGGTGTTTCAATTCACGCGCCCCGCGTGGGGCGCGACGGAGGCGCGTGCTCTCGCCGCCGCTGGACATGCAGTTTCAATTCACGCGCCCCGCGTGGGGCGCGACTTCTATGACGACTGCCTCGCCGCCCTCTGGGCCGTTTCAATTCACGCGCCCCGCGTGGGGCGCGACCACGGGCGTGGGTTACCGAGCGGGGCAGAGGGCGGGTTTCAATTCACGCGCCCCGCGTGGGGCGCGACGGTCCCCGGATGCCGGGCGGAAATCTCCGACCATGTTTCAATTCACGCGCCCCGCGTGGGGCGCGACCGGGCCAGCCGCCCCGCCTCGCCCAGTGCAACCGGTTTCAATTCACGCGCCCCGCGTGGGGCGCGACGCGTCGGCCTTCGCAATAGTTCGCGCCAACCAAGTTTCAATTCACGCGCCCCGCGTGGGGCGCGACCGCGTTTCTTGCGGGCTATTGTTTCCTGTAGCATAGTTTCAATTCACGCGCCCCGCGTGGGGCGCGACCAGGCAGCCAGGCAGCTGGACGACCAGACGACCAGTTTCAATTCACGCGCCCCGCGTGGGGCGCGACCTGGGAGCTATTGCTTAAAAATTCGAATGGCGAGTTTCAATTCACGCGCCCCGCGTGGGGCGCGACGGCAGCATCCTGGAGAGGTCCTCCTGGGCGGTGTTTCAATTCACGCGCCCCGCGTGGGGCGCGACCTTGAAGATTGGAAAAAAGAGGATTCCATCAGTGGCAGTTTCAATTCACGCGCCCCGCGTGGGGCGCGACATTCGAGAATCTTCTTCAGAATCCCAATGCATAGTTTCAATTCACGCGCCCCGCGTGGGGCGCGACGTCAATGTTCGGACCGACAATAAGCTGCTTGATGTTTCAATTCACGCGCCCCGCGTGGGGCGCGACTTGCGCAGACTGGCGTTGCCAACCCAAAGGACAAGTTTCAATTCACGCGCCCCGCGTGGGGCGCGACGGTATATAAAATTAATAATTGGCTATCAATAATATAAATGTGCAATTTCGCGAATCAAGTAATAATGACATGGAAAATTAGTTGCCAAAGAGCAGGATTGCATCACAATATTTTAATAATCAGTATGTTGTGAAAATCGCGAACCTTGTGTACAAATTTATGTGAGAATAAGGTTCGCGGAGTGAGTTACAGAAGGAGCGGTTGTTCGACGTCGATAGTTGGCTTGGCACCGACATGTTCAATGCGGGTTGCATAATGATTACCAAGATTATAGTATCTGAGGCTGTCAGTGTCGGCGTCAAAGATTTTTTCCAATTCAGCCTTGAGTTTTACCCATTGTGCGGCATCGACATTACATTCAAAAACTGAGTTCTGTACTCGGACGCCCCAGTTTTGACAGGCCTTGGCAATTTGCCGGAGGCGTTTTCGTCCTGCTGGGGTGGTAGTTGAAACATCATAACTGACAAGCATTAGCATAGTCTAATCCTATTTCAGAATGAATGGCGGGTAAGCGTCGAGATCCCCCCTGAGGTGTCTGGCAAGGAGCATAGCCTGGACATAAGGGAGCAAGCCGATTTCCACCTTTTCGTTCAGGAAAGGATGAATCAGTTTCTCCTGCTTTTTCTTCTGCCATGCCATCAAAACCGTCTTCCGGGCGTCATCGGTCATTTCGACGGCTCCTGATTCGGTTTTTCTAAAGCATTTTGGTGTGAGTTGCTGTAGATTAACTAGTGAAATTGCCATGCGGTCGGCAAGAGGGGAGCGGAATTCCTCCATTAGATCCAAAGCAAGACTAGGGCGTCCAGGACGAAGGGTATGCAGGAAGCCGATTTGAGGATCAAGGCCAACGCTTTCTAAAGCCCCTATGCAGTCATGGGAAAGCAGGGTATAGAGGAAAGACAACAGCGAATTCATTGGGTCAAGCGGTGGACGTCGGTTGCGTCCTGGAATGGAAAACTGCTCGCGTTGAGCGATAAGAAGCGAATTGAATGCTTCAAAATAGCATGCGGCGGCTTCACCCTCAACACCTCGAACGGCATCGGTTGTGTCTGCCTGACGAAGATGCTGAATTAGAGTGGCGAGTCGCAAGGCGACACTCTCGCAGGTCGAATCAGAGCCATGATCGCGGAGGCGACGCATAAGGATTGTCCGTGCATTCAGGATTTTTCCTGCCACGAAACTAATTGCCAACTCACATGCCTTCGCCTTATCCAATGATTTTTGCATCTGAGCGACGCGCAAGAGAACATTGCCAGAGACACCCCCCTCAATCCGAGCCAGAAAACGTCCATGCTCGGAAAGAAAACTCACATGGACGCCATGTTCGGCACAAAGGCCAAGCAGAAACGGGCTACAGAGAACATTTCCGAGGCAGACAATGCCAGAAAGAGTATGGATTGGAATACGAGAAACAACCTCACGTTCCCGCTCGGCAACCACAGTCTCGCCTTCACGTCGGAGATAAGTCCCTTGAGTTTGTACATATAGGATGTTTAGAAGTTTTTTCATGAAGTCACCTCATCCAGTTCGCGTTCCAGCCACATATAGGCAGAACGATGAGATGCAATCAATTTGGGATGACACTCTTCGACGATAGAGCAAGAGGCACACCACTTGCCAAAAGTGGGAGGGGGCGTTTCGCCTGATGCGAAGAGCTGTTGCATAGCATGACAGGCGTTGACCACTTGAGCACGAAGGGCTGGAGTGAAAGCAACCTTCATCCGCCCCTGTTTCTCCCCCAGGAAGAGTGCCCCCTCTGGAATCGACACTTTTAGCATCTCTTCCAGACAAAATGCCTGAAGGCAGAGTTGAGCCTTGTATCCATCCAGATTCGTTGCAGCACCTCGCTTGAATTCCACTGGATATGGCTGCCACTTACCAGAGGCCTTGGGGAGGGTGACGCCGATATCCTCCTTCGAGACGCGATGGAACTCGACGACATCGGCTATTCCATAGACGCCAAGTTCGTAGGAGCAAAGGCGTAGGGAACGGACGATGCGAACGGAGTCTCTTGATTCCCTGACACCGCTGTCGGTTTTTTCGTGCAGAATGGTGCCCTCGGCCGTGAAGCGGTTGTCCTCCCACTGCTGTTCAAGATGCAGGAGCGCAAACCGCCGTGGACAATGGACAAATTGCCCTACGGCGGACAGCGGAAGTAACTGTTCTTCTGTGTACAAGGTCACACCTTTTTGGCAGGGCTAAACGCCACGAACATGTAGGACAACGCCCTTCGGGAGATTTTCTTCCGTCCAAGTGTTGACGATGTCGTAATCTGAAAAAGACGAAGGTCTCTCCTTGCCTGGCTTTAAGGCGATTTTAATGCCTTCAAACAACTTGTGGGCATGGGCGCACCCAAGTCTGGTCTCTTTCAGGTTCTGGCGCTTCTGCACTTCGTCGGTAGCATCGGCGTGCGTACCGACATGCTCGAAGTCATAGATGCCACGAACGGCCATCTCGGCACGAGCGGCGGAGGGATCGGGGGAGAACATCCATTCAAGAGCCTTGAAGAAGAGTTCCAGATCATCATTTGTGAATCCCGTCTTTTCCGCGAAGGCGGGGGAGACATAGATTTTCGCTACATAAAGCGCGTAAGGAACAATGTACTTGTTCCCCATTGTCCGTTCCTTGTTCTTGTCCTCCTCCTTCGTCACGGCGCAACGTGTGATGGAAATCTCCATAGGCGCAATCGGATCCACGGACTGTCCGAAAGTGAACTGCACTGGTCCGCGCACCTGGCCGAAAGCAGAACCTTTAAGGACACCTTTGCCAGTGGAGACGACACCGCCGAAGGTACGGAGGTCGTAGAACTCACGACAGAGCCATTGAATGGCGTATTCGGCCTGTTTTTCTGTGCCCCCTTTATCGGGCAGTTTCCCCGCCTTCACGGCGGCCTTGGCGGCGTCTTCTCCCTTTGTCTGTTCGGTCTCTATGACGGCTCCCTGCTTGATGAGGATGTTGAAGCCGTTGGTGTCGGTTGACAGGCGTTCTGGCGGGTAGAGTTCCACAAAGTTGCGGATTTTCCGCTTGAGGCAGACGTCCGTGACGATGCCGCGTTCGGTATTGGGATCGCGGCGAGGCATATTGCCTGCGTCTGGATCGCCGTTGGGGTTACCGTTTGTCACCTCAAAGAGGAGAAGAATGTCGTGACGGTTAGTGAGTGTAGTCATGGTTTTGTCCTTGGTTGTGGGTTTGTGGTTGATGGTTACTGAAAAGAATCATTCGTCGCCAAGGTCCAAGAGGAGTTGTTCAACGGATTGGTCGGCATCGCCCCGCTCTGCGGTCTTGCGCTTGTTTGTGTGCCATTCCTGAAATGCTGGCGAGCAATAGATGCTATCAATTTCCTTCCGAAATGCCTCTATATCCGATTGTTGTAACTGCAGAAGCGATTGGCTCTTGGCATCGGCAGTTGTCTCCAGAAACTTTAGAACGGAGCGAGTGCGCCTATTCCATTCGTCTTCTGCCTGTTGCTGATAGAATCCGATGGCGAAACGCCCCTGTCCCTGGAGATTGAGGTGGCGCGGGAATTCCGGAGGCATTTCTCCAGTGGGACGGAGATGCGAAATGATATCGCGAATGGCGGATTCTTCGTAGGCGTTGCCGTCGCCCATCTTTCTAATTTTGTCGAGATGGTGGCGGTTGAGTTGCAAAAGCATGGGAAATACACTCGCTGGGGAAGTACTGGCGGAGGTGAAGTAGCGTTCCGCCACGCCCGTAAAGCCCGTTGGGTATCCAAGGGCTTTCCTTTGCGTTGCGGAGAGAACGGCCAACAGCCGCCCACAGTTGTAGGCCGGATCTGTGGTGTCTGCCGTGAGGATTGACTTGATTTCCATGTCGGAGTCCTTTCGGTTACGGTTGAGGATGAGTTTGAGGAAAGAAAAACGGCTTTCATCGTAAATCAAGAGATAGTCTTTATTCGTCAGTTGAGTGCACAGATGCTGGAGAAGGGCGGGAAGAAGCGTAAGAGACGGAGTAGTTCCTCCTACTGCCGCTCGGTAAAGTTGCGTCACAGTTTCAGGTCGGGGATCTTCGGGGGTTGATCCAAGCTTTGGGGGGCGGACAGTGGCCTTCGACAGAGAAATGATGGAAAGTGGGGTGCGCTTGTCTTTGGCATCGCCCGTGGCGGAGTTCTTTTTGTCTTTGGACGAAGGAGGACGCTGGGGAGCGGAAAGCCTTAAATCCGTAAACCACCGCTGTAGATTTTGCGCTGCTTGTTCAACAGGTTCCTGAATCCATTGGCTGACGGCGATACGACCGGCGCATCCTTTTATTGCGACGGAATAGAATACGTCGGATTTCGGTGGTTCTTTTTCCAGCCCAGCCCATGGCGACTTCAGGAAATCGTTAACTTTTCCAGGTTGTGGCCGATGCAACATTCTGGCCATCAGCGCCCCGGCATTCGGTGTCTCCTTGGCCCAAAAGCAAATGACCGTGTTGCCAATCTTCAGAGAGGTATCATCTGAGCCGATAAGCGCATTGAGCGCTGTGCAGTAGGCGTCTGCCGCCTCCTGTGAAGTGGGACAATTCTGGCTTTTCTCAAAACCGTAGGACTGAAAGGAGTCCTTGTCGAAGGATACGAGCGAAGAACCCGTTGCCTTCCCCCCAGGCACGCGCATGATCTTGATGGTATGGGTGTCGAGAATCGGCTGGCCCGCCTTGCCGGTGACGATGCAACGTCCCTTGGTTGAGTTTCTGGCGGTCTCCGCGATTTCCGCCTTGTATTGTCCGCGCCACCAATCGCGCACGTCCGTGTCTTCTAGCAGAAGTTTTCCATCAACGCGGAAAGTGAAGTTGTCCGAACCCAATTTAACAGGTTCGCCAGCAGCCGGAGTGAGCATCCACTCGCCGTCCTGTAAGTGCAAAAAAGGCGGCACGTCTTTTACTCCATCCAAAAAGACGAGGCATGGCTTCACGACTGGGACTTCCTTAGAACAATTTCCGATTAGATTCCGAAATGCCTGGCGCTTAGCACCATTGTTCGCCTCCCGCGCCTGACGCTGGGCTTCGGACAACTTTTTTTTCGGATTGGAATCTTGCCCGAAGAGTGCCGTGAGACCTTCCACCAGAAATTCAGCGACACCACCTGCGTTTTTGGACTTGGAGGTTCTAGGGCAAAGGAAGGACTTCCCGTTTTTCCCGTCAGTGGAAGTGTCGACTGGTCCCGTTCCGATCACATTCCCCTGGGCGTCAAGATCGATAATCCAGCGAACGGTTTTTTCAGAGAACGCAAGGTCGTTCAATAAGTTTCTCGAATAGGCGTAGTCGTAAAGGGCTTGGAGCATCATGGTCAGGCCTCCTTGTCGTCCGCGAACAGGATTTTCACGTCGTCCGGGTGGCAATGCAGTGCGTTATCGCGGATTTCCGCCTGGAAAAAGGATGGCTTGGGAACGATATCCTCTCCGGCGAAACGGTGCGTATGGTCGGCATCGAACTTCTTGAGAGCCGTTGCCTTCTGGCCTTTTTTAAGCCCCACAAGTCCGGCTTCGAACTGTGCGCGCATAGCCGCCAGATCCTCGGGCTTCAACCATTTGAAGCCCTTTTGGAACTGCCGCCAGTCAAAGATATCGTAAATAGTCAGGCCAAGAGGTTCGTAGGGTATCGGTTCTGCGCCACTTACCGCGAAGGCCGCCTCCGCATCTTCAACGAAATCAAAATCAGCGGCAAATTCTCGGACACCGAGATAGGGCCGGTAGAAACACTTTCCTGAACTTGCTCGGCGCCTTATTTGATCTAAGTATTTCGGAATGTTGCAACGTGAACGATCCGCGAGGTCGGAAAGCCGCACTTCGGCCGTCACCAGATATTCTACGCCTTCCAGCGCCAGCATGTTTCGCTGAGTGACGTCTGGCGCGCCACCTCCTGCCTGAATGGGCGAAAGTTTGTCAGGAGTCTTCATCCACTGTTTGGCGCTGTCGATGCTGATAATGCTGATGACCTCGTTGCGACGGCAGGAGAACCATTTTCCGCGCCTGACGACGCGGATGGTGTCGATGAGATAGTACATTTCTGGCTCCCAGAACACGGCTTCCAGTACGCCACGTGCGGCGGATGGCGTCATGACGGGATAACTGACTCGTTCGACTTTCATTTCCGGGCGGGTAAAACAGGCAAAATCGCCCCAGACGCGGAGGGTGATGCGGTTGTTTGTTGTCATAGAAAGAAGGTATCCATCGTAGGTGACTGTTCAGGTTTTAAGACGCCTAGATTTTTGTCATATTGCGCCATGTCTAACACAAAAACATCTAAATTTGGAAGAAGTTCAGATAAAAGCCTATGGCCGTGCAAAAAAGCAAAGTCTTTTTCGCGGATGTTAACCATATATCGTTGCAATGCTCGGAGATCTTGGCGAGTAAATCGTGGTTCGCCGGAGGAAACCTCGCGTCTACGTACGGACTCGATAATGTGCTTTCCCTTACCAATGGGAATGACGATGCCACGACCTCCATTGTCAATGACTTTTGCTTTTTCAGAAACAGTGCGAAAACGAAGTTCGCGCCTTTCGCGTTGGATATCCGCGCCATCGGTCTCCGCCAGTTGGTAGAGAGCCGTGAAATAGTCCCTGAATAGGTGTGGGTCATTCGCAAGGATTTCGCTGACATCTTCGTTGCCATCGCCTTGCAGAGTTGCAAGTGTGTTGACCGACTGCCCTGTGGCCGTGTTGTAAATTCCGCCCGGGAGTCGGTTCTCGGCCGGCGTGAAGACATGGACGCGTCCGCGAACAGGGCCGCCTTCGCGATTGCAGCGCCCAGCGGCCTGAACGATGGAATCTAGGGGCCCAATAGCGCGCCATACGACAGGAAAATCAACATCGACACCGGCCTCGATGAGTTGCGTGGAAATGACACGGCAAGGCTTTCCAGCATGCAAAAGACGACGAATGTGGCGAATGACAGCCAGACGGTGGGCCGGACACATGGCAGAGGATAGATGAATAGGACGTTCCTCCGGAGTAGTGATTTTTGAGTCAAGTTCCTTCCAGAGTTCGTATGCTTGGCGCGTCAGGTTAACGATGCAGAGGCATTGCTGTTCGGCCAAAAGTCTTTCCGACATTTCGTTCCAATTTAATGTAGTGGATTCGAAGGTGTAATCCACCCGTCGCAACGCACGGTAGACTGCCGTCGCCTTTGGGATGATTTCGTGCATTTCGTCCGGCTCAAAGCCATCTGGAAGCGAGGGTGATTTCCGGAATGCCGGTTGCGTAGCGGAACTGAAGACGAAACTGACGCCGTAGCGTGTTGCCAGTTCGCGGAAGACAGAAAGGATTGGCGATAGTAAATGCGTCGGCAAAGTTTGCACCTCGTCGAAAAGGACGACGGAGTCCGTAATGTTGTGGAGTTTTCTCGCACGCGTGGGAGAGGACGCGAAAAGAGATTCGAGAAATTGGACTGATGTAGTGACGATAATCGGAGCATCCCAGTTTTCCGAGATTAGTTCTATGGGCAAAACCTCCTCGTCTGTCGAAGAAAAGTGCGGTTCGGCGGTGGAATGGCATTCCAGAACTATGCCACGTTGCTCGGGATCGAGCACGCGGCGGTATTCGGCTGCATTCTGCTCGATGATTGACAAGTAAGGGATGACCACGATGACGCGCCGCAAACGATGAGCTTTGGCATGTGCGAGGGCAAAAGCCATACCTGAAAGTGTCTTTCCGCCTCCGGTGGGAACTGTCAGCGAGAAAAAGCCCTGCGGTTTTTCTCCGGCAGCGATACAAGCATCAAAGATGTAGTTGCGCACGTCGGATAGGACTCCGGCAGGATGATTGCGACGCTGGACTTCGCGTTCGGCGAGTAGCCTGGAAAGCAAAACTTGCGGATCCAAATGAATTCGCGACGTTGCCAACCCCGTGGTGCTGGTCCTCATACGCGTCCAGCAGGCCGAGTCGAGCCGATCGGCATCTACGAGGCAGGAAAACAGAAGGCGTGTAAAACATTCCAACGACAGGATATCATCTTCAGATGTACAGGGGAACGGTAGGGAACTCTCTTCAGGGAAAAAGCATTCCGAAGGATTTGGAAGCGCCTCAGCGTTGAAAGCGAGGTTTTGTAACTTGTCCAAGTCCTCCAAGTCCGGCAATCCAGTATGATGTCCAGCGACGGCAAACGCAAGCGGCAGCGAATTGGCATCAAAGGCGAGTTTTGCACCGTATTTTGCGTGATGCGTCTCATTGCCTTTTGCCCGTAATCCTTTGAGCATTTCCTGAAAGGGAAGCCGCGCCTTGCCGACGTCGTGCAGCAATCCAACCGCCCGCCCCCATTCTCCTGCACGTAAATGCAGTGCAAACTCCTTCGCCAGCGATGCGACGGATTTTAAATGCTCATCAAGTGTCTGCCATTCGGCAGTTGATCTATTTGGAATACTATGTGCGTAAAGTGGCATGTTCGCTTGAAACAGAAATGGTCACGTGAACGCCTCAACTCGTTTGAACCAAGCGTCAGCATACTCTAACATAGCCATGGCAGAACATCTATTGTTGAAGATGCTGTAAAATTGGCATGTTCGAATAGCCGTTGACCCTGCGATTTCCATTTTTATCGGATATTTTCCGTCGTGCGGTTATTCCAAAATGACAGTGGGAGAGTTGATTGTTGGGGGTAAGAGAATTATGCAAATCTAGTCTCGTAGCATGGTAGTCATTATATAATAATTGCAACTTCACAATATTGCAAATGGTAACTTGGAAAAAAAGTTCAGTTGTAACTGGAAAAAGTAAAAGCTCGGTTTTTGTGCGTTTAGTTCTGCAAAACCAGCATCGTGCGTTTAGTTCTGCCAGGGATTCCTGATCCGCCTTCTTGCATTGGATGCGATGGGTGCGATTGTTTTGG
>Ga0310786_10012859_pt1 | contig 10339 bp, 4 predicted proteins | sample AusTroGonzalo_MG_FD_203881 | JGI IMG/M metagenome (GOLD analysis project Ga0310786, IMG submission 203881) | Bovine rumen microbial communities from tropical cattle in Woodstock, Queensland, Australia - Gonzalo_03 (v2) (version 2) | ecosystem: Host-associated > Mammals > Digestive system >... | reverse complement strand
AGGTGATGCATACGGCGCTTGCCTATTATGAGGCTGGACGTTCGGATGAGGCCTATCGCTTGATGAAGGGAAATATCCTCGATCAGATGTATTATGGCGCATCGCCGGGTAATTTCGGACAAGTCAGTTATTATGATGCTGCCCGAGGCGAGTGTTATCGTGACTTTGGCGATTGTATCGGCATCTCTTCACGCACCTTGTTGCAAGGCCTTTTTGGTATTATCCCTCAGGCATTGGACAGTTTGTGTGTGATTCGTCCTGGTTTTCCTTCGGATTGGGATAGTGCCAGTGTCAAGACACCTTATATCGAATATAAATATACACGTAAGAACGGTGTGGATCGATATGAGATTACACAGAATTTCCGTCAGCCGTTGAAGATTGTGCTGCGCCAGAACTTAGGAAACGGGCAATATCGCGATATTGAGGGCACTTCTGAGATGCATCAGGTGATTGAGGTATATCAGAGGGACGGTTCTTTTGAGACATTGCCAATGCCTCAAAAGAACCGTCCCTCTGATATACTGGGCCTTGACGAGCCGGACCTGGCGAAGAAGTTCAAGCCCTTGTCTATCGAGCGGTGTTTTAACGCTGAGGTGGACGACATCTTTAAGAATGAATATCTAAGTCCGCGACCGCAGACGACGACTTTGCAGATTCCCACGCAGGGCATTGGCGAGTGGTGTCATCCGCAGTTGACAGCAGAGATTAATGACTCTGTGTTCCGTACACTCATCAAGGATGGTCAGTTTAAGGTGGCAGGTGTGCCTTTCCGAACGCCCGCAGTAGGTAATAATATCGTTTATACCAGTCTTTGGGACAACTATCCCAATGCCGTGACGATTCCAATAGGAGGCAAGGCTGAGAGTGCTTATTTGTTGATGGCAGGAAGTACGAATCACATGCAGAGCCGAATCGATAATGGACTCGTCATTGCTACTTATAAGGATGGCTCTCAGGACACGCTTGTCCTCAGGAATCCTGATAACTGGTGTCCCATAGAGCAGGATTACTATGTAGACGGCAAGGCTTTCCAAACTACGGAGCCGCGTCCTTATCGCGTGTGTCTTGGTACGGGTGATGTCAGCCGTAACTTGGGCAAGATTTTGGGTATTCAGGGTGTTTATGGTCGTGAGATTCCCGGTGGTGCTGCGCAGATGCTCCGGATGCCACTTGATCCGAAGAAACGTTTGAAATCGCTCACCGTCCGTACGCTCTCCAATGATGTCGTCATCGGCCTGATGGCCATAACACTGCAGTAATCATCATCTAAACTCTAAACTCAGAACTCTATACAAAATATATGCAGAAACTCATAGAATTATACAAACAGTGGAAAGGGGCTGAGCCCGCCAACGTCCAGCAGATTCCGGGAGGCGGCAGTAACCGCACTTATTTCCGTATGACTGACGATGAAGGGCAGTCTGTCATTGGTGTAATAGGAACCAGCCGAGATGAAGACCATGCTTTTATCTATCTGACAGAGCATTTCAACCGTCGCAAGTTGCCGGTTCCCAAGATTCTGGCAGCCAGCGACGATCAGTTGCGCTATCTTCAGACCGATTTGGGCAGTCTGTCGCTTTTTGATGCCATTCGTGGCGGTCGGGAGGCCGGTGGCAGATACACCCTGAAAGAGCAGGAACTGTTGAAACGTACCATTCGCGAACTGCCGAATGTGCAGATACGTGGCGCCATAGGACTTGATTTTTCCAACTGTTATCCTCAGGCCGAATTTGATGTCGACAGTGTGCTTTTTGATCTGAACTATTTTAAGTATTGTTTCCTGAAAGCCACAGAGATTGACTTCCACGAACTGAAACTTGAAGCTGACTTCCGACTGTTTGCGAAGGATCTGACTACCGATAGCTATATGGTAGGCGGTGAATTGCAAACGTTGTCAACGTCCAGTTTTCTGTACCGTGACTTCCAGGCGCGCAATGTGATGTTGGATCATGACGGCCATCCTTTCTTCATTGACTATCAAGGTGGTCGAAAGGGACCTTTTTATTACGACCTTGCCTCTTTCCTCTGGCAGGCGTCGGCACGTTATCCTCATAAACTCCGTCGTGAGTTGGTGTATGAGTACTATAACTCGCTGAAACAATACATAGAGGTGCCGCCAGTGCGTCATTTTGTCAACCGTTTGTCGCTCTTTGTGCTCTTCCGCACGTTGCAGGTATTGGGTGCTTACGGTTTCAGAGGCTATTTTGAGCAGAAGAAGCATTTTATCGAGAGCATCCCGCCGGCAATTCAGAATCTGCGTGAACTTCTGGCAAGTTCTTGGCATAGCCAAGCGGCAAAGCCGAGCGTTTCTCCTTTCCATTATCCTTATCTGATGGATATTCTGCGCCAGTTGACCGAACTACCGCAATATCAACAGATTGAAGCGACAGCCAGCAGAGCCGACGGTTATAAGATTACAGACCTGAATCCTTATAAGGCCCATCCGCAAGATGGCCCGGCCACTTTCTCGAAGTATGATGCCCAGGGACCATTGGTGGTGAAGGTCTTTAGCTTCTCTTATCGTAAGGGCATTCCTGAGGATGAATCAGGCAATGGGGGAGGGTATGTCTTCGACTGCCGTAGTACACATAACCCCGGACGTTATGAGCCTTATAAGCAACTGACGGGATTGGATGAACCTGTCATCCGTTTCTTGGAGGATGACGGTGAGATCCTTACATTCCTCGATAATATCTACAAACTGGCAGATGCCCATGTGCGTCGTTATATCCAGCGTGGCTTTACGTCGCTGATGTTCTCATTCGGATGCACGGGAGGTCAGCATCGCAGTGTCTATTCCGCCCAGCATCTGGCAGAACACATCCATGAGAAATTCGGCATAGAGGTACGTATCTGCCATCGGGAGCAGAACATTACTCAAACGCTTAAATAAAAAAAGCCCTCGAAATTCGAGGGCTTTTATTTATTGAATGATTTAGAATCCTATCTGACCTTTCCACCTCAGATACCAATTCTTCCTGTCCATCAGACGACTCTTGAGTCCTTCGTCGATGTTATTCTTACCACGACGGGCAGCCACCTTCTCAGCGAGGAACTGTTCCGGATTTTGCTGACGGAAGGCAAAGCGCATGATGTCATAGAAACGGGTTCCTTCGAAGGCCAGTTCCAGACCGTTCTCATTCAGCAGCAGGCTGTCGACGAATTCCTTCTGCCTCTGGGTCAATTCCGGCGTGTCCTTCTGGATGATAAACGATCCTTCAATGGGATTACCCTCTTCATCGACCTCAGGAATGGGCTCAGCCTCAGGCAGGCGATAATACTCATTGTATGGCGTCCAACCAGAACCACGGCTGTGGATACCCATGGTATTGAGATTTTCACGACTCGTACTGGTAGTAGCGGTCAAATCTGTGGCCTTTATAATGCCATAAAGTGTCTCGTCAAAGTCGAGCTGGGTGAGCCACAGGTAGTCGCTCTCAGAGCAATAGGGATAGATATCCTCCCAATAAATCTCGTTGTTAAGACCCGTTGACAGGATGCTGAAGGCTGCACGGGGGAAGCCTGCTCCGTTGAGGGCTTCTGCCAGACGCAGATAGACCATCGTACGACGGTAGATATGGATATTCTGGAACGACTGCTTATCGATATAGGATACTTCGAAACGCTCACTTGTCAGACGGTCCGTTCTATAACCATAATCATAGCTCCGATAGAGACGCAGGTCGCCTGCCATGTGCTCGGTCAGATCTGAGGGTGCATAGGAGTAGGAGGTTCCGTTGGTTCCTAAAACACAGTTAACCTGACTTTCTGACAGATTGAACATGGCGGTTGAAGGTACTATGCTGACGTGGTAGTCGTTATCTTCACGGGAATAGAACAGGTTGCGCAGTTCACTGTAGTTACCTTCAGCACGGATAGAGTCACCGGCAATGACGGTAATGAGTTCCGAATTCTGTGCATAGTTTTCTGTATCCCAAGAGCCGCTGGTACTTGATCTGAAAGAGTTCCACGTTGTGGATCCGGGATTCCACATATAATAATTCATACCGATGGGGTAGGCCGAGTTGTCACCGTTGCGCTGTGAGATGTATCTGTAATAACGGATGGCAGCCTCACGGTAAGTGCTCTGATTGCCCGTGATGCTGGCCAGCCAGAGATTCAGGTCACCAAGAACCACGTTAATCGGGAAGAAGAGCAGTCTGGAGGCACCGTCTCTCAAGCTTCTGATATTACCGTATTCGGGATACTCGTCAGCCCAACGGGCTGTCAGCGGCATCAGGTCGTCGATGAAATACTGGCAGATGGCCTGAAGGTCATATCTCGGATAGTTCTGCTCAGCCTCTAACTTGGTAATAATGGGCTCTGTCACGAAAGGTACCGAACCGTAGTTAAGTACCAGCTGGAGGTAGGTCCAGGCACGGATGGCTTTGACGGCGGTATACTCCCTCATGAAGATATAGTCATTACGGTTGTTCTTCAGGGCTGTATCAGCCTTGGCGATGAAATAGTTACAGTTGTTGATGACGGCATAGTAGTCAATCGGCTGGTTGTAACGGTTGTCATCACCCATATTGAAGAGGAACATATCGCGCAGGTCACTATTGGCATCCGATGTGATGTCGACCAAATCACCTCGCACTTCTCCGAGAAGGACGGTGCGGTCGCCTATGGCCTGCAGTTTGTTGAGAATGCCAATGACACTGTAGATGGAGTCGGTGGCATTGTTCAGGTGGTCTTCGTCTGTGAAGACGACGTGCTCAGACTCCTGATCAAAGAAGTCGGCGCAGGATGTCATACCACCAATCGCAAGAACTGCGAAAATGAATTTATATATCTTAGTCATCATATACTTTATTCTTTAAACTATAAACTATAAACTATAAACTATAAACTTACAGCTTAATCTTAATGCCGGCAACAATCGAACGGCTCTGGCCGAGCTGTCCTACGTCGATACCTTGTCCGATGACATTCGAGGTCATGGTGAACTCCGGGTCACTGCCTAAATACTTGGTCAGCGTGAACAAGTTGTTGGCCTGAATCCAGAACTGGAATCCCTGGATGTACTCGTTGTTCATTGGCAGGTCGTAGCTCAGGGTGACGCTCTTCAGACGGAGATAGCTGCCATCCTCAATCCAGCGGTCGCTGAAGCGTGAATTACCCATCGGATCCTGGAAAGAAAGTTGCGGGATGTCGGTCTGCTGCCCTTCTACCTGCCAGCGGCGCAAGAGGGCTGTTGTCTGGTTCATGAAGCGTGAACCGCTCTCAAGCTGTGAACGCTGGTAGTTATAGACATCATTGCCATAAGAGTAGTTAAAGCGCAGATCCAGTTTCAGATGCTTATACGACAGGCTCGTAAAGATGTTGCCGTAGATGTCAGGATTAGGATCGCCAATGAACTCGCGGTCGGCCTCAGTAATCTGGTGGTCTCCGTTGAGGTCAGCAAAATGGATATCACCTGCCTTATAGTAGTTCTTGTCGATACCGTTCTCACCGAGGATATAAAGACCGGCGGCCTCTGCCTCAGCTGTTGTTGCAAAAACACCAAGTGAACGATAACCATAGAACTGGTTGGCAGCTTGACCTACCTGCGTACGGATGGTGGCACCATAGACTTCTGTGTCCACATAGTCACGGCCTTCTGCCAGATGGGTAATCTCATTCTTGTAGTGACCGATGCTGGCACCAACCTCCCACTGGAAGTCTTTTAGGGCTATTGCCTTCACGGCTGCACTGATATCGAAACCGTTATTCTTCAGCTCTCCGTCGTTGGTCCAGTTTTCATTCAGACCGCTGAGGAAACCTAATGACTGACGGGTCAGCAGATTATCGGTGTTGGAGGTAAAGTAGTTGAGATTCAAATTCAAACGGTTGTTGAAAAGGTTGGTCTCCAGTCCGACGTTGATACGACGGGTGGTCTCCCACTGGATCTTGGTATTGCCGATGCTGGCGAAAGACAGTCCTGCAATAGTCTCAAGGAACTGGGAGGCACTGAAGTAACTACGGGCAGCATAATAGTCAATGTCATCGTTACCACTGACATCATAGCCGGCTGTCAGGCGCAGATAATTGATGGGCTTAATCTTGGCCATCCAAGGCTCGTTGCTAATCACCCAAGAAGCCTGCACACCAGGGAAGATACCCCAGGCTGCATCGAAGGCGCGGATATCACCACCATCACGTCCGAATCGTGAAGAGCCTTCTACTGTCAGGTTAGCCTGCAGGAAGTAGCGGCCTAAATAGTTGTATTCTGCCTGTGCATACCAAGCCAGAGAATTCCAGTTATCGCTGGAACCGAAGTCGTTGGTATTGGCGAGTTCCTTTTTCAGGAATGGCTGTTTGTCGTTACCGGTATTGTAACCAAGCAATGAGTTCATGGAGTAGCTCTCCCAATCGATGCGTGCACCACCGAAGAGATGGATGAAGTGTGCGTTGTAGCGGTTGCTCCAATCCAGACGGGTGTCGCTATATACAGAGTTCTGCTTTGAAGCTAATGAGCGTACCTCATTGTTACGATAGTCACCGATACTGCCCACATAATAACTAGGTGTTCCGTTGACAGGAATATAGAAAATCTCATTCGTGTTCACTAGGTTATAGCTGAAGTGCTCAGACAAGGTGAGGTTACGGGTGAGGCGGAACTTCGGAGTTACCGTCAGGTTCAGCATCGAGTTCTCAAAGCGGTTCTTGTTTTCGGCCTCGCTATACTCATTGATGGCTGCAGGGTTACCCAACTTCCAGTTGTAGTTCTTGTAGTTGGCCAGTGCCTCGGTGAGATAGGATTCCTCTTCGATGTCGAAGTGCGAGTCTGACAGACGGCCCATACCATAGCTGTAGGGGCTCATGAACGGGCTCTTGATGTATGCCAGGAAACCGGGAGCGGTAGGTGTGCCCTCGTCATAGCTGGCGGGAGCGCCATCGTTACGGATGTCGCGAGTGATGTTACCGAACGATGCGTCGAAACGGATAGAGAAACGCTCACTCAGATTGATATCCGTATTGAAACGGATGTTCAGACGGTCCATATCATTATACTTCAGCGTGCTCTTCTGATTGACATAGCCTACGGAGAGACTGTAGTTGGCCACAGCGTCACCGCCTTCCACGTTGATACCATAGTTCTGGGTCATGGCCGTGTGGTACACAAGATCCTTCCAGTCTGTATTCTGGTGGTATTGGGTATAATAATAGTAGTCAGGATCCTCATTCAGGAACTTGAATGTACGGTTGCGCGTGTTGGTGGTCTTCAGCAACTCAGAAGCGTAACTGCGGTATTGCTCGGCATCCATCACATCAAGGAGCTTTGGCTCGAGAACAACACCAGCAGAGACATTAGCTGTGATACGGGTAGCCATCGACTTGCTGCGGTGTGTCTGGATGATAATCACACCGTTGGCTCCTTTAGCACCGTAAAGGGCTGTTCCGTTACGCATCACTGTCACCTTCTCAATGTCGGCAGGATTGATAGTCGACAGAATATCGTTGAAGAAGCCTTCGTGAAGCATCGTACGACCATACTGCTGTTCAATGATGACATCATCGACAATTATTAGCGGCTGGGCGTTCACATTAAGTGAATTAAGACCTTGCATGAACATCACATTGCCGATACCGGGTGTGCCGTTGCGGCTGATGCTGTAGACCTGGGCACCCAGGAGTTTCTGCACTTCGTCCTTGATATTCACCGAGTTGGTGTACGCAAAGTCGCTGGTCGAATAGTCATTGCGCACATTAATGGTCTTCTCATACTCTTTTGAGAAGGTCTGTGGGTAGAGTTTGACCTCCTGTTGCTGTTCAGTGGCCTGCAGACCTAAGCGCACAGGGTTAAAGTCGGGCATATTGACATACACCGAGGTCGTGAATGTGGGTACTTTCAGTTTGAAGGTACCGTCTTCTTCGGTCAGGGTGCTATAGCCTTCCACGTCGTCGGCACTGACGATGGTACCGGCAATGGGCATTCCCGTGGTGGCGCTCACGACGCGACCGCTAATCACTCGGGTGGGGTACTGCTTCTGCTTTGGCGTCAGTTTTCGGGCGAGGGTCTCGATGAGGTCTTCTTCCTCGGTATCATCGTCCTGGGCCACAACACTTAAAGGAAAGGCCATCAGCAGTGTAAGTCCAAATAATATATATTTCTTCATATCTATAAACTCTAAACGATAAACTATAAACTAAAACTTCCGCCATTGGTAGATGTCTCCGTCGCCATGAGGCGCAATCTCGAATCGCTCCTCATCGACATTCGAAATGCCGTGCGGTACCAGCATAATACAGTCGATACGCATGGTACGGTCGAATTTCTTGCTACGCAGCTCTGAACTTGAAACATTGGTCTTCACATCCAGTGTTATCTGCGGCTCAGTTTCGGTCAGACCAAAATTGGCTGTCGGGAACTTAAAATCTTCTGCCAGAAGGATGTAGTCCACCACATCGGCATTGTTTGAGATTTTCGACTTCAGGACTTCTTTTACTGATTCGCCATCCTGGTTGTGGTAATTGATGGAGCAGTCCACCTTAATTGGGATGCGCTCAGCATCGGTTGCATTGCTGTCGTTGGCAAGGGCAGGAGCTGTGACTAAATAGATGTCATAGCCGATGTTGGAAAGGACGTTGCGGATGTTGAACGTCACGGTATGATTGACCGTGGTCTTCATCTGTTGGAATTCCACGAAAGCATTGCTCCACACTTTTCCGTTGAACCGGTTCTCGTTCATGACGTTGCGGGTGACAGCCTTGATGGTGGGCTCCAAGTCGTGAGTCGTGCTGTTCTCCTGCTTACTGACTTCCTTGATCGAGCTGTTTTCTTCAGCCTCGATGATAATCCACTGATAGAAGGTGTTCAATTTGTTGATCTTCCAATCGTCTGCCTTCTTGATCAATCCATTTGAACATACAACGTCTTCGGTACCCGTGAAGATACCGGTTGCGGAGAATGGCTTCTGGGTGTTGACAGCCGACTTGCCGCCAAATTGGTAATAATGGAGGTTCTTGTTACCCCAATAGTATTCGCGGCTGACGTAGGTCTCTGCAGCACTGGTCGACAAGGCCGAATCCGTCAGATGGGCATCCGTGTTCAGCGTACGGCTGAAAGTCGTGCCATCGACAATCGCTATGCGAGGCAGTGTGTAGACCATTGAATCGCGGAAAGGTGTCGTGTTGTCATAATTGAAGTAGGGCTCGTATTCCTCAATCAGTTTCTTCCACTCCTTATTGGTGGGTACGACCATCCAGTAGGTACTGTCCTCATGGTTGATTTCAGCCCAGAGGTAGTCCCAGAGGTCATCCTGCTGTACAAATACAGAGTCGAGATAGACCGTCTTACCGTTCTCCAGACCACCGGCAACGCTTCGCTCGGGCAGGAACTCCTTGCGATAGAAGCGGGGGTTATAGAAGAAACTGGCGATGCTGTCGAGGTCGGCGTCTTTACGCAGGTATTCGAAGACTGTTGGGAAATATTGGGCTTTCCCCTGAATCGTAAACAGAACACCATTGTTGTAGTGTTGGTTGCTTGTCAGAATCTGATTGTTACCGAAGGAATTGGCAGTCAGTGTCGTATTCTTACCATTCATAAGAATCAACGAATCATTACTCGTTGGAGAGATAGAGTGGGTATACATCGCGATATGGTTCTGTATAAACTCCTTGATGACTGTATTGTCGTCCTCTGCCACCTTACCTTTTTCTGCGTTATAGCCGGCGATGAGTTCATCGGCCTCTTGGGCAGAGAAATTGTCATTGGTGGGTGCAAAGACCGTAAATACCTGACTGCTGTTCAATGCCTTGTCGTAGCCGCAGGCCTGCACAACCTTGGCAAAGTTGCTTAGGTTGCCGTTTTGTGTGATGGCCTGCCAGAGCGTAGCATCGATTGTACCTTCACCCTTTTTATCATAATGATCATCCCAGGTGTCAGAACAGGCCATAAAGGTGAGGGCTACGAGTGCGAGCCCTATCACCTTATTATATATATGATTAGTTGTCATAATTTTAAACTTTTCACTTTTCACTATTCACTATTCACTTCTTAGAGGTCGTCTTCCATCTCGCCGTCACCGTCAGTGCCGTAGACACTCTTCGGTACCAGCTCAAGGAAGTCGAGTGCGAACTCGTTATTAAGACCTTGTTTGCCATCGGAGGCCACTCTGATTCTCATGTAATGGTCCTTAGTAGAATCCAGGAACGACTGGCTGATGATTTTACGTATACCGATATCGTACACGATATTCCAGCCTCTGTTGCCGCTACCACCATTATCACAATACAAGGAACGTGGGTGGGTGTAAACACCGAGATTCTTCATAGATTTGATATACTCGGCTTTTTCCTCAGCACTCATGGCATCGTAGTCATCGATGTTATCAATAAAATCATCGCCGAT
>Ga0310786_10012858_pt1 | contig 10339 bp, 13 predicted proteins | sample AusTroGonzalo_MG_FD_203881 | JGI IMG/M metagenome (GOLD analysis project Ga0310786, IMG submission 203881) | Bovine rumen microbial communities from tropical cattle in Woodstock, Queensland, Australia - Gonzalo_03 (v2) (version 2) | ecosystem: Host-associated > Mammals > Digestive system >... | reverse complement strand
CCTAAATTCCGAGATAGGATGCGTCAAGGTCGCCGCCTGTCATCGCATCGTCATAATCCCGTTCGTCTTTTTCGTCATCGTCGTAAACAACTTTTGCAGGCTTTTCTTCTTTCAGAAGAACTCTGGAAATGCAGAAGTAACGCGCAGCGTCGATTACGTGGGTCAGCTCATGCGGCTGTTTGGCGCAGTCGTTCGGGTTCGTCTCGTCTGCTTGGATGATCTCAAGCGAGTTGATCAGCTCTTTGCATGTATTGAAAATGATCAGTCCGGGTTTTCCGTCGCCCATATCCGAAAGCATCTGCTTAAGCTGAATGTGGCCTTGGACGCGGTTGTTGTTCGCTTTCGTAATGGAGACGCCGTTCAGATAGAACAGCTCTGCCATGCTCTTGCCGGTGTCCTTCTGGCGGTTCCATATATCCGGCGGCGAGAAGGTGTTCATGATGTTTTCGTTCGGAAGCGTAAGCTCAAGCGTTTTCTGCGCCGCTTCCGTAACGATCATGTTGCTCCCAGTGAATTCACGGTATACATAGCATCGCCCGTCCGGTGCAACTGCAAACCAGAGCAGAGCAAAGCAGTCAAGGCCGTAGTCGAATGCGCGGTATCTCAGCCAGTTGGAATTGATCTGGAACGGTTCGCATACATGTCTGTCACGACGGAACTCAGAGAAATACGCGCCGCTTAATGCATTCCAGTCTCCATAACGGTGTGCTTGACGAATCTTTTCCGGAAGAGATGAAAGCATCATTTTATATGCTTTGCCACCCGGAGAATTCAACAGAGCTGTGTTGTCATCAATGGTTGCTGGAATGAACAGATAGTCCTTCGGATTCTCGTCTTCTTCCGGGTTTGTTTTGCTCCTGTGGAAATCTCGATCTACAAACAGTCTTTTGACCCACTGGTGTCCGATACCGCCCGGATTGCAGGTGAGGTAAAACCGCTTTGGAATATCATTTACACCACGAAGGCAACCACCAAGCGTTCTGAATTCGTGATAGGAAAACTGGGTTGCCTCGTCCATAAAAATCCAGTCATATTCCTGCAAGTGTGTTATCGCAAAGGCTTTTTATCCTCTGCTTCTCACGGTTTCCCGTGAGTTCAGCATATCTTTTCATCCCTTCGGGATGTCGCGGCCTCGTGGGTCTGTTATTTCAAGACCTATGCGTTGCGGCTGGCTTTCGCCTTCACCTCTGATTAGCTTGCGATTTCTCGTTTAGCCTTCCAGCTTTTTTCCGCGATTGTTCGATAGGCATTACTGCCTAAAGGGGCAAGGAAGTTTACCCTGATACTCTCGCTCTATTGTGTCGAGAGAATTCGCATGACCAAATTTTATGTATGATCCATTGCGGAAGTAGAGCGTTCTTAACGCGCCGTTATATGACGCTACGCTTCCGGGGACCATCTTCAGAATCGGCTCTATGTGGTTTTGTTGTAGCTCTGGATATGTTCGGCGAATAATCAATATTCGAATTCCGGGCCATTCCAGTGCGCCGCCGACAGCCTTCACGCGAATTGAATAGCTTTTCCCGCTTCCTCGCGCCCCACCATAAGCAGTAAACAATGTCCTTGATTGCAGAAATTGAACTTGCTTTGGGTTTGGCGTTCCGAAGTCGATTACTGCTTCATTCGGTTTCGGTTTCGGTTTCGATGTGTTCTTGATTGGAGCTCTTGGCATAGCATTCTCCTTAAATGGTTGCGGGGCTCAGGGTTGAACTGAGGTTGTCGGAGCATGATTCCGCGATCCTACCATTGGACGACCCCGCTATATGGGGGATTTCTCCCCCGGAGTTATCGACTGACTTCAACGGCCTCGTCATCGAGTTCGGGAAGGTTGCACATGTACTTGTAGCCTTTGAACTCTTTCCCGAATTTCTTATCCCACGCGAGATCTTCCGCTCTTGCTTTCTCGGCAGCGGCAATGTTGTCGGGATTCCACTGATCATCGATATCGAAATGCGTAATAGCCATTTTGGGTTCCTTTCTGCGCTGGGGGTCATTTTGCACCCCAGCGCTATTTGTTCTTGTAAGGCTTGATTTTCGGTTGCCGAATGCGAAGGTCAGGCGCTCTTTCCTCAATCTTGTAGGTGCGATTGTCCTGATGTAACGTCACGCGGATATTCGGCTTCCGCGTTCTTCTGATCGTAGCCATTATCGATAGAAGTACCAACCGTGATACTTGCCTTCACGGAAGATGAAACGCCTGCGGAAGAACGTAATGTACTTTGTTTCGGGATAGACCTTTTCACTGTCCTTCATGTGCATCCTCCTTCGAGAGCTGCTTGTAAATCTGATGCGCGCCAGTCGCTGCAAGCCCGCTCGCAATCCCAACCGCAATCGCAGTCAGAATATCGTTTGCAGGGAAGTCAGGCATAACGTAAAGACCCACAACACCGAGAATGCCGCCCACAACACCGCAGATGACAGGAAGCCATTTGTTGTCCAGAGCTGTTGCCTTGATAGCTTGAGCAACCAGAAAGCAGATCATGGTGATCGCGGCAACTCCGGCAATGCCAAGGTATTCCATACGGATTCCTCCTTTCCTTATGATTCGTGAAATCTATGATGATAATTCCAGATCGCCTGCGCCAACGCCGGGTCATCTGTAATTTTGTTGCTTTTCGCCCATTCCAGAGCGTCCTGTTCTTTCTTCCACATGAGCTCAACGCTTTTCGCTTCGTCCAAGTCCACAGGGAAGCCCACCTTCGCTTGCACGGACTTTGCCGACATAAGATCTTGGTAGTGCGTCTGATATGCGTCCGTATCGATTGCGCCGCCCGTATTCCATGCATACGTTCTCCAGCACCAATCGGCAATTTTTCCGTACTCTCTGATAACAGCGGAGGGCGCGTACAGGCCAAGACGGTAGTTCCCGATCTGTCGCCTTGCCGCTCTCAGATACGCCTCAATCAGCGAATAATCGCCTACAGGCGCGTTGTAGTCCACGGTGAAGACGAGGATCGTTCCTTCGGGGATACCGAGCTCTCTGGCGCGATTTAGGGCTGATACGCCGTCTGCGTTACCCGCAGAAGCCCCGCCTCTTGCGCGGCTTCCGGTCGTTTCCCAAATGGGAAGGATCGCAAGACCGGCATCGAGAATGTTCTTCGCTTCATTTGCGGTAAGCGCTTTCGACTTCAGCACTCCGGCTTCCGGTACGATATATCTCCCGGCAAACCGATAACCGATTGCATAAAGCTTTTTCGCAGCTTCCAGAGAGATCGAAGCGGCAGTGTCGATTCCTTTGATCATTTTCGAAGTTCCTCCCTCGTCTTCGCTCCGCAGATACCGTCAGCAGAAAGCCCGTGCGCTCTCTGGAACTCCCGAAGCGCCGCGTCGGAAAGCTTGCCGAACGCTCCATCAACATCGAGGTTCGCTCCATGACGGTTTAACTGCCACTGTACCCATCGGTTTTCATCGCGTGATGCAAAGATGCACCAGCGTCCGACATTGTGTGTGGGCTCTTTATAAGGACACTGAGGGTTGTTCTGCTCCGCTTTCTTATCAATCCACACGCAGATATAGTTCTGAACTCTGCGTTCTGCGACGATTTTCCCGTTCGGAAATATGCATTGAGAACTTCCACCGCTATCTAGCATCAACGCAGACACGGCACCAAGCTGTTGCATTTTCGACTTTAACTGTTCCGGGGTGAGTGATTCAGAGCTTCCGTCCTTTGTGCAGAAGAGAATCACCTTATCGTCAGCAGTGAGACCGATTGCGGAGCGGCCTCTGCGCCCTCCGAGCGCGGCGGGATAGGAAAAGGGGCCGGGGGAAATCATTGATACGCAGGTGATGAAGTTTTTGTAGTATCCCTCGTCGAGAGAAGTGTCCATTACGATGTCCGGGCCGTCATTCCAGCCATAGCCCCAATCACTCCACGTTTCTGCGGCAAGATTCTTCCCGTCTACGCGGAGCCAGCAGCACGGACGGAAGTTACCATCGTAAAGTCCACCGTTGATCAGCGCATCGCACCCGGTCTCCTGTCGAATCTGAGCCGCGCTCTTCCGGGCAGAGTTGATGTAGATTTTGATTTTGGTCGGTTTGAAAATGTAGTACATAGAATCACTTTCTGACTTTCCAGTGGCGCATCTGGTTGTACAGGTCATCGATGTAGTTGTTGCCGCCAAGCGCCTTGTATGCTTCTGTCAGCGAGTCGAGATTCTTTCTCTCGAACTCTCTGAGCGTTGGTGTTTCTTCGTCGCAATGCTTGTAGTAGATTCCGGTGATGTCAGAGCGAAGCTGGCATTGCTGTCCTTCGCCGATCTTCTTCAGCTTCTTCCAGAACGCGATCAGAACGGCGATGAAGCCGATTAGCGTCGTGCAATAGCCGATCCATTGAACAACTGTTGACATGGTGATCGCCTCCAGTTACATCTCGGAATACTTATTGATATAGAGCTGAATCCGTGCAGCCTGTTCCATGTGCTTCTCGTGAAGATAATCGTAAAGCGCCTGCATTCCGGCAGGGGGCTCTCCGTTCTCACTTCGGTACGCCTTGATCTTTTCCACAACGGCGGCATGAAGCTTGTCCATGTGTCCCATCTCTTCTTTTGCAAGATTGCGGAACATCTCTGCAAGCGAAGGATCGGTCTCCTTGTTTTTGATCGCGCACTTGATATACTCTTCAGCGCCTTCCAGCTCGTCCTCAATCATTGCGGAAAGTTTCTTGATGATTAACATTGTCATTTCCTCCTTTCACGGAGGGGAGGGGAAGGTTCCCCTCCCCAATATGATTAAGTCGTAGCCGCGCCCGGAGTGTACTTGCCGAGCTGGGTAAGGAGATACTGGGACTGATTCGCGTTGCTGATCTGGTTCTGCGCGGAGTTGAGAGCGAACTGCGCGTCGGACAGACGATCCTGAAGCATCTGCGTCTTGATACTGCAACAGCACTGGTCGAGGTTGTAACCGAGCTGAGCGATCGCCGCGCCCTGTGTGGCAAAGCCCTGATTGATGGCCTGCGTGATCTGGTTGAAGCCTTGGATCGCGTTCACACCAAGGGTATCGATCTGGCGGGCGGTCTCATAGTTGTTGTTCGCGGAACTCAGAAGAATCTGCTGCTGGTTCATCGCGCTCGTCTGAGCCGCAAGCGCAGCGCTCAGATCGTTCTGACCGCCGCCCCACGCGCCGTTGCCGGCGCCGAAGAACAGGAAGAGAAGGATCAGCCAGAGGAAGCTGTTGCCGCCGAGGCCGTTGTCGCCGAGAACGCTTTTGATATCGGAAAGAGAGAAGTTGTTATCCATTGTTAGATAACCTCCTTTTCATAAAAATTTTAGTATAGATTTGTTTTGAGAGTTGATTCTGGTGAACGCAACGCTTATTTAAAAAGAGTTGCGATGTCTTGTGCTTTTGAAAGGAGAGACTGGTATTGCTGTTCGCTCATGCGGCCCGAAGCGCGAAGCTCGTCCACCATTGCTTTCGGGTCTTTGCCTTCCATGGAACGCTTGAAAGCAGCAAAGTCGCTGAGGAAATTACCGCTGCGCGGAACTTGAACATTCAACGCCTGTGCAGGCTTAGGATTCCTCTGTGAATTCAGCATCGACAAAATCGGATTCATAAAGTTTTTCCTCCAGTTTTCTGATTCGTTCTTCCAGCGATTTCGCATTCTTCGGTTCTTTCTGCTTTCGCACCTTTACATCGAGCGGATCAATCGTCTTGATCCCGGCATCGTCCGTCTGAACAAGCCAGATGATCGGCTCATTGAGATCCATGAGAAGTGCTTCGCTTCCGTTTGGCATTTGAAACGCATCGGCACCTTCACGCCCATTCACACGCGGGATTCGCATCGGCTGCTGCGGCATGAACTGCTGAAGCATATTTGCATAACCGTATGAGCTTTGCTGGGGAGACGCGGGGTTGTAAAGGGGAGTTGCGAGATAAGGATTATTAAACATGCTGAAATTGGCCCTCCTTTTCAAAACCATAGATTTACTTTGCGGTCACTGGCTGCGCCGTCAAAGCATTGAATATTTACACTCTTGCAAGTAGTGTTTTGCATCAGCCGCGATTGTTGTGTAAACTGTAAGCAGACAAGCCCTTGCAATTCTGCTTCGTGCCGCGGTACACATTCTCCACGCGCATCATGTCGCGTTTCTTCAACCGTTGTATCTCACACGCAAGGAGATCAGCCCTCGCGCACGGTATTGGGCAAATGTTTTCAATTATTCGTCGTGCTTGCTCGCTGCGACAAGCGCCATGCAGATTATACCAACGGTGCCGCCGATAAACAGTCCGAGCCAAAACATCACAGTGCCTCCAATTTCTTGTTGATGTATAGCGTCGGGTCGGCGCGGTAGTCCACAGTGGCGTTTCCGGTATCGCACCAGACATAATTCTGCCCCAAGAGCGTTACTACATCGTTTGGAGTTAGTTGTACGGTCACAGCATCGGTAAGGGGATATACTACCTGCGCCCCAGTTGTCGGTGTTGTTCCTGCCGCATACACGTCCATGCTTGAAATCCACGGCTCGTTGATGGTTTCCCCGGCGTAGGACGCGATGTTGGCGTGCGTCACGGTCAGCACGCCCGTCGTCACGTCCAGCGTCCCGCCGTAAACCGTGCCAGCGGCAGACTGCCACGATACAGTGACCGTAGGATTTGCCGTCGTGTCGTGCGTTGCATCGACCCACACATTTGCGCCTGTCCAGCCGGAGATAGGGCAAATATTGGCGTATGGCTCGTAGGGAACGTCTGTCGTGGAAATGATAAAGTCATAGAACGTAACGTCCGTTGCGTACTGGTCGCCAGTATTTTCCATGTGCGAAATGAACGCCAAATATCCATCACTTTGAGTCGAAATCGAGTATTCATAACTAAGCGTGTCTGCGTAGATGTACTGCACCGTCGGAAATATAATATTGTTGTTGCTGTTCCGAAGACAGATTCTTGGCAGCGAATCGGTTGAAAGCGTAGCTCCCGGCTGGATTTTGAATTTGACATAGTACGTTATTCCGCTGTAAAAAGTCTGATTCGACATGGTTATCCGGGCAGCCTGATAGTTCCGCAACCCGTCGCAGACAAAGTGAAACCCGCTCTCCATCGGTGTGACCGTCACGCCAGTGCTGTTCGTACTCCATTTGGAGGAATCGACGAGATTATTCCCGGCTCCCCCGGCCCATGGCGCGTCGTAGCCGTGAAGGTCTTGGACAGCATCAATGTCAATGGTGAGGTCGCGGACAGGGATGCCGTCCGCACCGTCCTCAAATGAGGCGACAGCCGTATCGGAAATGGTGTCGTGGGGATAGAGCGCATTAATCGCCGCTGCCTGCGCAGCCGAAACGGGCTTGGAGAGGTCAGCCGTGTTGTCAACATTTTCGAGTCCGATGTCTCCTTTTGCAATGTTGACGTTCCCTGTGCGATACGATTCTTCACTATCGCCTTTGACACCCGTAATGGTGTTGACCTGCGCCCCGGTCTCAATGCCATCCAGCTTGTTTTTCAGCGTATCTGTGAAATCATTTTCAGACAGTTCTTTTCCGGTAACCTTGTCAACCTTGTCATCAAGCGCATCGGCCACTGCCTTGCTCGTAATGAGATTGTTGCTTGTGGAATCGGGCGCGGCATCAGGAATGATTGCCAACTGCTCACCATCACTGTCAAAACCGATAAACTGCCCAGCCATGCCGGTGAGATTCTTCTTACGATAGGTCAGTGTGTTCAGATTTCCTGTGTCACACCAGATGTTATTTTGTCCCAGCAGCGTTTTGACCTCCGTCGGCGTGAGCTGATAGGTCTGTGGCGTAGCCAGTTCATAGACCACCTGCGCGCCAGTTGTTGGGGTCGTTCCTGCGGCGTAAACATCACGGTCAGAAATCCATTCGCCGGGGAGTGTTTCGCCGTTGTAAGATGCGATATTAGCATCCGTCACCGTCAGCACGCCCGTTGTGACATTCAACGTCCCGCCGTAGCGTGTGCCGTCGAGGTCGATGGTGACTGTCGGATTTGCAGTCGCGTCGTGCGTCGGCTGCACCCACACCTTCGCCTCCGTCCAGCCGGAGATAGGGCAAACGTTGGAATACGGCTCATAGGGCACGTCCGTCTCCGACACGATGATGTCATACACCGTCACATCGGACGCCTGCGTTTCGCCGGTGGAGCCGTTCATAATAAAGGCGAAGAAGCAATCCGCAGAAATCGTGAGCGTTGTGTCATAGGTCAGCGTATCGGCGTAGATGCGCTCGTAATCCCGGATAGTCGCATTGGCATCTCTGAAACATACTCTCGCCCACGATGGGAGTGTCGCTCCCGGCTGGAGCTTGAATTTGACATGGTAGGTTCCGGGTGGGTACGTCTTGACCGAGCGGAGGATCCTGGCAGCCTGATACGTTTGAGAACCGTCGCCGACCAGCCGGAACCCGTTGCCGACCAAGGTGACAACAGCGCCGTTGTACCCTGTCCACTTTGTCGGGTCAACCTGATTATTGCCGGCCCCGCCGGCCCACGGCTTCGCATAACCGTGGAGGTCCTGCACGGGATCGATGTCAACCTTCAATTCTTGAACCGGGATTTCGTCTTCGCCATCAGAGAAGCTGGCGACTTCGGCGTTGGTAATGGTCTTAAGGTTGTACAGATTGAGCGCATAATGCGTATTCTTCTGTACATCAGCGGAGAGAACGATCTGCTCAACATCATCCGCATCCCATGCGCCAGAGTGGTTGAGAACGAATTTGTAGAGATCACCGTTGTAGATGCAGTAATCGCCAACAGAATAGTCCTGTGTCGAATCGAACAGATCTGCGAAGTTTCCGTTCACAACCGCGTCAGCCTGCTCGGCATAATATTTGGCGTTATTCTCATACGTCGGATCATCACTGCCAACATCAACACCATCACGCTGACCGACAGCCCAAGCCTCCGCATCTTCCGCGCTGTCATCCGCATCAGAAGCGCTGGAAGCGGATTGGCTTGCGTAATAGCTGGAGTTGTTCGTTGCGCTCGGAGTTCCGCTCGTACTGCCCGTCGCCCATTGTGCGGCGGTTTCCTTTGCGGTTTGGGCCATGGTATTTGCGCTTGCACTCTGTTCGGAATAGTATTTTGCGTTGTTGTGATACGTTGGATCGCTCGATCCGACATCCGTACCGTTTCTCTGACCGACAGCCCACGCCTCGGCGTTATCCTCAGAGGTCTGCGCAGAATCCTTCGCAATTACAGCGGCATCCTTCGCGCTGGAAGCAGACGATGCGTAGGTGCTTGCGGAGTTCTTCGAGGAGTCGGCTTGATCAGCGTAATATTTTGCGTTGTTGTGATATGCCGGGTCACCGGAAGCAACATCCGCGCCGTTCCGCTTTCCAACCGCATAGGCTTCGGAATCCCGCGCAGAAGATACCGCGGTCGAGCTTGCAGATTGCGCGTCGTTCTTCGCAGAGACAGAATCGTTCTTTGCAGAAACGGATGCGTCTCTTGCGCTCTCCGCATCAGCTTGAGCAGCTTCCGCAATGGCCTGTGCAGCTTCGGAAGCGGTCTGAGCAGCCTCTGCATCGTCCTTTGCGCTGGATGCGATATTCGCGTAATACTTCGCGTTGTTGTGGTAGGTCGGGTCTTCGGAAGGAACATCGGTTCCGTTCCGCTTTCCGACAGCATACGCCTCCGCATCTTCGCAGTGACCTTCCGCAGCGGTTGCCGCGGCTTCCGCTTCGGATGCTTTGGTAGCGATACTGCCAAGATCGCTGTAGAACTGCTGTTCGGTATCTTCATACCCGCCGTCAACCGCGTATTCATACGCGCTCTTGCCGTCTTCGCCGACAGAGGTATTCCCACTGTCCTCATAAGCAGAACCGTTCCAGAGCCCCCAATTCCCGTTCTCAAGGATGATCGGGGGATGCAGAATGTAATCTGCCTTCTCAGCGGCTTCCTCTGCATAGCTCTCCGCAGAGAGCATATAGCCTCTCGCAATCGCTGCAATCGCCGTGACGGTATCCACGGTGGTCATGTCGGTCGCAATGGGAGGCTCGCCCAAAGCCGCCTTTACAAAGGTCGTATACGTCTGAGACTTTGCCAGAAGCGTATCGCCGGAATACAGATGGATTTCTGCCGCACCCGTACCTTCCTTCGCAGTATCGTCAGCGGTGATCTCCCATGTAAGAGTATTCCCCGTAACAGAAGTTTTCTCTGCAACGTAGGGATCAAAGTCACCGGGACGCTGATACAGAAGCTCAAACGACCCTGCGCCGTATTCCGCAAAGCTGGAAATATCGAACTCGATCTTTCTGGAACCGAATTCACCGCAGATGCCAAGCTCGATCCGGCTGTTCCGGTTCAGTTCATCGGTCGCATTTTTGATAATCATCTTGTTTCCTCCTTCCTTTCAAAAGGCTTTCTATTGTTCGCGGGGTTTCTCTGTCACATAGTA
>Ga0310786_10012856_pt1 | contig 10339 bp, 7 predicted proteins | sample AusTroGonzalo_MG_FD_203881 | JGI IMG/M metagenome (GOLD analysis project Ga0310786, IMG submission 203881) | Bovine rumen microbial communities from tropical cattle in Woodstock, Queensland, Australia - Gonzalo_03 (v2) (version 2) | ecosystem: Host-associated > Mammals > Digestive system >... | reverse complement strand
GCCTTGCCCTCGCCGGCAAAAAGTGTCTCCAGGGCACGCTGGCGGTCTTCCGACGACATCTTCCGGGAAGTGACGGGATGGAACATGAACCAGTACAGGAAGACTACCCACTGGTTGCTCCAGATGGCCATGATGTCGCCTGGTATCTGGTGCGTCGCCGCAAATTCCATCAGCGAGCGGAGCTGAAGCGCCAGATCGTGCAAGATGCGCGGAGATGCCTCCGTAGTCAGCGAGTTCGGACGGCGGCGGTAGACATAGAGCGTCTCGTCAAGATAGGCGAATTTCTCTGCCATGAACCAGACGCGCGGAGTATGCTCTACGTCCTCCATCAGCAGACCGTCAGACTGATACAGTTTGTGCTCGCGCAAGAAGGCAGTCCTGTAGGCGTTCAACCAGGTGAAATTGCAGATGTTTCCCGCGTGGTTGGCGACGCGGCGGATGGCTTCCTGCCCCGTGAAGACGCCTTCCGCGTCCGAAGGACGGAAATTCGTCAGTTTGCTGGCCTTGGCCATATCGACCTCTTCGGCTTCAGTCGTCACGGCGGCAAAGGCCAGGACATCGACGGGTCCCGTGGAATCAAGTTTCCGCGCCAGTTTCTCCAGCATCCGCTCGTCCAGCCAGTCGTCACCGTCGATGGCGACAAGATATTCGCCAATGGCGTGGTCGATGCCGTAGTTTCGCGTCGTCGCGACCGCCCCGCTCTTCGGGCCTGTGCCGATTTTGAAGCGCGGGTCACGCCGCGCGTACTCCTGGCAGAGTTCCAGGGAGGCGTCGGTCGAAGTCTCCACGTAGCAGATTGCCTCAAAATCGGTGAAAGTCTGCCGGGCGATTGAGGCCAGTGACTTGGGCAGATACGGTTCTGTCTGGTAGCCGGACAGAATCACGGTGAATTTCGGAGTATCGCTCATCTGGTCTCCTTGGCTGCCTCCTCCACGATGCGTTGCAGCAGGCGAGTTTGACTTTCCAGATAACTTGACAGCGTAAACTTACGGGCACGTTCGGCGCAGCGTTGCTGCTGGTCGTGACGGAACGCCTCATCCGTCAGCAGGTGCACCAGAATCCGCGCGGCCTCGTCGTCATCGTGATACGTCAAAGCCGGATTGTCAACGACCTCCGGCGTGCCGCCCTCGTCGGGGACGATGGGGATTATTCCGGCCTTCAGGTATTCTGTCACGGAAATGCCGAAAGCCTCATCGCGCTCGGCATGGATAGCGAAAGACGCGCGCTGTAGAAACTCGGACTTGTCGGTACCGTAGACTCCCCCGGCCAGTTCCACCCAGGGACGTTCTGCGGCCAGGCGCCTGATTTCCGCCACGTATGGCGTTTCCTTCAGAGGGCCGCCAATGCGGAGTTTCAGGTCGAGTTTGGCGAGACTGCGTGCCTGTTCCACAATGCGGATGATTTCCACAATGCGCTTTTCCGGAAACAACTGCCCCAGGCAAGTCACCAGCCAGGGGTCGCGCTCGACCGTTCCCGTTGGCTCGAAAGTCGTCGGCGGATAGAAGACCGTGCTGTTGAACTCGCCGTAGAACTCGCGCATGAGCCTTTCAACATAGAAGGAATTGGGATAGATATGCTCCCGCCGGTCGGCGACGATTTTTCTGGTGGAGCGGATTCCCAGCAAGGGCCGCAGGATGCCTTCGGCGAGAAAGGTGCGCAGCCTTTGGCAGATACGCGACACCAGACCGCGCTTTGTCTGGGTGACGAAATCAAAGAAGGCGTTGTCGCCAAAATGCCGTAGCAGAAAGACGAAATGGTGGGCCGGCTTCCCGAAATCGAACATGTTGACAGTCGAGATGCAGATGTCAGCGTCCTTGGCCAGGCGTTGCAGTTGCCAGGTGCGGTAGAACGGCAGAATGGCGTCAAGTTTCCGCAGACAGTTGCTCTGTGGCTTGACAAGCACGACCTTCAACGTGGACATGTCTACGGGAATGTTCATGGTTCTCGCCGCCGCCGCGACATCCGATTGCCAGTTCAGGGCTAGGGTGACGTCGCAGGTCTTCTGCAATTCGGCGACAAAGGTCAGCGGAATGTATTCGCTGCCGCCCAGGGCAGAGGAAAACTGGGTAAAATAGACTAATGCACGCAAGGTCATTGGCGATTCTTGAGGTTGGCGAGGGGAAAATAAAACCATGTGAAAAACACTTCCGCCAACCAGCGCAGCGACGGATGGCGCAGGAACGCCTTGACCCACCAGCCAGCCATGCGGCGTGCCCTGGACGCCCCGCGTTGCAAGGCGTCAAAATCAGCCGTGCCGTGGTCGAACAGCATTTCCAGCGTCCGCACACGCTCGGCCCGCGGGATTTTCCTGACGAACAGCGAACTGAACCATTTGCTCGTCAGCACATATACCCACTGGCGTTCCCAGCAGGCGGTCACGCGGCGGTCAAAGCCAGGCTCCTGGCTGACTTTGGCGTGGAAGGCGAACAGCGACCGCAGAATGACGGCGAAATCCTTGTGGAAATGCCCAGCGCCTTTCGCCGACAGTGAGACGGAATTGGGGCGAATGCGGTAGAGGTAGAACGGCTCGTGGAGAGGCACGACACGCTTGGCCAGATACAGAGCCCGAGGCGAAAACTCGCTGTCCTGCCGCCGCAGTCCGTAGATGCACTTCAAGTCATGTTCAAGCAGAAAATCACGGCGGAAGACAGTCAATTGGAGCATCGGGCAGGGATAGATGTTGAATTTGGCGGTGAACAGCGTCGCCTCCACGCCCGTCAACTCCGCAGGCGAGACCTCAGGCGGATAATTCTCCCTGACCTCGCGCTCTGACGTCCCTTCCGTGTAGGCGATGATGACGCAAGGATACAGGTCCGCCCCCGGACGTGCCTTGATTTTGGCGGCGATACGCGCCAGAGACTCCTCGGCTATCGTATCATCGCCATCCAGGAAAATGACATATTCGCCTTGCGCCATGTCAAGCCCGACATTGCGCGTCGCCGAGCACGAACCGCTGCGCGGGTGGTTGAACACGCGGATGCGCTCGTCACCCGCCGCAATTTCGCGCACGATGGCCTCCGTGTCGTCCTTCGAATCCTCGACGCCGCAGAGGCACTCCCAGTCGCCAAACGACTGGCTGGTCACTGACGCCAGGCACTCCCTGACATACGCCGCGACATCACAGCAGGGGATTATGATGGAAAAGAAGGGAGCCATGAATGTTATCTTTCCTACGGAAACAATGCTCTGAATTAACCTTGTATCAATATAATCTTCTGCTGTCAAAAATCAAAATGTTGGCGCTGTCCGAAAGAAACGTGGCAAGGCTTTTGAATCGCTGTATTTCCCATGAGAGTAGGTAATTGACCCGCAAAGCGGCAACTTCACGCTTGACAAAAAATAGATTTGCTTTCTAACGCAATACGGTTTTGACAAATGGGCAAGGTTCGACGAGGGACATGGGACGGGGCATGGCGGCGGAGAAGGGCTCGCCGCCCTACCGGACGGTGGCACTCCTTTCAGCAGGCTTCCTCCTTTCCCTTTTATCTTTCCTATCCCTGCCATCCCTATCTCTCTCATCCCTAAAATCCCTGTTATCTCAGCCAAGAAGCGTTTCACACGGGACACAACGGCGGCGAGGGGTCTCGCCGCCCTACCGGTAGGCATTTGAGTGCGCCACCTTCCGGCGTCAAGTGTGACAAAATGTCACAGTTCTGGCCGGGCATCCAGGAAATTCCGCACCATGTTTTTGGCATGTTTTTTGCTTGTTTCGAATTGTGATTGAATGTCAAAAGTGGTCGAACCACCGTTTTAAGGAGAGCAAATTATGGACTACAACAAATTCACAGAAAAATCGCGGGAATGTTTTGGAACTGCGCAGCAGGTGGCGGCTGGCCTGGGGCACCAGGAGATTACGGGCTGGCATTTGCTGATGGGGATGTTGAAGCAGGACGGAGGGATTGTCCCTGCGCTGATAGGCAAGCTGGGCAAGGATGTCCGCTCACTGATAGCCGAAGTCGAGAAGAACCTGGAGCGCCAGCCCAAGGTCAGCGGAGATGCCGGTCAGATTTATCTGGGGCGCGAAGGGTCGCGGATTCTCAGTGCCGCGGAGGAGACGGCGAATCAGTTCAAGGATGACTACGTCAGCGTGGAACACCTGCTACTCGGCGTGCTCCAGGAGAACGCCGAAATCAGCAAGTTGTTCGCCGCGCATGGCCTGACGCGCGACGCCGTGCTACAGGCCATCAAGGACGTCCGTGGCAACCAGCGCGTGACCTCCGCCAATCCCGAAGAGACATTCCAGGCCTTGGAAAAATACGGCAAGGATTTGACGGAAATGGCGCGCCAGAACAAGTTGGATCCGGTTATCGGCCGTGACGAGGAAATCCGCCGGACCATCCAGATCCTGTCCCGTCGGACGAAAAACAATCCTGTGCTGATTGGCGAGCCTGGCGTCGGCAAGACGGCCATCGTCGAAGGCCTTGCCGTGCGAATCGTCAACGGCGATGTGCCCGAAGGACTCAAGAACCATCGTCTGATTGCCTTGGACATGGGGGCACTGGTGGCGGGTGCCAAGTACCGTGGCGAGTTTGAGGAACGCCTGAAAGCCGTCCTGAAAGAAGTGACATCTTCCAACGGCGAAGTCATCCTGTTCATCGACGAACTGCATACAGTCGTGGGGGCGGGTGCCTCGGAAGGCTCCATGGATGCCAGCAATCTGCTGAAACCCATGCTGGCGCGTGGCGAACTCCACTGCATCGGTGCGACCACCCTTAACGAATACCGCAAATACATCGAGAAGGATCCGGCTCTGGAACGCCGTTTCCAGAACGTCCTGGTAGACCAGCCCAGCGTGGAAGATACCATCTCCATCCTGCGTGGCCTGAAGGAACGCTACGAAATCCACCACGGCGTCCGCATCCGTGATGCCGCCCTCGTCAGCGCCGCCGTACTGTCCGACCGCTACATCACCGACCGTTTCCTCCCCGACAAGGCCATCGACCTAGTGGACGAGGCCGCCGCGCGCCTGCGGACGGAAATCGACAGCCGTCCCGTAGAACTTGACGAGGCCATCCGCCGCAAACTGCAACTGGAGATTGAGTTGTCCGGTCTGCGGCATGAGGATGATGCCCAGTCCCAGGAAAGGGTCAAGAAACTGGAGAAGGAACTGTCCGAAATCAAGTCCCAGGCCGATGCCTTGCAGGCCCGCTGGGAAGAGGAGAAGAACAGCCTGGGCAAGGCTCGGGAACTGAAGTCGGCTCTGGAACTGGCCCGCGGCCAGTTGGAGCAGGCCATGCGCAACTACGACACCGCCCGCGCCGCCGAACTGAAGAACGGAACCATCCCGAAATTGCAGGCGGAACTGGCCGAGGCTGAAAAGCGCGGCCAGGACGTCCAGAACGAGCGTCTGCTGAAGGAGGAAGTCAACGAAGAGGACATCGCCGACATCATCAGCCGCTGGACCCACATTCCTGTCTCCAAACTGGTGGAAGGCGAACGCGAGAAACTTCTGCGCATCAACGAGACACTGCACCAGCGGGTAGTCGGCCAGGATACGGCTGTCGAGGCCGTGTCGGAGGCCATCATCCGGGCGCGGGCCGGCCTAAAGGACCCGAATCGCCCCATTGGCAGTTTCATCTTCCTCGGCCCGACCGGCGTGGGCAAGACGGAACTGGCGAAGACCCTGGCCGAGGCCCTGTTCGATGACGAGCGGGCGATGGTTCGTATCGACATGTCCGAATACATGGAGAAATACTCCGTGTCGCGTCTGGTCGGCGCCGCGCCCGGCTATGTCGGCTACGAGGAAGGCGGGCAGTTGACGGAAGCGGTTCGCCGCCGTCCGTACTGCGTACTGCTGTTCGATGAAATCGAGAAGGCTCACCCCGATGTCTTCAACCTGCTGTTGCAAGTGCTGGATGACGGACGCCTGACCGACTCCCAGGGCAGAGTGGTCGATTTCAAGAACGCCGTCATCATCATGACCTCCAACATCGGCAGCAAGGAAATCGCCGAGTTCGACGGCAGTGACTTCGCGTCCATGCGCGAGCGAGTGCTTGGCGAGCTGCGGAAATTCTTCCGTCCCGAACTGCTGAACCGACTGGACGACATCGTGGTCTTCCACCGCCTCGAAAAAGACCATATCCGCGACATCATCAAGTTGCAACTGAAGCACCTGTCCGCGCGGCTGGAAGGCATGCAGAGGAAACTGGAACTCTCGGACGAGGCCATCGCGGCCCTGGCCCAGGAGGGCTACGACCCTGTGTATGGTGCGCGTCCGCTGAAAAGGGTCATCACCAGGCAGTTGGAAAACCCGCTGTCGCGAATGCTCGTCGCCGGCGAATATCCAGAAAACAGCACCTGCACGGTCAATTACCAGGACGGCAAATATGCCTTCCAGGTCAAGTGACCAAGACACCGATGGGCGGTAGGGCGGCGAGCCCCTTCGCCGCCGTGGTGCCAGTGTAAAAACATGCCACTGCAGTAGGGCGGCGAGCCTCTTCGCCGCCGTTCGTGCCATGAGGAAGGCGCACGAGATGACGCGCCTCCGTCAATGGCGTCATGTCATTGGAAAAATATGGCTTTTTCCAAAAATCTTTTCCAATATCCACCTTGGCACTTGACATAGTCAAAATCAAGTATTACATTTACTATAAGGGTTAAATTGTCTAAGTCTTTACCGTAACCTGAACACCTAATCAAAAAGGACATCAATCATGCGCAAACATTTCACCCTCATAGAATTGCTTGTCGTCATCTCCATCATCGCCATTCTGGCGGCCATGCTGTTGCCCGCCCTGGGCAAGGCCCGCGAGAAAGCTCGCCTTAGTTCCTGCATCAACAATGTCCGTCAACTCTCCTTCGCCTCCGTCTCTATGTTCACGCAGGATTTTAATGACAAACTACCAGCTGCAAACGATCGCGGTGCAACCGCTCCAGTAGATGGCAACTGGAGTATTGGTAGTGGCTACAAAGTCAAGAACGGCGCTTTAGCCAACTACATCGGTAATGAAGCTAAAATCTTTGATTGCCCCATGGATGATGGCAATTATGATGTACCCGGTGTTTCAGACCCCAATCCCGTCTCCTACGCTATCAACGGTGTCATTGACGGACTGAAAATCACCCGCGTGAAACGCCCGTCCTCCATCTATCTCTTCTGTGAATGTGACCCCAAGGGAACTTCTGATTATGAAAAATACTATGCAAATTCACAGTTGCAAGGTAATGATCCTCAAGCCAAGGATGGCAGTAACACAGTCAGCACTGATACTTGGCTTACCATGTCTGTGCGCCATGGTAAATTTGGTGTCTATGGCTTCTGCGATGGCCACACTGAACAGGTAGACGACGAAAAACTGAACGCAAGTCATTCAGTTGGAGATCTGAAAGACTTCTGGGCAATCGTCAAGGAACCCTAATCGTTAGTTCCTCACTCGTGATCTTCACCAACGCCGTCAGATTTCTCGTCTGGCGGCGTTTTTTATCCGCGATACCAAAATGAGCCAGCATCAAGTCGCCATTGCCTTGGGAGGAAATCTCGGTGACACCGAGAGCATTTTCCATCGCGCCTTGACACTCCTGTCGGAGGCTGGTCTGGACTCGCAGCGCGTGTCGTCATGGCACAGGACAGCGCCTGTCGACTGCCATCCGTGCACGCCAGATTTCCTCAACGGCGCCGTCATCGGCGAATGGCCTGGCACGTCCGAGGAACTGCTCGCGGTCACGCAACGCATCGAGCAGGTCCTGGGGCGGCCAGCCGAACACGATAGCCGCGCCAGTCGCCCTTTGGACCTTGACATCCTCCTCTTCGACGAACTCCGCCTTTCCTCCCCTACCCTGACCATCCCCCATCCTCGGATGCGCCAGCGCCGCTTCGTCCTGGAACCTCTCGCCGAAATCGCCCCGGACTGGCTTATCCCCGGCTACGGGAAAACAGTACGGCAGGCATGTCAGGAATTAGACTCGACTCTCTAGGAAACAACAAAACCACCATGCAGCATTTCTGGATAGACGACGACTACCGCGAGGCTTTCGCCGAGTTGGAAGTAACCAACCTGTCCTCGCTGATGGGCTTGGCCGCAGGCCAATGCCTGTCGATGCACCGTCGCGGCTCGACCTTTGCCCTGACCCTGCCCGATGGACGGCGCGTTTTCCTGAAGCGCGACCATTTCGTTTTCAAGAAGGATTGCTGGCAGGAACTGCTGCGCGGCGAGCGGATGCGTCCCAAATGTCTGCGCGAAGCATGGGTATATGAACGTCTGTCGAAAGAAGGGATTCTGGTGCCGCAAGTCGTGGGAACGGCCTGGGCGAAAGGTGTTGTCTTCCCCGCCTACGGTGCCATCATCATGTGCCCGCTGCCGGGAATCCCCTTGAGCCAAGCCTGCCTCCAGGAGCCGTCCCGGAAAAACGAACTCGCCGAAGCCGCCTGCCAGGCTCTCGCCGATTTGCAACAACGCGGCTACGATTGGCCTGATTCCAAGGCCGAACATTTCTTCGTCCAACCTGACGGCTCATTCGGCTTCCTGGACATGGAACGACTGACTTTTCACCGGCGTCCGCCGTCAAAAAGCAGATGCCAAAAACAAAGGAACCGCCTGCTGAGCAGCCTGGAACTCGCCCTGCAAACGCAACATACGAGAAATTAGTGGTGTGGGAGGGCCGAGCGTCTGCTCGGCCATTGCGCCCGGGATAAGGCACCCCGTCGTCGTCTGTGGGAAAGCCCCTCGACCACACCAGCCGTTTCCACGTGTCACAACGGCGGCGAAGGGTCTCGCCACCCTACCAAACCGTGGCTCACCTTCCCACGGACACAACGGCGGCGAAGGGGCTCGCCGCCCTACCGACGCAATCATCTTTTCTCCAACGGCGGCCAACTGGCCTCCCTACCTGTCCCATTAGAACAACCAAGGAACAACTGCAATGTCATTTGATAAAGGCCCCATGACTTTCCGTGTCTGCCGCCTGATGGACGACCTCCCAGAAGACGTACTGGACCGCTTCGCCGAACTTTGCGCACCTCCCCTCGACCAGATACGCGACGAGCCGGTCATCGGCTGGGTGTCAGGTCGGCATCTGCTGGAGACGCGCATCGACAGCGAGACCAGCCAGCTCGGCAATTTCTACCATCTCTGCCTGCGGCAGGCAGAGCGCAAGATTCCAGCCCCCCTCCTGAACGCCGAGTGCAAGATGGCGGAACTGGCCGCCATGGCCGCCAAGGGCGTTGACCACCTCAAGCGGCAGGAGAAGCAGGAAATCAAGCAGGAAATCAAAGAGCGGATGCTCCCCAACATGCCACCGCAGCTGTCGGGAATCCCCGTCTCCGTCGATCTGGCCGAAAAACTGGTGTATGTCGGCGCGACCACTGAACGCCAGCTCGACCTGTTCCTCGATTTCTTCCGCAAGGCGACGGGGGTCGAACCCGTCCCCGTCACGCCTGATTTTCTGGCCCAGGAAATCCTCGGCACCGACGCCACGGAAATCCCCGCCCTCAACATCTCGCCTGAACTGCCGGACGACGCCCAGGGCGGTTCCATCGGCGAGAATTTCTTGACCTGGCTCTGGTATTTCCAGGAAGAGCGCGGCGGCGTCCTTCCGCCCAGCCGCCTGGGCGAATTTGCGCTGATGATTGACGGGCCGCTCGTCCTGGCCGCCGAGGGAGGCGGCGCCCTGGAGAGCGCTATCCGCAAGGGGACTCCGACCATCAGCGCCGAGGCCAAGGCCGCCCTGATGGTCGGCAAGAAACTGCGCAGTGCCAAAGTCCTGCTGGCTCGGGGCAAAGGCGAGGAATGGTCTGTCACCATGGACGCCCGCGAGTTCGTCTTCCGCAGTCTGAAGGTGCCGGAAGGCGAGGCCATGGAGGCTGTCTCCATCTTCGAGGACAGGATGACCAACCTCAACATCTTCCTCTGCGTCATCCGCGCCCTGTTCCAGCTCTACCTGAAGGAAATGACCGACCCCGCCAAGGCTGCCGACTATCAGGCCAAGGCCAAGGAATGGGTCAAGAACCGCCGGGGAGAATAGCCATGATTATCGGTCTCGGCACGGACATCATCGAAATCGACCGGCTGGAAAAATCCCTGGACCGTTCCGGCGAAAGTTTCCTCAACCACGTCTATACGCAAGGCGAACTCGACGTCTGCCCGGAAGCGCCTGTGCGCCGCCGCGAATTTCTCGCCGGTCGCTGGGCCGCCAAGGAAGCCTGCGCCAAGGCCCTCGGCACCGGCATCGGCGTCAACTGCTCCATGCAGGACGTGGAAATCCTGTCCGGCGACAACGGCAGGCCTGTCCTGACCATGCTCGGCAACGCCCGCCAGACCGCCGACAACTTGGGCGTGACAGCCTGCCACCTAAGCATCTCCCACGAACGCAACTACGCCTGCGCGACCGTCATCCTGGAAGG
>Ga0310786_10012854_pt1 | contig 10340 bp, 6 predicted proteins | sample AusTroGonzalo_MG_FD_203881 | JGI IMG/M metagenome (GOLD analysis project Ga0310786, IMG submission 203881) | Bovine rumen microbial communities from tropical cattle in Woodstock, Queensland, Australia - Gonzalo_03 (v2) (version 2) | ecosystem: Host-associated > Mammals > Digestive system >... | reverse complement strand
AAAATATATATATACTAAAAAAGTGACATTTACCTTTTTAATGTCACCTCATTTAGTATGTTGTTATTCAATATATTACAGCAATAAGTGTTGTGTTTTAAGAATTTAAATGCATAAAAAAAGGGTATCACCAGTAGGAAGGTGAGGTTGTATAGGATGAAATCCTCCATATTGCGGTGATACGGAGGAATCTTTTGGGATTATTTATGAGAATCGAGCTACTTTAGCTGGCATGCTTTACGATATAGTCGAACCAGCGGGTGGGCAGGATGGTGTGCATCCAGACCATCGGCTTGGCCATGAAGCCGATGAGGTAGCGGGTCTTGGGGCGACGGGCATTGACGGCCTTCGAGATAGCTTTGGAGATAACCTTGGGGTCGCTCATCATGTTGCCGCTGTACTGCTTGCGCATACCCTCGGCGGTCTTGGTGGCCTGAGCCTCGTAGGCACCACCCTTGGCCGATTCCTTCAGATGGTCAGCAGCGATGAAACCCCATTCGGTCTTGATGCCGCCCGGCTCAATGAGTGATACGTTGATGCCGAAATCGCTGACCTCCATGCGCAGGGCATCGCTGAAGGCCTCGACGGCGTACTTCGTGGCATGATACCAGGCACCGAAGTAAGTAGTCAAACGTCCGCCCATAGACGATACATTAATAATTGTGCCGCTGTGCTGCTCGCGCATATAGGGCAGCACCTTCTTCGTGAGGATGGCAAGACCGAAGACGTTCACCTCGAACTGACGACGTGCCTCATCAATGCTCACGTCCTCGACAGCTCCGTATGAGCCGTAACCCGCATTATTTACCAATACGTCGATACGCTTCTCGGCAGCGATGACCTGCTCTACGGCCTCGTTGACTGATGCCTCGCTGGTCACATCCATCTTGATAGGGGTAACGCCATACTGCTTCAGCTCCTCCATTTTCTCTACTCGGCGTGCTGCGCCATAAACCTTGTGGCCCTGCTCGGCCAAACTCTTTGCGGTGGTGAAACCGATACCGCTGCTTGCTCCTGTGATAAGAATTACTTTGCTCATAATTTTCGTTTGTTTTAGAAATCTGGTGCAAAGTTAAGGATATATTTTGATGCTTTAGTGTTCCAAAATACAATAAGAGTGGTAGATTTCCGTTGAATATAGAAAAGAATCATTCTTGGAAGGATTTGGAACACTAAAATGCGATGGATTATGGCTACCTTTGCAGCAATGGAAGAAATAAAGTATGATTATATCGACGACGACGTGCTGATGCTAACGGAGTTTGGCGAGTTGGTGAAGTTGGAAACGCAGGAGCTTGACCGCTACCTGGTGCTGGCCTGTAACAAAGGTAGGCTGATGGTGGATGTGAATGGCGAGACCATTCAGATGCAGGGTGTGGAAGCACTGATTCTGCCTCCCAAGACACGACTGAGCAACTATATGGCAAGTCCTGATCTGAGCTGTGACTTTGTGGGCATTTCCAGTCCGTTGGTCAAGCGACTGCTGGGCAGCCATATCGAAGAGTGGAACCGCAGCATCTACGTGAACCGCACCAACCACATCGTGGCTGACGAGGAAGTGAGAAAGCAGTTTGCCTACTATCGCGACATTATTTATTTTAAGATGCAGCAACACGAGCGACGTTTCCACCACGAAGTGGTTCATGCCATTCTGCAAGCCATCCTGCTTGACTACCTGGAGAAGATGCTGGCTGATGTGCCCGTCATAGAGACTGAGGGCATCACCAACCAGAAGTCGGCACTCTTCAAGCGGTTCCTCGAACTTCTTACTACCCGCCACGTCAAGCACCAGTTGGTAGATACCTATGCCCAGGAACTCTGTGTGTCGCCCAACTACCTGACGAAGGTGACCCGTGAGGTGAGCGGCAAGACTGCTCTCGAATGGATTCGTGAATACACGGAGGCCGATGTCCGCTACTATCTGTTGAACACCGACCTGTCAGTAAAAGAAATAGCCGAAGAACTCGGTTTCCCCAACCTCTCGTTCTTCGGCAAGTTCTGTCGCCGCGCCTTCGGAAAGTCACCCAATGACTTCCGTAAGCAAAATTTGAGCAGATAACAGAAGCCTTTTTCCGGAATTCTATTTTGCAATTTTCAGCACAGGAGCAAGAAAGTTGGTACTCACCACTTTCTTATTGCAGGGCTGTGGCAGATTGACCACGAGCCCCTCAGCCGTCTGCCGGGCCTTCAGTTTGCCGTAGCCTAACAGCGTGACACTGGTAATGCTTTTCTTCAGGTTGCCATTGCCTTTGGCTAACGACTTCACCACTAATCGGCCGTCCTCGGGCCAACCCATCGCTGTGACGTAAAGATGCTTCTTCGTCTGGTTGAAGCGGATGTCACGATAGTCCATATTGCTGTATTGGCCGTCGTTGAATCCTTGGGCACGCATGGCAATGACTTTCTCGGCAACAGGACCCTCGCCGAACTTCACCCACGGTCGGGTGCCGAATATGCTCTCACCATTGACGCTCATCCAAGCCTCCAAATCATCCAGAAACTGAGCCTCTTTCTCGTCGTATGTTCCGTCAGCACGCAGAGGAATGCTTAATAGCAGATTGCCGTTCTTCGACACAATGTCCACCAATTGTTTCACCACCGTAGCGGCACTCTTGTATCGTCCTTTCTCGTAGATACCCGTATTGTAGTGCCAGCCGCCTATGCAGTTGCACGTCTGCCACGGCTCAGGAATGATTTCGTTGGGGGCACCACGCTCCACATCCCATGTCAGGGCTTTACGCTGTTCCTCGTTCAGAATCTTGCCAAACACCACACCGCGCGGATTCTTGTTATACATGTGTGCGGCAATCTTCAGGCCGCAGTCGCTGATGGGATAGAACGGTAGCACGGTGACGTCAAAATAGATGAGGTCGGGCTGGTAGCGGTTGATGGCATCCAGCGTACGGTCGTAGAAGTTGGTGACGAACTCCTGCGACGGTGGACAGGCGCCACTGCTCCAGTCCCACTGCCGGTGAATGCTGTTGTTAGCCCACGATCGGTCGCTCATCGGGTGGTTCTGTTGGTACAGCATCTGCGGGTCCAAACCTTCCCACCATTTGCCTTTTCCATCTTCCTTCGTCAGTTTTCCATCGTAATACACGCCAGCCTTCGGACCGTTCATGTCGTAGCGCTGAGCAGGCTCGTACCACGTCCACGCATGATCGGCATGAAAAGAGATGCCCAGCGGCAGACCCACCTTCTTCGCAGCCTTGGCCCATTCGTCGAGCACGTCGCGCTTAGGCCCGATGTTCCTCGAATTCCACGGCTGGTATTGCGAGTCCCACAGGTCGTAGTTGTCGTGGTGATTGCCCAAGGCAAAGAAGTACTGCGCCCCACAGCGCTTGTATTTCTCCAACAGCGCTTCGGGATTCCACTTCTCAGCTTTGAACAGCGGTAGGATATCCTTAAATCCGAATTCTGACGGATGGCCGTAGTGTTCCACGTGGTACTTGTAGCGGCTGCTGCCCTCCATATACATTTCGCGAGCCATCCAGTCGCCACTACCCTCTACACACTGTGGTCCCCAGTGAGCCCAAATACCGAACTTCGCATTTCGGAACCATTCGGGTGTCTGGTGAGTCTCCAGCGACTGCCACGTGGGTTCATACTGACCCGTCTGCATCTTCTCGTGCATCTCCGATACAGGCACCTGGTACTGCTGTGCCGTCGCATTCAGCGAAACACAAAACACTAAAATGAATATTATTGCTTTCTTCATACTGGTTGCAAAGATAATCATTTCATCTGATAAATCATCATTTGAGAATCACTTTCTTTCCGTTTTTGATGTAGATGCCTGGGTGCAGCGCTTTGCTGCTATCATACCACTGGCCACGCAGGTCGTAGACGACGGTGGATTCAGTGCCGTTGGCATTGACAATGCTGATGCCATCGACGACATTTTCTCCCTTAGTAAATACAGGCTGCAAGGTGACGATGTCGTCGGGCATGGTGAAGGTCAGTCGTGAGTTGCCGTTCGAGAGCGTCTCAAGACTGATGTGGGTTCCCAAGGTGAAGTTCACGCCGTTGATGACACGCAGCTCCTTCAGTCCGTAGCCGCTGTTGGCCTCGATGTTCAACGTGACGGTCTGCCCCTCGACAGCTTCGGTGACATCGGCGGTCACAGAGCCGTAGTTGGCCTTGCGCACAAATATCTGATACTTCTCGGCTTCCACATCGGTGGGGGTGTAGATGATTTGGTCAATGTACATGGAGATGCCGCCGGTGTTGGTGAGCAGCAGGTTGTTCGTACCTGCTTTCAGGGTGGCGGTGAAGGTGACTTTGCGCCAGTCGTTTTTATTGGTCTTCTCGATGTCGAGTTGGATGGCGGTGCCATTGACGGTAGCCTTCATCTTTCCGGCTTTCGCGGAATTGCTGTAGCGCACGGAGATGCGATATTCGCCCTCCTCGCCATCACGGAGTGTGAGCTGGTGGCGCAAGGTGCCGCTGGTGCTGGTACCCATATCAACGAAGCCGTTGCCAGCAAACTCCACAATGTCGGGGAAGTAGTTCACATAAGGGTTCACAAGCTTAATTTCCTTCACGTTCTTGTAGTCCATGTTCTCGGCTTCGATGATGATGGGGCCGTGATAGCGGGGAGCCACCCCCAGCCCCTCCGAAGAGAGGGGAGCCTTTGCCGGCGCCTCTTTTCTGGCGGTGTTGCTTCCTGTGCAATTGACGGTGACATCAACGCCGCCTTTGTGTTTCACGGTCAATGTATAGGTATTTGTCTCGGAATCCCACTGGGCGGTGGCGCTACCCGTTGCCAACAGGCCTTTTTTCATGGTGTATGAGGGTTCGGCGGTGGCACCTTTGATGATAATGGTTTCGGCTACAACCGTCGTGGTGTCGGTGCGGAAGTTGTTCAGGTAGAAATCGATATGGTCGGCATATTCACGCACGATGCCGCTACCTAGCATCCCAAGGGTCAGCGTCAGCGAGTCGCAGGTATTGTAGAGCAGGGGTACCCGTCCTGTTGCTGTCCGCTTGCTGTTAAGGTAGGTATAGGGCATGTAGGTGACGAGTTGGTTCTGTACGCGTGAGACAAAGAGGTCGCCCTCTGACAGCACGGGGTATTGCTCGTCGAAGACTTTCTGCTTCTTGGCAACAGTGCTCCAGTTCGACTTGGCCGTAGCTCGTTTCAGTTGCAATGGAATGGTCTTGGCCAGCGAGTCGTACAGTTCAACGCAAAGGGGAATGGTGCGATAGCGCCCTGTGCTCTTAAAATAGCACATATTGTCCATCCACTGTCCGTTGCCTTTGTTCGTGGGATCGTTCTGCTTATAGAGTCCGTCGTAAAGGGTGCCCCATGTGGCGTACTTATCCTCATCGCTGCCCGATGTGGCATTGGCAATGATAGCAATACGGGTGCTATCGACCACCTCCTTGCGCGAAGGTATATAGAATGTGCCGTCGATGACCTTGCGGAACATATCAATCCACGCCCCACGGAAACCCTCGTAGGTGGTCCAATTGCGGCGCGTATAGCCATCGACGGTGGTTTTGCCACTCTCCTTGAAACACTCATCGGGGATGGTCTCGGGACCGTCCCAAACGGCACCACCATTCACACCGCACTGTTCCATTACCGTGCCAATGCCGGCAGCAATCGGATATTTCGTCTTATTCTGTCCCACGGCCACATCCATCGCGCCACACCAGCCGCAGCGGTCGTAACGCACGCCGTAGTTTTTGGCCAGTCCGCTGATGAAAGGCGACAGCGTGACACTCTCATCGTTGTACCAACAGGCTGTTGTAGTGTATTTGTAGAGCCAGAGGATGGCCTCGGGATATGCACGGCATGCCTTTAGCAGATTGCTGTTGCGCTTCATCATGCCCACGGGGCTCAGACCATAGCTCCAAATATTGCCGCAATACGAAATAGTGAGAAAACCGCCGTACTCATGAGCCATCTTCACCAGATTTGCAAACAAGGCGATTTGACCCGTCTGTGTGGCAGAACCCATATCGCCTTGGTCGAAGCCCCAGAACTGCTCGGCAAAATTCCAGCCAAGAAAATTAGGATAGCGTTTGAAGAAGTACTCGAACGTCTCTAGGTCGGTGGTCTGCAAATGCGTGCGACCGCCAGAAGCCGGCTGACAGGTGAACCACACTCCGTTCTGCTGACATACCGATGCCCACGACTTATACGTTCTCACGGCTGAGCGCGGCATTTTATAAACGTTGTTATCCTTGTCGTACTGGCATGACATACTCAGGTTAAAGCATACCCACGGTTTGATGTCGTCGGGCACTAAGTCGATGATTTTCTGCGGGTCGGCAGCGTTCCACACATCGATGTGAATCATCCAGAGCGGGTGCTCGTTGTCGATTGAACGACGCGTTTGCGCAGCTACGCTGCTAAATGATAAATGACAAATGATAAATGATAAAGCAATCAGTAATCGTTTCATATCTATATCTGTTTTTAGTTATTAACGTGGAACCAGTCGAAGTCAACGATGCCACCAGTTTCTTTCGTGGCAAAGTTAAAGAGCATGAAGCGCTGTCCGCAGAAGTCAGGCATGTCGTAGTGCATCTGAAGCGTGTCACCGATAGCTTGCCAGTTCTTACCATCGAGGCTGTAGAAGAAGGTGGCCTTGTCAGTGCGGTCGCGGAAGTCGTGGTCAACACGGAGCCAGACCTTCGTTTGATTGAGAGGCTTGGTCTCGATGTCCTGACCGTTGGCATCGTCGCGGCTCATGGCACGATGCATCACGAGCTGTAGCTGCCCGTTCTCCTTCTTCACGCCCACAAAACCATAGCGGCGCTGGAAAGAAGCCAAGCCGGCCCAGTCGCCATCCTTCATCTGCGAGACATCCACCAGTGTCTGTCCTGAGCAGGTCGGACCAAATGTGCGCTGGGTCAGCGAGTTGCGGGCATCACGCAGATTATGTGACAACGAGGTAGTCTTCAGTCGCAGCCAGCCCTTGTGCTCGGTGAGGCTCCAGCCGCTGTTGTCGGGGATATGGTTCCACTGCCAACAGAGTTTCAGACCTGGTTTCCAGGAACCGAAACGACTCTTGCTCTTCTTCGGCTGCCAGACATTAAACTCATCGCTCTGGACGATATTCATGCCCTTCGAAGCAGGCAAGTCAACACGATAGGGTGTGGTCATATTGCGTCCTGCGGGCAATTTGTCGGTGGTTCCATTACCCACGACTGGCCAGCCGTCTATGCTCCACGTCATCGGCAGCCAAATGGGCATACGACCCACGGCACCGTAGTCCTTGAAGAGGAAGCACCACCAACGGCCGTCAGGGGTCTCAACTATTCCTCCCTGACCAATGCCGTTGGTCTGCATCACAATGTTACCCTGTTCGTCAACCATTTCACCTCCGAACACCATGTGGCTTTCCCACTGGTCACTCTTCAGGTCTTTGGTACGCCATACAATCTCTTGTCGCTGTCCGTCGCAGCCCTGAATCATAAAGATATAATAGTAGTCACCAATTTTATAGCCATGATAGCCTTCGGCACGCAGTCCACGGGCAGGCTTTTCAAGGTTAGCATAGTCGAGAACCTTTACACGTTCGCTGACGCTGACGTTCCAGTCCTTATCAACCGAAATCTCACGCAGATACATCGCATTGTCGGAGAAGGTGTCGGCAGGGTGCAGCACGTATTTCAGCACCTTCGTACCCGTATCCTCGAACAACAAGCCTGGGTCATAACACTTATCCGTCGTCGAGCAATGCCACTTGCCATGCTCGATGTCGTCGGTCACATAGAAGTAAGTCTTTCCCGTCGTGTTACAGGTCATAATCATGTAGAACATCTTCTCGTAAGGATCGTAGCGCAGGTTGGCAGCCCACGAGCCTTGCGAGTAGTCGCTTTGTCCGTTCAGCAGGCGGAACTTATCGCCCGCATCAATCTCGTCGTAGGCATAGTTGATGATCTCCCAGTTCACCAAGTCTTTCGACTTCATGATGCCACAGCCGGGCGAGAAGTGCATCGTGGTGGAGACCATGTAGTAAGTATCGTCCACGCGGATGATGTCAAGATCGGGCACGTCGGCGAAGATCATGGGATTTTCAAACTGTTGTGTTTGTGCCTTGATGCCCATTGAGGCACACACAAGAATCAAGATGCTCAGTAGTTTTTTCATTTGTATGTTTTTTATTTGTTTCCGAAATAGCTGTAATGGTTGTTATCGGGATTGACGACAATTTGCTCTATAACGATTTCCGGATCGATCATAATGAGCTTCAGTGTATGCTCGCCAGCGGTAATCCCTTCAAAGGTGGCATCGAGCCAGCGGAGGTTGTCAAAAACATCGTCACGTCGAGGCAACTGGCGACCCTGCCAGAAGCCGCTCAGAGCCAAACGACTGCGTGGGGGCAATGGTTTCAAGACCTTGGAGCGGGCGAGGTTCTGGGGATTATACTCCGAGAAGGTGTCCACGATACCACGACGAGCATCAATGGTCTGCATCGGCTGGTCGTCAATCTGGATGCCAATGCGAAGTCCGCGTGCAGGATAGATGTCCTGCGTAGGCAATATTCCGACGGCCACTTTCACACCTCCCTCGGAGGGGTTGGGGGAGACTTCTATTTCGTATTCCAATGTAGCTCCACTATTCTGGGCGAGTACATTGCTGCTTCCCATGCAACCCTTGCCGCGTCCGAGGTCGGGCAGGAACACCCAAGTAGCTTCCTTTCCGTCTGTCTTTCGGGAGAACTGGTAGGCTGGAATGGAATATTCTTTGGTAGCAGGTTGGTCTTGCAGGGCATAGTCCACGTTGAAGTCCAGTGAGCCTCGACGGGGATCCTCAATCGGAGCTTTTTCCTTGAAGCCTTCGCGGGTGGCCTGGCGAGAGAGCAACATAGGATTTATATTCTCTTTTGGCATATACCATTGGGTGTAGCCGATATGTTTATCCTGCATCATCTTGCTCCACTTACCGCCTGAAATCTTATGGTAATAGTCGCTGAGCTGTTGGTCGAAAGCCATCAGTTGCTCAATAAGTTTGGAATTTCCACGGGTTGCTGCATTGTAAATGAGATGGACACCCGCACTGGCAACAACGGGATAATATACTAACTGGTAATAGGCATCCTGTGCCTCAGCGGGAATCTTCATTTTTAATATCTCGGCACGAGCAGACAGCGATAGCCACAGGCTGTCAGTATAAGCCATTTCTTCCTTGTTGAAGATACCAGGCACCTCTGCTTCGGCCTTGCGCCACAGGTTATATTTTGTGTATTTGGCCATGAGGCCAGCAGCTTCCTTGGCATGCTCTGCACCAAAAGCATTCGCCGCAAAGCCTTCCAGCCAAGCCTGTTCATCGCCAGCCTTCACGGCCTCAGGGTTCCAGGCGTAGTGCATGATGAAGTCGATAGGCACTTCCTTGGGTTTCAGATCGCCCACGTTGATAATCCAGATGCGGTCGATGCCCGTCTGGTATGCAAGGTTCAGCTGTTCGCGCAGCTTGGGAATGGTTGTGGTATTCACCCAACGGTCGTTCCACGGACCGCCGTTCATGTCAATATGGTAGTAGAGGCCCAGCCCGCCCTTGCGCTTGCGCTCAAAGTCGCGTCCGATGCGACGGATGTAGCCCCAGTTGTTGTCGCAGAGCAACAAGGTTACGTCGTCGGGCACCGTGAAGCCGGCATCATAGTAGCGTTGCACCTCCGTGAAGATGGCCCATAGTTGGGGCACTGCATCCTCACGTCCATACACCTTCTTAATAATGGAACGTTGCCCCTTGATCACCTCGGCAAGTGTCTTCATGTTATCAGCATCATCACCCTTGCCCATCGCCACGTCGCCGTCGCCACGCATACCGATGGTCACGAGGTTCTCGTAAGCCTTGTTGCGCTGCATGCCGTCGAGGAAGAACTTGTCCAGACGTTCCTTGTTCACACTATAGTCCCAGGGACCTACCTGTTCTTTGCGGGTCACATACTCGCGGTGGGCACGCATCATCGGTTCATGGTGCGAGGTTCCCATCACGATGCCATACTCATCAGCCAGACGTGGGCTTTCGGGGTCATCCTCATTAAAGCGGCTTCCCCACATCGCAGGCCATAGATAGTTGGCTTTCAGGCGCAGCAGCAGCTCGAACATGTGAGCATACGCCTTCGAGTTGATGCCGCCGAAGTGTTCCGTTGCCCATTCTCCAAACGACGGCCATTCATCATTGATAAAGATACCGCGATATTTCACCTTTGGCGACGGCTGAACGAAACGCCCGGCGTCCCAGTACACCTCGTCCTGATGCCTTACAGGAACATCAGCCCACCAGTACCAAGGCGACACACCGATACGCTGACTGATCTCGTAGATACCATAAATAGTGCCGCGCTTATCACTACCAGCTACCACAAGGTTTTCGTCAA
>Ga0310786_10012853_pt1 | contig 10341 bp, 6 predicted proteins | sample AusTroGonzalo_MG_FD_203881 | JGI IMG/M metagenome (GOLD analysis project Ga0310786, IMG submission 203881) | Bovine rumen microbial communities from tropical cattle in Woodstock, Queensland, Australia - Gonzalo_03 (v2) (version 2) | ecosystem: Host-associated > Mammals > Digestive system >... | reverse complement strand
GGCAGCCTACATCGAAAAAACTTTTGGCAAAGATTATCTCAAAGTCCGTCATTTCAAGACCAAGGATGCTTCTGCTCAAGAAGCTCACGAGGCCATTCGTCCAACCCATATCGAAAACACCACCGCAGGCAAGAATGATTACGAACGCAAACTTTATCGTCTAATTTGGGCCCGCACGCTTGCTACTCAGATGGCCAACGCTAAAGTTGCCAAGACTAATATTACTATTAATACTCCTACCGAATATGTTTTTGAGGGCAAAGGCGAAGTAGTAGTGTTTGATGGTTTTCTCAAAGTTTACGGCAAGAGTAAAGACCTAGAGCTACCAGACTTAAAAGTTGGCGATCACGTCAAAGCTGACGAAATCACTGCTCGTCAGACCTTTGCTAAACCAAGCGCCCGTTACACCGAAGGTTCACTCGTCAAAAAACTCGAGGAACTCGGCATTGGCCGTCCATCCACTTATGCATCAATCATGTCCGCTATTCAGACACGTGGTTACGTAGTAAAAGGCGAGTCCGAAGGGGAAGAACGCGAAGTCGTAGAATTAAAGCTCACTAACGGTCAGATCAGCCGCGCCAGCGTCACCGAAAAATACGGCGCCGACAAAGGCAAGCTTATTCCAACTCCAATCGGCGAACTCGTAGCTGGATTCTTGGTTGATAATTTTAAGAACATCGTTGACTACAAATTTACTGCCAACATTGAAAAAGACCTCGACCTCGTAGCCGAAGCCAAACTCGAGCGCGTCAAAATGCTCCGCGATTTCTACGGTCCATTCCGTGACACCGTGCTCGCTTCCGAGGGCGTAGAACGCTACAACAACTCCCGCATTCTTGGCCATGACCCAGAAACCGGTAAACCGATTTATGCTAAAGTCGGCAAGAATGGCGGTTTCATTCAGCTCGGCGATAACGAAAAGGAAGCTGGCGAAAAACCTCGCTTTGCTCCACTTCCTAAACGCAAATCCGTCAAAACCGTCACACTAGAGCAAGCCCTAAAACAGCTCGCCCTGCCGGCATTGCCACGTACGCTTGGCACAGCTAAAGACGGCGCCGAACTTATCGCTGCCAACGGCCCATTCGGCCCATATCTAAAAGGCGGTAAATATAATATCCCAATCAAAGATTTCGACCCATATACTATTACTTTCGACGAAGCTTTACCGCTCTACGAAGCCAAAGTCAATTCCATTATTGCTGATTGGGGCGACATTATGATTATTAACGGTGCCTATGGCCCATATGTAAAAGGTCCAGGCCGCCGCAATAATGCCAAAGTACCAAAAGACCAAGATCCAAAAACTCTCACCAAAGAACAGGCCGAAGAGTTGCTCAAGAACAAGCCGAAGCCAGTGCGTCGCCACGCTCCGCGCGCCAAATCCACCAAGAAAACCACTGCTAAAAAAGCTAAGTAGAACATAATACTGCTTATGTTTTTAGTATTATTAAATTTTTTTCGCACATTGTAAAAAATGTGCTACAATATACATAGAAAAAGTCAGAACCCACAGTTGACAACTGCTCGCACTTATGTTATTATAATATAAATCTACAATATTAACAGTGGTGGAATAAGGAAGAATTCAATGGATCAAAATGCGGAAATCCTCAAAAATGCAATTGCCGGAAGCCTGAAAATCATCGAACAAGACCGCGAACGAGAAATCATCTCACGTCGCTTTGGCCTAGACGGGAACAAAGAAACCCTTGAGCAAATCGGTGAAATGTTGTCTATTACGCGTGAACGCGTCCGCCAACTCGAAAAAGCAATTCTAATTCGTCTCCAAATTTCCGCTGAGGAGAACAAAATCCCAGAACTTGCTGCTGCTGAAAAAATCCTTGTCCGCAATCTTGATGAAATGGGTCGTGCTGCCAAGATCTCTAATCTTGCCGACAAAATCTACGGCCGTGCTACTACTCCTGCCGAAAAGACTGGCATCTATTTTATTGCCACGTTCTCAGGCAACCTTACCGTAGTTGAAGAAAACGACAAATATCATGCCGCTATTGCCATCGCCAAAGATGGTACCGAAAAAGAAGTTCGCGCCAAAGTTGACAAGATCGTCACTATCATTAAAGAGAACAAAAAGCCAATGACGCTCGACGAACTTGACAATAAACTAGATTATGAACACCCTAACCATATTCGCGCCATGGCGTCAATTTCCAAGAATCTCGCCTCGCTAAACGACCTTTATGGTCTTGCTAAATGGCCAGCTGTAAACCCAAAGAACATTCGTGACAAGATCTACGTTGTGCTCGAAAGCAAGAAAGAGCCAATGCATTTTTCAGACATTGCCAAAGAAATTTCTGCCTCTTCATTTAAGCGCAAAAACGTCACTATTCAGGCTATTCACAACGAGCTTATTAAAGATTCTCGTTTCGTATTGATCGGCCGCGGTATTTATGCACTTAGCTCATGGGGTTACGCCAAGGGAACCGTATCTGATATTATTAAAGGCATTTTGGCCGAAGCAAAAGCTCCGCTCACCAGGGAAGAGATCGTTAAGCGCGTACTCAAAACCCGCAAAGTCAAAGAAACCACCATTCTACTCAATCTCCAGAACAAAAAATTCTTCACTAAGGTAGATAAAAACTCCTATACTCTCGCCGCCTAATATGGTAAAATAAAATTATCATGTTAGAGGGCATCATCCACTTTATTCTCATGCCAATTGTCTGGATTCCAATCGTTCTCGTATTGGCAATTTTGACTTATATTAATTATAAAAAACTCAACAAACTAAAAGTTCTAAACGTTGATTCTGTACTTTTGATGCTTGAAATTCCACGCACCAACGACAAAAAAGAGTTGGCTGCCGAGCAAATGTTCGCTTCGCTTCATGGTATTTTACGCGACGCATCTGAACTTAAAAATTCTGGCGGCGTACAAGAACATCTCTCTTTTGAAATTGTTTCTACCTCTGGTCAAATTCGTTTTTATGTCTGGGTGCCAAAGGTCTTGCAAAACTTTGTCGAAGGTCAAATCTATTCTCAGTATCCAACCGTTCAGATTTACAAAATGGACGAGGATTATGTAGATAACCGCAGCAAATATCCAGTTACCTACACCGCCGAGCTTACCCTTACCGATACTGCCGCTTTGCCAATCAAAACTTTCGATACTTTCGAAGTAGATCCGCTCGCCGGCATCACTGGTACACTTGCTAAACTCGATCCAGACAATTCCGAGGAACTTTGGGTTCAAATTCTTACTCGCCCAATTCCAGACGATTGGCATAAAAACACCACCGATAACTGGGTTAAAGATATCAAAGCAGGGAAGCGTCCAATCACTATCGATTGGAAGTGGCTTATCGAAGTTTTTGGCGCATTGTTCCGCCCTCCAGCCGGTGGCACGGGGAACGAAATCAAAATCGAATTATCTGAGCGCGACAAAACCCGCATTGCTAAAGCCGAAGAAAAGGCTACCAAGCTCGGCTATGAAGTCAAAATTCGCCTTGCCTACCTAGGCAAAAACGAAGTTGACGCCAAGCTTAATATGCAAGCCCTCGTAGGTACGTTTAAACAGTTCAACTCCACCAACCTAAACGGCTTCAAGATGCTCGGTGGTAGTTTTAATCCTACCGATCTCGATGCTTACAAGATTCGTCAATTCTCAGATCATGGCTTTATTCTTAATATTTCTGAGCTCGCCTCGGTTTATCACTTGCCGCACACTTCAGTGGAAACACCAAACATCGTCTGGGCCAATTCCAAGACTGCCGAACCACCAGCCAAGCTTCCAGTTATGACTGGTACGCCATCAATCGACGAAAACATTTCCGCCTTTGGTCTTACCAACTTCCGCGGCATCAATCATCAGTTTGGTCTGCTCCGTCGCGACCGCTCACGTCACGTCTACATCATTGGCCAAACCGGTGCCGGTAAGTCTGGTTTGCTCGAGCTTCTTGCTCTTTCCGATACTTTCTATAACCATGGTTATTGTATTATTGATCCACACGGTGATTTTGCCGTTGATAACCTGCGTTTTGTACCAGAATCTCGTATTCAAGACGTCGTCTACTTTAACCCAGCCGACAAGGAATATCCAGTCGCCTTCAACCCACTCGAAGTTACTGATCCTACTCGTAAACCAAACATCTGTTCTGAAGTAATCGGCGTACTTAAACGCATGTTCGGCGATTCTTGGGGCCCACGTCTTGAGCATATCCTACGCTATACACTTCTAGCCTTGCTCGATCGTCCAGAAGCTACTCTACTTGATATCTCTCGTATGCTTACTGATAAAGATTTCCGTAAAGAAACGCTCAATTATTGTACCGACGTAACTGTGCTCCAATTCTGGAAACATGAGTTTGGCCAGTGGAACGATAAACAAATCAACGAATCTATTGCTCCAGTACTAAACAAGGTTGGTGCTTTCACGGCTAACCCAATCATTCGTAATATTATTGGTCAGCCAAAATCATCCTTTAATATTCGTAAAATCATGGACGAAGGGAAGATCTTGGTCGTTAACCTTTCCAAAGGTCTAATCGGCGAAGATAACGCTTCAATCCTTGGCGCCTTCCTTGTTACCAAGGTTCAGCTGGCTGCTATGTCGCGCTCCGATATCGACCGCGTAGAAGATCGCCGACCATTCTATCTATACGTAGATGAGTTCCAGAACTTTGCCACCGATTCCTTCGCCGTAATTCTTTCCGAAGCTCGTAAATACGGTCTTAATCTTACTGTGGCTAACCAATACGTTGCTCAGATGACCGATTCCGTGCGCGATGCCGTCTTTGGTAACGTCGGTACCACTATCTCATTCCGCGTTTCACCAGACGATGCGCCAGTGCTCGTTAAGCAATTTGAGCCAACCTTCGAGGAATCCGATATTATCCAACTCGATAACCGCCACTTTGTTATTTCAATGATTATTGGTGGCGAAAAAGTCCCGGCTTTCTCAGCTACTACTTTGTCTATTCCTAAATCCCCACAAGACAATTTTGACGCCATTGTGGCGCATTCTAGAGCCAATTTTGCCCGTCCACGCGCCGATGTTGAAGCTGATATTAAAGAAACTATCGAACAGTCCGAAAAGTATAAAAAAGAGCTTTCTGACTCCGGTCGCCAGCCAGACTTTGATCCTACACCAATCTTTACCCATAGACCAAATCCCGAACAAAAACCGAACTGGAAATACCAGCCAAAATATCCAAAACCATCCACCCCACAAGGCGACTTCATGAAGCAGAAACTTAGTCCAAACGCCGCCGAAGGGAAAGATCGATTAGGCTTAAAAGACCTCGCCAAACTCATCTCCGAGCAGCAAGGGAACGATAATGCCGAAAAATCCACTGCATCCGACAATAAGTCGCAGCAGCCAGGCCAAGGCCAATCTGGCCAACCACCAAGGCCAAAAAATAATAATCATCACAAGAAAAATAAACCTCATAAAAACAATAATCAACAATAAAATATCCAATAATTCCCCCTGATTATAAGAGGGAATTATTGTTTCAATGCTCCCCTATTCATGTCTGATGCTTCCCTTATCCGCCCCTGTTATATATCTAGATCACCCCAGTTCGACATCTGTTATGTCCCTGTTGTACCCCTGTTACACCCCTGTAAACGGCCTGGGAGCCCCAAACTGGCCCAAACCAGCACACAAAAAGCGGGAATCACACGCAGCAGGAAACGGGAATTACGCGCATTTTAGCATAAGCACAAACAAAACCGCATTACAAAGACGTAAAGTTAATCGACTTTTCAAAATACTTTCAATGTCGCACAATACATATTTTACGACATTACACCTAGAAACGGCCGGCCATTAACTATGCTGGCGTTTTCGGGGGATTATACTGGTATGGTCTGGGGTAGCTTGGGTAACTATCTCTAAACATTACTCCGCACCCAGTTAAGTTTAGATTTATTCCTCATCCGAGACGAGTAACCTGGGATCGAGGCGAGGATTGAGCGAATAAATCTAAAGTTAACCAGGAGTAAGGAGTAGTTTAGGGATAGCTACCCAAGCTATCCCTAATCAACCCCTTATAAACCCCCGTTATCCCATTCGAGTCTCATTTGACTTTTCCACAAGTAGATGTCCTAAAAGCCTTTCACGCCACCTTTCACGGCCATTTTTTGCCGATTTGACTTTTCCCCATTTTTATTTCCCTACTTCCCTTTTTCCCCTGTTGTGGCCTCATTCCAGCGCCTACGTTTACTCCGAAAATCTCCTCAAAAAAGAACAAAAACCGAACAAAAGAACAGAGAATCAGAATTAAACCCCTAAAAAGGCAAAAATCACCTCTGTTACACCCCTGTTATTTCCAGTACCCTTTCCCCTCTATGCGTACATCAATATATTCAAAATCAGAGATTCCCCGCCCCTTTAGATAGCGTACCATGCGGTCCGTATCCTCTGCTGACACACCAGTGCCTCGGTCAATTACCATTTTTATATACCCACTATAGCCATCGATATAAATATCCACTTCACGCACTGCGCCGGATGGGATTACTGCTTTAGTCGGAATATAACCAAGCTCGCGTAAATCTGCCTCTACCTGACCAATGTATTCACGCATTCTGCTCGTAACCTGGTTACCCGTAGCAGCAGCATCTACATCAATAATCTCAATTGTCGGTGCATACGGCACCACTACAACATTAGTATCAACTGGCGCATTCAGCTCGGATTCGCGATTGATGAATGCTGCAATTGCGTAGCCAATTATTCCTACGAATGCTACAACCCACAAAATCGCCAACACTAACCTTATGGTCTTTTTGCGCTTAACCTTTTCCCTGGCCTTTAGCCTCTCGGAGGAAGTCTCTAGCTGTTCGCGTCTTTCCGCTATTGTTCTACCCGCCCGCATTGAGTTATTTCTCCGTCGTTGCTGCAATTATCATTTCAGCTAAAGTCTTAGCCGCATCGCTGCGCACTTCGTTATGCAAAATCTCTGCCATGTCAGCACGCTTTTTAGGGCTTCGCACCAACGTTCGTACAGCCTCAAGCAGTAGTTCTGGTTTTTCTACCATTTCTGCATCCTTCACGATCGTTACAGCACCCATTTGTTCAAGTCTTTCTGCATTTTTAACTTGATGTCCTCCTGGCAGTGGCGCAAAAGGCACTAGAATCGTGGCTTTATTCAATGCGCCAATCTCCGCAATCGTAGTTGCTCCTGCGCGTGATACTATTACGTCGGCTGCACCCATTAGCTCATCCATCGTAGTGTTAAACTCCCACATCCTAAAATTCGACTCTAAGCTGGCATGGTCCCAGTTTTCATATTTCTTAAGATCCACCATTTCCTCATAATGCGTACGCCCCGCAACTAGTCCCACTGACGTAAATTTCAAGAGCTCTGGCAAAATTTGGCGCACCGCTTCATCAATGTTAACTGAGCCTTGGCTACCACCAGTAATTACTACTAACGGCTTATCCGCAGCAAATCCAAAAGCTTTCTTCAAAGACATTTGTTTAGCCCCAGAAACCGCTTTAAACTCTGCTCCTACCGGAATACCGGTCCAAACATAATTTGGATGTTTTTCCATCACTTCGTCCGGCAAAGGCATACCGAAAGCCACCTTTAAGGCTCGTTTCATCAGTAAGCGATTTGCTAAACCTGGCACCACATCTGACTCATGGATAATATATGGAATCTTAAAAATCTTTGCCACTAATCCCACTGGCAAGCACACAAATCCACCTTTCAAGAAAATAACGTCTGGGCGATTCTTCTTAAGCATTAGTCGCCAAAAGCTCATCAAAAATCCGCCGATGAACCCAAAGAATCCGCAGATGTTCCCCCAAATCAAATCTTTTAGTGTAATATCAAAACGCACAAAATAATCTTTAAGTTTCCATCCAGCATAACGATGCCACTTCCCTGCCAAAATTCGCTTTACGCGAATGTACGAAAATTTTCCTTGGCCACGATCTTCCCTGCCCCAAGCCATGCCAATCTCTGTTGTTAACTTCGTGACGTTTTTGTAATATTTAAAATCAGTCCAAAATTCAATCTTAGCGCGTGTTCTGATTTCGAGAATCTCGCGTACCACCGCGACGGCTGGCGTAATGTGTCCCCCCGAGCCCCCGCCTACTACTAATATCTTCATTCTTAATTACCTCTCTCTCAGTATAACACGAAAGTTGCATCACGAGACCGAGTCCGGCCGAAATAAACATCATACTTGTACCACCATAAGAGAGGAGTGGCAACGTTACACCAGTCACTGGAATCAGCCCCGTCATCGACATAATGTTCGCCACTACGTGCATTGCCATCCAGGCAAACATTCCTACCGCAATTAACCTCGCCTCTAAATCTGCCGACATTTCCGATACCTTCAAAATTCGATGCATAATTACCGCAAAAATCCCCAAAATTACCAATAAGCCCACAAAGCCAAAGGTTTCGCCCAGTATTGCGAATACCGAGTCGTTAATCGACTCTGGCAAATATCCAGTCGCCTGTACCGAGTTGCCAATACCTACACCGGTCAACCCGCCCGTGCCAATCGCCATCATTGCATTTTCTACGTGGTAGCTCGAATCATTATCACCAGTCCCCACAAACGTAAACACGCGCTGCAAACGATACGGCGAAGACACAATCACTGCCACGCCAGCCAAACCCACCACTGCAAGTGCCGCCAAATATTGTTTCAAAGAAATTCCTGAAATTAATAAAACTCCCAACACAATCGCTATAATCGCGAGCCCCGTGCCAAGATCACTCTGTTTTACTATTACTAAAAATAGTGACAAACCCCAAACTGTTACAATCGGCACCCAAAAATCTTTCACTTTACCAATCGTTCCCTCTTGTTTTTTGGTGGCAATAAAATCAGCCAAATATATCACGAGCCCAAGCTTCAAAAGCTCCGCTGGTTGGAAGCTTGAACCGCCAATCCTTAGCCATCTACACGCTCCTAGTTCACAGATTGCTAGCGGACTATGAATCTCCGCCAAAAACCACAATCCCACCGACGCCAGCAGCGCCACAATCATCAACGGCTTTGCTATATTGTGTAGTTTTTCATACGGAAACAGTTTAAATGCAGCAAAGAACACCGCTAGCGCAATTCCTACGCTCAGCAAATGGTGTTTAAAAAAGTAGTCCGACTCATAGCTCATCCCGTAAGCCGAGTTCAAAAGATTTGCGCGCATTGGACCAATCGCATAAATAATCACCAGTCCAATCGCCATCAAAGTTAAGATGGCATACAAAATTATGCGGTCACTTTTATGTTTCCGCACCCTTACCATGGGCTTAAATTACCCCACCAGTAGTTGCAATAAAGATGCCGAGAATTGCCAAAACTAGACCAAGAATCCAAAATCTCATCACAATCTTTGGCTCGCCCCAACCTTTAGCTTCCAAATGGTGATGAATTGGTGCCGAGATAAAAATCTTGCGATGGAAAAATTTCTTAGAAACAATCTGAATTAGGCTTGAGCCAGTCTCTACCACAAATACCAAACCGATTACTGGCAAAAGCAAGAACGAGTCAGTCATCACCGCTACCACGCCAAGCCCCGCGCCTAGCGCAAACGAGCCCGCGTCTCCCATCATAAACCTTGCTGGCGGCACATTGAACCATACATAGGAGAAAAGCCATCCTGCCACGGTCATACAAAAGCCAAATAGCGCATATTGTCCTTGCAAAAGCGCAATCATGCCAAAGGCAAGATAGGCAAAAATCGTTAATCCGCCAGACAAACCGTCCAAACCATCCGTAATATTAACTGAGTTAGCCGTCGCAACTACTGAGAAAGCAAAGACCAGAATCATTCCAATCACGCCAATATCAATCCTGCCAAGATACGGAACGAGCAAAGTTGTCCAGCCAATTTTAGCTGCAAAGAACCAGCCAAGTGCTAGTCCCACTACCGAAATCATAAAGAATTTGATTGGTCCACGTAGCCCAGCCGCACCTTTACCAGAGCCAAAAACATTAATCATGTCGTCAATCGTACCAATCACGCTACCACCAATAAAGCCAGCCAGCGCTAGCCACGTCTGACCACGATCGAGATTGAAAACCCACGTGATTATCGTTACTGCTACGAGGCCGATAATACCAGCCAAAACTTATATTTATAAGCAAAATGCGTATAAATTGGCGTCAAAAACATTGAAAGCAAAAATGTTCCAAGTGCGAGTAGTAGCCCATGAAACATCTCATTATTGATTTCCATATCCTATTCTTTCGGTTTAATTTTTAGGTGATCGATAGTAGCATCAGAGATGGCGTCAAACACTGGTTTAGTGTGTCTAGAGCCATCCAAATGCTGCCCCTCTCCCCACATTTTAACCACAATCACGTATTTTGGCAACTCCCCCGCCGTACCACCAAACCCAGTATAAGTAGC
>Ga0310786_10012852_pt1 | contig 10341 bp, 13 predicted proteins | sample AusTroGonzalo_MG_FD_203881 | JGI IMG/M metagenome (GOLD analysis project Ga0310786, IMG submission 203881) | Bovine rumen microbial communities from tropical cattle in Woodstock, Queensland, Australia - Gonzalo_03 (v2) (version 2) | ecosystem: Host-associated > Mammals > Digestive system >... | reverse complement strand
CTGCGAAGATCCTCCCCACGTTCTACGACATGTCCTCCGGGACGATTGACGATCCTGACAAGACGCTGGTCCACGGTGTGGTCCGGATGCAGTGTCAGGTATATGAGACCGGGGCCACAGACTCCGGAATACTTACGAAAGAGGTAGCCAATGGCAATAACAGTTAAAGGTACCGGCGTTGTCACTACCAATGATTTCAAAAGCGTAACCTGGACCGGTAAGACGAAGGGTGGGAAGAGCGTGGTCATTACGCTGAATAACGCCATCAACATGTCTAATATCGACCTGTCCATGGTTGAGAAGGATGATACGGTCGCGCAGCTGGTCTTTTCCGCTGCCTACAGCAACACGGATTATATGGCATCAACGGCCGGTGACTTCCAGGAGCCCTGGCAGATCGCTTATTCCGGAGCCGGCAGTGACGCGGCATCCGAGAGCATCATGCTGGGTGCCGGCGTGGTCGCTATCGGTGGCACGAACATCGCGCTGACCAGAGGTGGATCTCAGTTTACAGTGGAGCGCGAGTTCCGCGAGATCAATGCTGACGGTGACCGTGGTGTGGTTAAAGACCGTGTCGTGATCGACGCATCCAGGGCAACGCTGACGGTAAATGCACTTACATTCCTGGTGAATATGGCCTCGTATTTCCCGGCCATTTCGACAACGTAACGCAGACAGGGGGGTGGAGACATCCTCCTGTATTTTTTCAAGGGGGCTCACATGCGGAAACTTAATGGCCATGACGTGTTTATGGCACTTAGGGTCTTGAAAAAGATCGAAATCAAAGAGGAATTAGTGGAGCTTGCGAAAGCTCTTAATGATAAAGCGAACAATATGACGCAGACCACGCTTGGTGCGAAGCTCATCCTTAACGTCCTGGCGAACTGCGGTGACGAAGGCGCTGAAAAGGCGTTTTTCGACTTCCTGGCCGGACCTATGGAAAGCACCGGCGAAGAACTGGCCGCCACGGATCTGACGGAACTGTTTACGAAGACCGGTGAGCTGATCCAGTCCATCGACCTGGAGGAGTGGAAGGCTTTTTTTACATCACTCGGAAAGATGCTCCGGATATCATAGACGCCCTGGCATCCCGCTACGGCTGGACGATCCGGCAGATCGAAGAGGTTGACATCATCACCCTGGCCGACGTCCTGAAGATGGCCATCGAGAAGGCCAGGCGCGACACGGTTTACGCCGAGTGGACAGCACTGCAGCCGTTCATGGTCCTTAAGTGGCTTAAGTTTATGCGCTTTGACGAATATTATGACGCCCGTACAGGGGCCGACATTGACATGAGACCTGCCGCAGAGATCCTTGCGGAGGTAGAAGAGATACGAAAAGAGTTGGGGTAACTTATGGATCTGTTTAAGCTCGTCGGATCAATATTCATAGACAACGAAGCAGCCAATGACTCGCTGGCCAAGACCGACGAGAAGGCCCAGAAGACCGGCAAGAGCTTTAAGGAGGTCGCCGGGTCTGCGGCGAAGGTCGGTGCAGCTGCGGTTGGTGCAGCCACTGCGCTGGGTACGGCTGTGGTCGGTATGGCATCGGAAACGGCTTCGAGCATGGACGTCGTTGACAAGGCTTCTCAGCGTATGAACATCAGCGCGGAATCCTACCAGGAACTGGCACATGCAGCGTCATTATCCGGCGTGGAGATGTCCACCATGGAGAAGGCCGCCAAGAAGCTGGAGGGTACGGATCTGAACCTCGACCAGGCATTAGAGCAGATCTACGCCCTGGAGACGGCCGAAGAGCGGTCCGCGAAAGCAGCGGAACTGTTCGGGGAGAGTGTGGCTTACAGCTTGTCTCCCATGCTGAACGCTTCCGGAAAAGACTTCAAAGATATGAAAAAGGAAGCCAGGGATCTCGGCCTGGTCATGTCGAATGATACGGTGGCAGCCGGCGCGAAGCTGAATGACCAGCTGTCCAACGTAAAGGATTCAGCAAACGCCCTGATGACTGAAGTTGGCGCGTCGCTCATGCCGATCGTGGGTGACTTCGCAGACATGATCCTGGATTATATGCCGACGATCCACGGGCTCATCGAGAACCTGACGCCGATCATCCAGCAGATGTTCTCCACCATCGTGCCGCCGCTCATGAACCTGATCAGTACGCTGCTGCCGATTCTTTTCCAGTTCATCGAAATGCTCTTACCGCCACTCACGCAGATCATCAGCGCGATCCTGCCGGTGGTGGTGTCGCTCTTGTCTGCCATCATGCCGGTACTGGCACAGGTGGCCGAGGCAATAATGCCGATATTGGTACAGCTGCTGTCAGCACTGGAGCCGATCCTGACTCCCATCCTGGCGCTGCTGACGCCGATCCTGGAACTGATCACCACTTTACTGCAGCCGCTGCTCGACCTGATCAACCTGATTCTTCCGCCGATCATAGCACTGATCACGGAGATTGCCACGTTCCTGTCGGAGAACCTCGGATCGGCCATCTCGGCGGTCATAGAGTGGTTCCAGAACCTTTCCGACAAGGCCGGAGAGATCTTCGAGGGGTTAAAAGAGATTATCAAGAAGCCCATCAACGCGATCATCGGGTTTATCAATGGCCTGATCGACGGTGTGGCGGGCGGTATCAACACGGTTATCCGCGCACTCAACAATATCCACATTGACCTGCCGGAGTGGGCGCAGAAACTGACGGGCGTGACGTCGCTGGGATTTAACCTCAACGAGATCACTCCCTGGCAGATCCCGCTGCTGGCGAAAGGTGGTGAGATCGAAGGAGCGGCCATCGTTGGCGAAGACGGCCCGGAACTGCTTCAGACGAGTGGCGCCAGGACGCGGGTAACGCCGCTGAATGATAACAATAACGCATTTGTAGAGCTGTCTCACAAATTAGACCTGCTGATCATGTTGCTTAAATCCGGCTTCGGGGTTTACCTGGACGGGAACGCGGTGGTTGGTCAGCTGGCTCCGGCAATCGACCAGGAGCTTGGTGTGATGGCAGCCATGGCTGAGAGGGGGGTGTAAATGTTTACGATCAACGGGCATATACCTGCCGAATACGCAGCCAAACATATACACACGGAAATTACGAACCCGGAACCGAAGATCGACTGGCTGGAGATCCCGCTGAGGGATGGAGCGATAAATGCCTCGGAGATCCTGTCGAGCCGGGTGTTCTACACGACCGGGACCGTACTGCTCGGTATCGAGGTCATGGCCTTCCGGTCAGAGTGGCCGGCGATAAAGTCCAGGCTGATGGAAGATATCCACGGAATGGACGTGGAAGTGTCAATTGACAATTCAGAGTTTTACTACGTTGGTGTCGCTTATGTTGGCGACCTGGAAGATCATGGGTCAACCGCTTACGTTCCGATCAACATAACCGTGCAGCCATTTCAACGGAAATCATCCTGGAAGGATCTGGGAACGCTGACAGTCAGCACCAGCGCGACGCAGGCTGTGAAGATCGGATCCATGAGAGCATACTTCGAGTTTACCACCAGCGCAGCCGACATGACGCTGACTTACGACGGTGTTACATACACGCTGCCACAGGGTAAATCCACCGGCTACGACTTCTACCTGCCGGAAGGCACCCATACACTCACGTTCGGCGGCTCCGGAACGGTTAAGATCAGATACCAGGAGGCTAAGCTATGAGTTACCTGGTAACTGCAGACGGCAACGCCCTGAGCAGCTTCCAGGCTGAAGGGATGGCGATCAGTAACGCAGTGGTGACGCTTGAGGCCGGCAAGGCGGGCAAGTTTACGTTCGCCATGACTCCGGACCACCCGTACTACAACGGGCTGGTGTATCGTCAGACGCTGATCGACGTCATCCAGAACGGTGAGACCATCTTCGAGGGCGTGCCGGTCACTGAGAAGATCGGCTTTAACAACGTGAAAACGGTGGAATGCGAGGGTGAGCTGTCATTTCTGAACGACACGATCCAACGACAGGCCGTCTACACGGGGAAAACTATCACGCAGTTGCTCACAGCGTATCTGAGCATCCATAATGACCAGGCCGACGCATCAAAGCAGTTTGCAGTCGGTAATGTGACCGTTACCGCGCCGGCGAACCTCAGCCGGATCACGGATTACTCCACCACGATGACATCGGTGACCAACGACCTGGTGAAAGAATTGGGCGGGTATCTGATGGTCAGGCATTACCAGGGTGTCCGTTATCTGGATTACCTGGCGTCTTCCGTCCGTACCTCTAAGCAGGTGGTGCAGATCGGGAAGAACTTAATGGATCTTGTCCAGAACTCGGCCACGGCTGACATCTGTACGGTGGTGGTACCACTGGGAGCGAAGACCGGAAGCAGCATCATTGACGGGCTGGAAGAACGGCTGACGATCGCGTCGGTGAATAGTGGTAATGATTACCTGATTGGAACAGCCGCAGCCATCTACGGCTACATCTGGAAGGTGGTCAAGTTCGAGGATGTCACGACCGCTGCCGACCTGAAGACGGCCGGGCAGAACTACCTGACGGATGCACAGTGGGCTAATCTGACGATCACGGCCACAGCCGTGGACCTCGGTCTGACCATCGAAGCGGTTGATCAGTTCCGGATCCTGGACAGCGTCAGGGTGGTATCGGCGCCGCATGGCCTTGATCGCTACTTCCTGCTGACGAAACTGCAGATAGATCTTAATAAACCTGGCAACACCAGGGTGACGCTCGGATCTAATGTCACGCCGACACTGGCAAAGAAGACAGCCTCGACCGCGCAGCGGGTCACACAGCAGAACACGACTCTGCAGGTGGAAGCAGCCGGAACAGCCAGGGATATAGCTGCCGAAGAGGTGAACGGCCTGGACACTTCGCTGGACGCGGAGGACGTTTTCAACCGGCTTACCGACAACGGCACCATCCAGGGTATATTCCGGGACAGCGTGACCGGAGATCTGTATATAAACGGGGAGTGGATCCAGGCAGCCACGATCAGAGCGGACTCCATACAGACGACACAAGGGGTTGACTGGGTAGATAAGATATCAGAACTTCTGGCTAATGCGTCTGATGGTCATCCGGTTGAGATCGGAGATTGGGAGGCGTATGGCAGCGGGGCTCAATTTACACTCCGGCGAACCACTGCCCCTCATATTTATGTCAGATTTTTCCCGCTGACTGTCGAGGTCCGGAAGATAAGCGACAATGTCCCGGTTAATGTATACGCAGTCTTTTATGACGGAACTCATTACTACGGGCTGTATAAGCTATCCGGAGATGTGGCATATATTAGCGAGGTTGCTAACCCTAACCCTTAAGGAGGTAGATAATGGCAATAACACAGGAGATCCACCTGAAGCAGGATAGTTACAAACTGCCTCCTGTCGTCCATGCTGTGCAGAATGACACCGGAAGGACGTTAAAGATGATTATTGATGACGAGACGCTGGGCGTGTCGGACACTGGCGAGCTGTGCTTCCGGAGGTCTGACGGGTCAACGTACAATGCGACGGCGACACTCGTCCAGGCTGACAATGCCTTTACCTGCGCTGCCACACAAGGCTGCACCCAGACCGGCACCACGTTATGTCAGCTGAAGGTGACGTCATCCAGTAAGGTGATCTCGACATACACCTTTATCCTGGACGTCCAGGAAGATGTCTACGGCCTCGATCCCGTTGCTCAACAGGGCTATGACATTGACGATCTGATAGCGGCGGCGGCAACGCTGTCACTGGATAACGTGCCGAAGGTCACATCGTTTGATGGCGGTACGGCTCTTGGTTCGCAGACGATCAATACCATCTGCCGGATCCATCAGGAGGTCGGGCTGACGGATCTTCCTTCCGGCGTGGATATTGCGAACCATGTTACGTGGCTTTACACGGTGGGAACTTCCTCGAATAAGCATCAGGTGCTTTTTGTGCCGTACCAGAACGGCTTCTATCAGAGACTGTACCGTAATTCCTCTTGGTCAGACTGGACGGGGATCAATGACAGCAATACGTTGACCGTTGCATCTTATGACGGCGGTACTGTGCTGGGGAATCAGACGAATAACCGAATCGTCCGTGTTTACGGTGTGTCCGGCATAACGGATGCTCCTGATGGGGTAGACCTTGAGACATATCCGGGCTGGTTGTGGACTTACGGCGTGACAAATAAGCACCAGGTGCTGTTTTACCCTCACATGGCGGCGGCTTTCCAAAGGCTATACAGACAGTCCAGCGGAACGTATTCTTGGTCGGAGTGGGTAAGTCTTGATGAGGGCAAAGAGTTCAAGATGCTCTGCATCGGTAATTCTTTCAACCAGGATGTGATGGCTTACGTTCCGGCTATCTTACAGGAGATCATGCCGGATGTACACTTGACGGTCAGCCTACTGTATGAGGGCAGCGCGAGTTACCAGAAGTACCTTGATATGGCAACGGCAACTCCCCCCGTGGCGTTCACCACTTGGGATGAGTGGAAAAGCTATCATTGGGTACGGCATCAGAAGAGCAACAATGCGTCACTGACATTACAACAGGCACTCGCGCTTGAAGATTGGGATCTGATTACGATGCAGTGTCGGTCAACGGATGTGCTGTCGGATAATGTACTTGCTACCAGCATCACGAAGGGCAGACAGTTGATGAGGCTCGTTCAGCAGAACTTATCACACCCGGCACAGCTTGCCACTTTCGCCTTTGTTGGTCGGCCTGTACCGTACAATGATGAGGATCCTGTCGAATATACCTCTGCACAGATGACCGAGAAGATCATGGATGCCATGCCAACCATCATGGAGAGTCTTGGCTTTATCGACTACTTCCCGATTGCCAACGCCATTGGTGGTGCGAGGACAAACGACACGCTGAACCAGTTGGGAGACAACCGAAAAGGCGATCCCGGTCTGCTCTTCAATAACCATTTGCAGAACGGCATCCCGGATCTGATTGCGGCTTATGTAATCTGCTTAAAGATCCTTGAGTGGACGGGCAACAAGCATAAGGGCGTATACGGCTCCACCTTCGTGCCTGATGCGGCTACGCTTGAGTATATCAACGCGAAGAAGGGCGGTATGACGCACGGAGATCCCGTTGGCGAAGATGATCCGGCGAAGATACGGGCGGCACAGGAGATTGCGACACTGGCTGTCCGAAATCCAGACATCATCCCGGACTGCACTGACATCTTGGTTTAAGGAGGGCGTGGTTATGAGTGCGGAAATGATAACAGCAATCAGCGCATTTGTGGCGGCGGTAGCGTCAATCATCAGCGCGATAATGCTGAACCGTAAGACGATGGCACTTCTCCAATACCGGCTGCAGAAGGTAGAAGAAAAGCTGGAAAGCCACAACAAGTATGCAGAGCGGTTCGCTGAAACGGCTTCGGCTATTGCGGAAATTCAGAAGGATGTTGCGGTAATAAAGACACGGCTCGAATACATTGAGGAGGGCAAGTGATGAGGACAGTAACGGTCGCGCCCGGACAGACCATAAACTTGGGCTATCAGTATGACAACGAGGCCACAGAGGTGGTTTTCCCGAACAGCATCATATCGCAGTTTACGGACAACTACGGGTATGACGGGGTGTTCAGCTTATGGTACCGCCGGTCAGGTGACGCATTAGGTTATCCCATCGGCAGCCCTCTGGTGGTATATGCCGGGGGAAAGGTAACATGGACGATCACCGAAGCGGATGTAGCAAATCCCGGTTCCGCACAGGTTCAGCTTCGGTATGTGGTCGATGAAGTCTGCGTGATGTCACAGGTGTATGCGGCTATGGTATCTGATTCCGTGGACATTGGGTCAGAGATACCCGAACCGATGGAGGCTTGGGCAGACGCTATCACCGAGGCGGCATCACACACGGCTAATCTGTCCGGGCTGTTGGATGTTGACCTTGACGATCCACAGGACGGTCAGGTGCTGACATACGACTATACGGCTGGCAAGTGGACGAACGAAGACCCGACAGGCGGCGGTTCTGATCTGCCGGAAGTGGACGCTTCTGACAACGGTGATGTGCTTACCGTGGTCAATGGCCAGTGGGATAAGGCAACGCCCAGCGGCGGTGGTGTGACGGTTGACTCCGCTATGTCTTCCTCGTCCACCAATCCTGTGCAGAACAAGGTGATCTACGAGGCACTTCAGAACAAGGCTGATTCGTCTTCGATTCCGTCTGCGTACACATCCACTCCGTCAGCATTAGGTACGGCATCTGCCGGTTCCTCGACTGCATACGCAAAGGGCGACCACGTTCACGCCATGCCGACTGCGGCAGATGTGGGTGCGATTGCGGCTCCGCAGTCACCGTCAAGTGGTCAGTTCCTTGTGTATAACGGAACTGCGTGGGTGGCGCAGTCTTTGAGTACATGGCAAGGGGGTAACTACTGATGGCGGTGGATAAATTAGTTGATTCGACACAGCTTGACAGTGACCTGACTTCCGTGGCAAATGCTATCAGGGCAAAGTCTGGTGGCAGTTCACAGCTTGCGTTCCCGTCCGGGTTTGTCAGCGAAATTGGAAACATACCGTCAGGGGGGGCGAGCAACTGGGCACTGATAGGCACAAAGACGATTGCTTTAAGTGAATATACTGACACATCAACAGCCGGAACAACCGATACTGAAATAAATGTGGCAAACACAGATTATGCAGTTATTCTTGTTACTGTAAACTGCGATACTGCCGTTTCGTCCTCAACGGAATGGGGTTTTACTGTTGCTTTAGGTGGTCGATATAACAATGCGGCAGGAAAGATTTATATGCCCAATGCATCTAATATGCAAACTTTAGGCACTGCATCACTATCAAAATCGGCACAAACCGCCTCAACACCAACTTTTGCAGGTGGTAGCTATGGTTTATGGATAACAAATGCGGAATCTACTGTTAAAATCAATCGAAAGGCACACGCAACAGCCTGTACGAAATTGCGTGGCGGTAACTACACCGTCAATGTGTACGGGTTGACAGAATTATAAGGGGGTGCTGTATGTATATGCGTTTTGAAAATGGTCTGCTTTATACGGCAGAAGAGCCAACAGAGGGGTACAAACCCGTAACAATGACACAACCGCCCGAAGCACCTACTGGCTACCATGCGGCATATTACTGGAAAGAGGAAACAGCCGCCTTTGTGCAGACATGGGAAGTTGTCGAAGATGTTGATGAAGTGGACGATGCCGAAGCACTCAACATACTCTTGGGGGTGGAAGAATGATAAAAGAACATTTGCTGAAATTGCGTCAGATGATTCTGAAAGCTACTGCATCCCTGTCTGACGATGACGCTTATGATGTGCCGGAGTTGTTTCCGAGGTGGAAAACTGATACGGCTTACGCCTTGGGTGACAGGGTAGACTATGAGGATAAGCTGTATAAATGCGTACAGGCGCACACCTCACAGGCGCACTACACTCCTGACCTTGTTCCGGCCTTATGGACAGCCGTTCCGAAGCCCGGAGAGATTCCTGTTTGGGTTCAGCCTACGGGAGCACAGGATGCCTATATGACGGGGGATAAAGTGCATTATCCGACAGCGAATGACCCGGTTTATGTGTCTATGATGGACTACAACACTTATGCGCCCACCGTGTACGGATGGGAAGAGGTGGTATGATGACGAAATTCCTAACTTGTAATGACGCTTTATACCGCACACTTAGGACTGTGCTACAAGGCATCATTGGCGTCCTTATCGCCAACTTAGATGTCCTCATCGGTTCGCTGACTATCTCCGACACCATGAAGCCCATAATCGTTGCCCTCTGCATGGCGATTCTGTCACCCATCATGGCAGAGATCGGACGGGCGCAAGAGCAGAAGCAGATTGAACTTGATAACAGCGTAATTGTGAAAACGAAAAAGGATGAATCTCATGGCTAAACTGGTTCATGCGACCAAGAATGAAATTGGGACGGTCACGGGTGGTATGCTTGGCGATCAGACGGGGCTTGAGGTGATGGTACAGGACTTTTTCGAGTACGGCTGGACGCGAGTGTTCCGCCCGAAGAATCCCACTGTTGCGGACAAGCTGGCACGATATGCCGAGATCATAGCGGAGAATGACCACATTGGGTACGGTCAAGGCTCCGAACGCTACACGATGTACTTACAGGCCAAAGCCCTCAACTGGAACTTTACCGCCATCAGCACCGATTGCGCGACAGACTGCTCACAGCTTATGGCTACACTGTGCATAGCGTGCGGTATGGATGTCAGCCCGTATATGTACACCGGCAACGAGGAAGGGTGCTTAGACGGGACGAATCAGTTTAACAAGCTGATGTACGACTACGGCATGGATCTGAAACGCGGAGACATACTGCTGACCACCACCAAAGGTCACACGGCAATCATCGTTGAGGGGTCCTTCCCTGACCACATCCCGAAGTGGGTCGGAGAAGCCTACGGTGCCGAGTTC
>Ga0310786_10012851_pt1 | contig 10341 bp, 5 predicted proteins | sample AusTroGonzalo_MG_FD_203881 | JGI IMG/M metagenome (GOLD analysis project Ga0310786, IMG submission 203881) | Bovine rumen microbial communities from tropical cattle in Woodstock, Queensland, Australia - Gonzalo_03 (v2) (version 2) | ecosystem: Host-associated > Mammals > Digestive system >... | reverse complement strand
ATCGGCGGCGGATTGCCGCTGGCGGCCGTGGGCGGGCGGCGCAAGTGGATGAAGGCGCTCGCGCCGACGGGACCCGTCTATCAGGCCGGCACGCTCAGCGGCAATCCGCTGGCCGTCGCCGCTGGACTCAAGACGCTTGAAGTACTTGAAAGCGAAATGCCGTACACGAAAATGGCCGAGCTGGGCAGCGCGTTGGCCATCGGACTTTCCACCATCGCTGCCGAGCATGGACTGCCCGTGCGCTGCCAGAGCTTCAATGGCGTATTCACGCTGTTCTGCACGGAAAACCCGGTTGTCGATCTCGCCTCGGCCAAGAAGTCCGACACGAAGCTGTACGCCCGCATTTTCCACGGCTTGCTGGATCGTGGCATCTATTTGGCGCCCTCGCAGTTCGAGTGCAATTTCATCTCCGCCGCGCATACGCAGCGGGATGTGGACGAGCTGCTGGACCGCTTCGACGACGTATGCGGAAAAATTTGAGAACGGTGCTTGCATGTATCCGGAACTTCCTCTTTGGCTTTCGATCCTGTTTGTGCTGGGCGGACTTGCCGTGCTGGCCTGGAGCGCCAACGTGTTCATCGACGCGGCGGACACGATCGCGCGCGCGCTGGGCGTTTCGCCGTTCATCATCGGCATGGTAGTCATCGGGTTCGGCACGTCCGCGCCGGAGCTGTGCGTTTCGGCGCTCTCGGGAATGACCGGCCACAGCAACCTGTCGCTCGGCAACGCCTACGGATCCGCCATCGTCAACATCGCCTGCATCCTCGGCATTTCGGCCCTCATCCGTCCGTTGACCGTCAAGCCCGCGATCATCTTCGTGGCCGCGCCGGCCTTGGCGCTGATTTCGGCTTTCTCCTGCCTGCTGGTGGGGGCGGGCGGCGGGTTTTCGCGGTCGGACGGCTTGCTGGAGCTTGCCGTGTTTCTGGTCTTGCTGCCGCTCTACTGCTGGTTCGACCAGAAGTCGAAAGGAGAGGAAGCGTCCGGCGACAAAAGCGCGGCGTCCGCGCGGCCAGCCGGCAAGGGCGCGATGTTGCGCGCGTGGGTCAAGCTGCTCGTGGGCCTCGCGCTGCTCGTGGGGTCGTCGCATGTGCTTGTCTGGGGAAGCGTGGACATCGCACGTGCGCTGGGGGTCTCCGAACTGTTGATCGGCCTTACGATCGTAGCCATCGGAACGTCGCTGCCGGAATTGGCGTCGGCCGTGGTGTCCGCCCGCAGGGGCGAACATGAGTTCGTCCTAGGCAATATCGTGGGCAGCAACCTGTTCAACACGCTCGCCGTGGTGGGGCTGGCGGGGACCATTTCGCCGTTCAAGAACACCAGCCCTTACATCCTGTGGCGCGATCTGCCGGTGCTGATCGCGCTTTCGCTGAGCATAGCCCTCTTTGGCTTCAACTGGCGAAACTGGCGTGCGGCCGGTACGGTTTCGCGCGTCAAGGGATTCATCTGGGTGCTGGTGTTCCTGGCCTATACGGGCGTGATGATTGCGCAGGAGCTGAACTAAATCGGCGGCGCGCCGGGAACGCTTGCCATGCGCCACGGAGGGTCCAGCATCGCATGTCGGCTGATTGGAGCGGCTCTTTGTGCGGCGGGGCTGGCGCCATCCGCCGGCGGCCTTGAGCTTGTGCGCCGCGGACAATCTGCTGTTTGCACGATTGTCGTGCGGGCGGAAGCCTCGGCCTGCGAACGCCATGCGGCGGCCGAACTGCGCGATTTTCTGAAACGCCAGACGGGCGTCGAATTGCCGGTTGCGGACGATGCGTTGCCGCTGCCCGCACAGACCGTGCTGCTGGGCGACACGCGCCATTCCGCCGCCGTTCTGTCCGCCGCAGGCGCGGAGCCGTTCGATGTCGCCACCTTGGGCGAGGAGGGCTTTCGGCTGAAAGTGGCCGGTGATCATCTGCTGGTTTTGGGCGGCGCGGGCCGGGGGCCGCTCTATGGCGTTTACGAGCTGCTGGAGCGGTTTGGCGGGTGCGCCTGGTATTCGTCGCGCTTCGAGGTCGTGCCTGAACTTGAAGCCTTTGTCGTGCCGGACGTCTTGGACGAGGTTCAGCGTCCGGCCTTCGCTCGCCGCACGCAGAGCGGCAGCGATTTGCGCGCCCACCCGCAGCTGGCCGCCCGCAACAAGCTGAACGCCGCGAGTTTTGGTCCGGAGCTGGGCGGCTGTTCGTTCCGCTACGATGCCGTGCTGGGCGAATGTCATACGTTCGACCGGCTGATGCCACCGAAACGCTGGTTTGATTCCCACCCGGAATACTTCGCCGAAATCGACGGACGGCGCGTGGGCTTTTGCACGCAGTTGTGTCTCTCGAACCCCGATGTTCGACGCATCTGCACGGAAGAGACGCTTAAGCGAATCGCCGAATCTTATCCGAAGGGCATCCGTCGCTACGGCATTTCGCAGAACGACTGGAACACCTATTGCCACTGTGCGGCGTGTCGGGCTATCGATCGGCGCGAGAAGTCGCCTGCCGGTTCGCTGATCGCATTTGTCAACCACATCGCCGAGGCGGTGGAGCGGAAATATCCAGATGTCATTATTCAGACGCTCGCCTATACCTACACGCGCCGTCCGCCGGCGACATTGCGTCCGCGCCGGAACGTCCATGTCTGCCTCTGCACGATCGAATGCGACTTTGCGCGTCCGCTGGCCCTGGGCCGGAGTATCGAAAATCGCCAGACGCGCCGTGCGCTGGAAGTCTGGGGCAGTTCGCCTGCGGCACTGGGCGTGTGGGACTATGGAACGGACTTCGCCTGCTATCTGCATCCGTGGCCGGATTTCAAAAGCCGACGCGCCAATCTCCAGCTCTATCGCGCCTGCAAGGTGAAGGAGGTGCTGGTCCAGAACGACGGCGCGGGCATCAACGACATCTGGACGGATCTGCGCGTGTGGCTGCTCGCGAAGTGGATGTGGAATCCGGATTTGGACGAGGAACCGTTGCTGGCACGCGCCTTTCGCGACTGCTTTGGTCCGGCGGCGCCTGCGATGCGTCAGTGCTTCGACGAGCTGCAGGACTACCCGCGCGATACGCGTCGCTTCCCCATGGGCTGCTTCGAGCGGGTACGGGCAACGGGTCTGCCGAACGCTTGCCTTGATCGCGCGGCGGAACATCTGGCGCGGGCGGCGGCCTGTGCGGAAGGAACGCCGTATGCAGAGAATGTCCTGCGTGCGCGACTCCCCGTGGATTTCACTCGTGCCCTGCGCGGTTATGCCAGGCCCAGCCTGTCGCATCGGCCGATCGATCGTGTACGCTATGCTCAGGAACAGGAAGGAGCGCGCCGGGTCGTCTCCGTTCTGGATACACCGGGTGGCTTGCGCTTTGCCGGCGATGTGGCGTGGGACGAAGCCTTTCGTGGCCGCATCCGCGAGTTTGCCGCGCGACCGCCGTCGGACAAGCCGGTGCGGCGTTTGATGTTGGAGGAGTGGAACTTGATTGGACGGATGCCGACGTCGTTCAGGGTAACAGACGACGTGCAGGCGCGCGACGGGAAGGCTGTTCGCCTGGAAGGGGAGAAAGAGGTGTGCACGGCTTGGTTTTGGATGGACGCGCTGCAAACCGACCCCGACGGAATGTATGTGCCGCGTATGCGCGTGCGTAGCGGTGCGGCTGCACCGGGCGCCATTGCCTTTAGAGCGGGCATCTACAATCGCGACACCGAGACTGCCGTGTCGGGATTGGTCGTGTCGAACGATGCCGTGGTGGCCGAAGGTCGCTATGCGTGGTATAGTCTGAATGCCTTTTCGCCAAAGAAGGGCGATGCGCTGTGGATTGGACTTGCCGAAGGGCCTGTCCGTCCGGATGTCTGGATTGATCGTCTTGAATTTGTGCGCCTCGATCCGGACAGGTCGTCGCGCGATCGCAAGACAGACAGGAGGTAAAAAAGATGCAAGAGACAAATGTTTTGTCACGAAATTGTCTGAGGCACGTTTGGACGGCCATTGCGGCGCTGTGCCTGGTGGGAGTTCCGCTGGGCGCCGATGCGGCCGTGGAGGTGTATTTCCTGCGTCATGGCGAAACGACCTGGAATCGCGCCCATCTGCTGCAAGGTTCCATTCCCGACACGGAGCTGACCCGCAAAGGTGTTCGCATGGCCGAGGAGACGGCGCGCGGGATGTCCGCCGCCCACCTGCGCTTCGGACGCATCTACACCAGTCCCTATCTGCGCGCGCGCCATACTGCTGAAATTCTTGCGGAAGGGGGCGTGGGACCAACACCGGTTGCGGACGCGCGGTTGCGCGAGATGAATCTCTGCTGGTATGAGGGCATGCGGTATCGGAAAGGCACTTGGCCCGACGACAACCTGCGGCGGCTCTTCGAGGAGCCGGAGACGTTTGTGCCGCAGGGCGCGGGCGCCGAAACCTTCCAGATGGTCGGCGCGCGCCTGCGTGACTTTCTGGAGCATGAGATTCCTCCGCTGGATGGCCAGGTGGACCGTGTGCTCTGCGTGGCCCATTCGATGGCGCTGCGGGCACTGGTGCGCGAACTGGCCGGCACCAATGCTCCCGCGTCCGCGCTGAAGGCCCTGCAGCGCAATTGCTGCGTCCATGTCGTGCGGTATGCCGACGGGCGTTTCACCTTGCAGGAGACCGGGAAGATATTCTATTCGCCGGAAACGTTTGACGCGATGGTGGAGCCGCGCGTGGTCGCCCATCGCGGCGCGGGCGATCTGCTCATGCCCGAAGCGTCGTTGCCGGCCTATTCCAACGCCGTGGCGACGGCCTGCGATCTCGTCAAGCTCGACTTGCAGCGCACGAAGGACGGCGTAGTCGTCATGGGGCACGACACGACGCTCACGCGTACCATGGGCTGGAATGTGCGCATCGCGGATCTCGACTATGCCGAAATTCTGGAGAAGGGACGCTACCTCGATCAGAAGCAGCCCGGCACGTGGCGCATCGTGCGGCTGGAAGAAGCTCTGGACATCGTGCGTCCCATCCCCGAAATGTGGCTCGACTTCAAGGACAACCAGGGCTTTTCGCCGGCCTTTGCCGAAGATGTCCTGACGGCCCTTCGTCGCGCGGAGATCAACCTGGGCCGCGTGATGGTGGCCACCTTCAACCTTCGGGCGCTGAAGTATTTCCAGATTCGCCACCCCGAGGTGCGTCGCGTGGGGCATTTCAACTTTTCACCGGAAAAGGAACCGCGCGAGAGAGCGCTGGCGCAGGCCTTGCGCTTCCGCGACGAATATGGTCTCTTTGGACTCAACATGCCGGTTCTTGCCGGACAGACGCAACCGGACGACATTGTGCGCCTGCGCCGCGAAGGCTTGTGGATTTCGCTCTGGTTCGTCCAGGACGCCGACAAGGCCGCATTTTACCGTCCCGCCACCCCGGACGCCTTTGTCACGGACCACGTCTCCCTCGTACGCCAGTGGTAGGGGGGGGCGGCTCGCCGAGCCGCAAGCTTGAATAGGACAAAGGACAGAGGACAAAAGACAAATGACTTGGTAGTGCGCGAAGCGCCAATCCTTTGTCGTCTGTCCTCTGTCGTCAGTCAATGTCTGTTAAAGACGATCGACGAATTGACACGCATCTGCCGTTGTGTTATACTTGCCGCGTCGTTTGAAAGTGGACTGGATCATGAAAATTGCCGTTGTCATCGTCTGCGTGTTCGCGGCAGTTTGCAATGCCGCGCCCGCGACGATTTCGTATGAAGCGGACATCCCCGCGTTCCGACAGGGCGTTGACGATTGGCGTTCCAGCTCTGGCGTGCGCGGCGAGTGGCGGAATAACGTGTTGGTCGTGTCCGTCTCGAATCGTGATGGCTTCGTCATGGACTACAGCCGCTATCCGGGAATGAAGCCGTTTCGCGGTGCGGAAGAGATTCTCCTTGAGACGGAGTCGGTCGGTCTGGATGAAGCAACGGCGGAGCTGACGCTCATCGCGTTTCCCGGCGGCGCACGGCAAAAGTACGCTGTGCCGTTTGCGCGTGAGATGCGCTTCAAGACGTCGCTTGATTCCGCGCAGCAGTACCAGCTGGTGTCAATCGGCATCCATCGTACGCAGAAGGGAAACGATCCCTGGAAGATCGGCTTCAAGTCGCTGCGCGGCGTGTTTCGGACGACACGGGCAGAAGCGTTACGTGCCGTGGCGGAGACGGGCCATCCGCTCCACATCGTGCGCGAGGGGAAAGGCGAAAGACCTGGCCTGTCGATCTGCAACATGGCGCAGGAACGGATTGCCGCGCGTGGCACGCTGCAGACGAAGGGGTTCGGCGGCGAGGTGGTCGAGCTGCCGGTGGATCTCGCGCTCGCGGGTGGACAGTCCGTGGAGATTCCGATTACGGGTGCCGCGAAGAAGGGCGTGTGGCGGATTGGCGGCGAACTGACCGCAGACGACGGGAGCATCGCCCACATCGATACGCGTTTTGCCGTAATGACCTGCCACGAGGCGACGCCTCGGCAGCCCAAGGGCACGTTCAGGATGGGCGTCCATTGGCATCTCCCGCGCTTCACGCCGGAGGATCGCAACCTCGCGGCGGCGGCGATGGTCGCCTGCGGCGCGAAGTTCACGCGCGCGGATATCGCCCACATGTCAGCCATCCAGGGCACGGGACCTGACACATGGGATTTCGCGCGCACGGACGAACTGATCGAGACGCTTGAGGCGAACGGACTTGCGATCGACGCGATCATATTCCACATTCCGAAATGGGCGGCGCGGCCGGAAAACCAGACGAACGCGAATTGGCGTGTCTGGTCGCTCAGCCGCCCGCAGCCCGGCTTGTTCGAGACATTCTGCGAACGACTCGCCGCACGATACGGTACGCGCATCGACTACTACGAGATCGGCAACGAATGGGATTTACGCAGCTTCTTCCCCAGCGGCTCGTACGAAGATGCGATTGCAATCCTGCGCGAGGCCTATGCGGGACTGAAGCGCGGCTGCCCCGCGTGCTGCGTGACCACATGCGGATGGGCCTCGTCCGGAAGCACGCGCGATCCCATCACGAACGGACGCAACAGGATCCAGGAACTTGTGCTGACGCACGCGAAGGACTTTTTCGATGTGCATGCGATACATTGCCACGGCTCGTTCGCGTCGTACGAACGGGCGATCCGAAACCACTTTTTTCCGATGCGTTCGCGCACGGGTGCCTCGGAAAAGCCGTGGTTCTCGAACGAGACGGCGCTTTCAAGCCGCTGGAGCGAGCGCACGGCCGCCAACGCCGTGTGGAAGAAGATCCTTTGGGCCTGGGCGCATGGAAGTGTGGACTACGTCTGGTACAACCTCAAGGGCACAGGCTGGAATCCGAAGGATGCGGAACAAGGCTACGGACTGATCACGGCGGATTTCTTCCCGCGCGATTCGTACGTGGCGTTTGCCGCGTTGGCGACGGTTGTGGGGGGCGCAGAATTCCAGCGCAAGATATTTGACGACGAGGGTAGATACTGGTATGCGTTTACGCGAAAGGGTGTTGTCGTGCTGACGGCATGGCACGAATCGGAAACCGTCGAGAAGGGGACCGTCAAGACGGACGCCTCGTGCGCCTGGCGCGTCGATTTGATGGGCAATCGCACGCGGCTGGCGCAGGTTGACGGCAAGGTCGCGTTCACCGTTTCGTCCGAACCTTGCGCGATCATCCTGAAGGACGCCTCGTTCGCCGAACCCGAGGTGACGCCTCTGGGAAGGCGCACGCCGTCGGCTCCGGGAACGGTCGTCATCCCGCCCGACCATCCCGGCCGACCGTCCGACTTCATGCTCGAGAGACCCGACCAGGTACACGATTTCTTCGAGGCGAATCCCGCGGAGGTGAAGCGGCTTTGGCAGGGACCGAAGGACCATTCGGGCAAGGTATGGCTATCCAAAGACACACGTGGACTTCGCATCCGCGTGGAGGTGGAGGACGATGTGCATTGCCAGCCCTATGGTGAGACCGAGCAGCACAAGGGCGACGCCGTACAGATTGCGATTGCCGTTCCGGGACGCCCGGAACCGTGGGTGTTCGCGCTGGCCCATCGCGACGACGGAGGCGCGGATGCGGTCTGCCGGATCGCGCCGAAGGGATTCGATGCGCAGGCAACCGCCGCACGAATCTGGCTCAGAACAAGCCGTGAGGGAACGATCACGCGCTATGAGGCACTTTTGCCGTATGGAGAACGGGCGGGATTCGTGGAGCAGACGCTCGAAGATGGCATCCGTTTCAATCTGATGATTACCGACAACGACGGCGATGGATGCGATGCCACGATCGAGATTGTGCCAAACACGTTTCGTGCCAAGGACATTTCGCGTGCGCCGATCATACGGTTTGGACGATCTGCAACTGTACAGAAGGCGGAAAATGAAAACCGCTGATTCAGTTACCTAGAGGAGGATTGTGGTATGGATAGACGACAGTTCCTGTCCCTTGGCGCGAGCGCCTTTGCCGCAAAGGCGTTCGGCGCGCTCAAGGTGTTCACCACCGGCATCGAAAACGAGACCGTGTTGAAGGTCGAGCCGCTGGAGATACCGCTTGGCGTCGGCATGGCGTTCAAGGCGTTCCATTTCTCCGATACGCACCTGAACTTCTTCGATGCGACCGACTTCGCGGCGGCAATTCCCGCAAAGAAGGAACATTTTCACAAGCGCTGGTGCAGGTTCCCTCAGGCGCTTGAATCGTTCTACGCCTCGCTCGAGTATGCGCAGGCGCGCAATCTGCCGCTGCTCCATACGGGCGATCTGCTGGATTTCGTCACGGAGGGCAACCTGCGGGTCCTGCGCCGCAACACTAAGGGGCTGGACTGGCACTACGCCCTGGGCAACCACGAATACCAGAACCGCGCGCCGGAGCAATACACTTCCGACGAGGCGGGCATGCGCGCGCGACTTCAAGACTACTTCCGCAACGACCTCACCGTGGCCTCGCGCGTGATTGGCGGCGCGAACTTCGTCGCGTTCGACAATGCGCGGCACCAGGTGCGCGAAGAGACCATTGCGCGCGTCAAGGCGGAATTCGCCAAGGGACTGCCCGTTGTGCTGATGTGCCACATCCCGCCGACGTACACGCTGAAGTTTCGCCAGAACTCGATCAAGTCGCACCGGATCATCGCGGTTGGCATGGGCGCTGATCCCGCGACCTTCAAGGAGCGTCCGTTGCCACGCAATCCTGCCGATTCGCATGACGAGAAGACGCGCGCATTCTATGCGTGGCTGCGCGAGAGAAAGGAACTCAAGGCCATCCTCTGCGGCCATACGCATTATGCGGAGATAGACGACTTTTCGGAAACTGCGAAGATGTACGTGGCCGGCGGCAACTACGAAGGCCGCGCCTACGAAATCACCTTCACCTAAATTAAGAACATTGGGGAAATTCGCCCAACTCCGTGAGGGGAAGTCAAACCCTCCGTGAGGGGAACTCAAACCCTCCGTGAGGGGAGATTGCCGACCCCGTTGAGGGACTTCGTGTACGCCGTTGAGGAACAACGCGTAACCAGCAAGGTGCGATATGCTTCACCATCCGTCCACCGCATCTGCAGAAATTTGAGAAATGCTACGCACCTTGTTGCCTGCCTCAAGGTAATTTGTTATAATAGCCTCAATTCAAACCGCTGTGCGGATTTCCGCCCACCGGCGCGAAGGGACATAGTTCAAGGAAACGGTAGGGGCACGCGTCCCGCGTGCCCGCGATGGTAGGGCGCGGCGGCGCGATACCTGTGATGGTAGGGCGGGCGCGCCGCGCACGCCGCCATAGGAACGAGCACTTAGTCCTATGCGGCGATGTTGGTTTAACGAAATCAACAAAAGGTTTTTTAAAACCCCGTTGACACGAGAATGGGGATTTGTTATACTGTGAATCGTCTACAGCAGAAAAGGTGTATACGATGGAAACAGATACTAAGATTGAGCAACTAGCCATGCGAATTGCCAACTTCCTCCGTGGAAGCGTGGATGCCGATTCGATTACATACGTGTCGGCAGAAATGGCCTATCTGATGTTGCAACTGGGTGATAGGCAAGTCAATGACGAGTCCGAGTTCTACAACCTTGTCAACGGCATCAATTGCTCGCTTGAGCTCAAGCAATCTCTCTGCGAGGATGCAAAAAACCTTGGATTCTGGAAAACTCTTCGGGCGTATCAGGGAATGTTCTCGCGTGAGGATTGCCATGGCGTGATCGCCGAGTGCGCGAATCATTCGGAAGTGAATAATTTCAGCGTGCCGTCTTCGCTCGTTCCGTTGATTATGAAGGTGTTGTCCTCAGAGCCAGGTGGACTCATGGCAGATATTGCCTGCGGGCGTGGGACGGTGATGGCCGAGGCGCTAATGCAGGACGAGGATCTGCATGCCGAAGGCGTCGACATTAATCAGCGGACGGTCAACTTTGCAGAGATGGCGATTTCCCCTTATGTCGGACGTGGATTG
>Ga0310786_10012850_pt1 | contig 10341 bp, 12 predicted proteins | sample AusTroGonzalo_MG_FD_203881 | JGI IMG/M metagenome (GOLD analysis project Ga0310786, IMG submission 203881) | Bovine rumen microbial communities from tropical cattle in Woodstock, Queensland, Australia - Gonzalo_03 (v2) (version 2) | ecosystem: Host-associated > Mammals > Digestive system >... | reverse complement strand
TTGTCTGCGTTCAAATACTCTGACATATTGCAAAAAATTGATTAAGGGCTGCAAAGGTAAGGATTATTTTTAACTCTGCAACTTTTTATCGTACAATTATTTTGCAAGTGCGCTCAGTTTCTCGCAGAGAGCGTCCAGACCGGTAAGCAACTCAGCGCCGATACGGTTGTAGTAGGTGCGGGGCTTCACGTCCGGTGCCGGATGGTTGACCTTGTCGAACAGGCTGTCGGCCAGGTCGCTGGCCTCATTGATCAGGCCTTCGACGGCGGTGACGTCCTTCTCGGGGTGCAACATGGCGAACAGCAGGCAATCTTCCACGAAATCGCCAACCAGGAATTCGATATCCTTCTTGATATCACGAAGATTCATAATGTGTGGTATTAAATTAATTCGGGTGCAAAGATACGAAAAAATCAACTCCGTTCACAAATAAGGGAGGATTTCGCTTTGTCGATGGCATCCAGGATGCGGTCGCACCAGGCGTCAAAGTCCGGGTCGGGTTTCTGCAGTTCCGGATGGGACAGGATGTTATCGATGGCACGGGCGAGGCCGTCCTCGAAACGGACGGTCGCCTGGAAGCCCGGAACGGCGCGTTTCAGCTTGCGGTTGTCGAAGAGAACCGTGACAGCCTTGTCGCCAAGAAGACTGCCCCGGAAGTCATAGGGCCCCACTTCGGCCAGGAATTCCGAAGAAACATGGCAGGCTTTGAGCTCGACGCCCAATTTGTCGGCGATGGCCTGGTAGATCTGGTTCCAGCTGAGCGTCTCGTCGGAGGTAATCTGGAAGGCGTTGCCCAGCGCGTGCGGATTGCCCATCAGCCCGATGAAGCCCTTGGCAAAATCAGAATTGTGGGTCAGCGTCCATTGGGAAGTGCCGTCCCCGTGGATGATCACGCGCTTGCCGTCCAGCATACGCCGGAGCACTTGCCAGGAGCCGTTTTTTCCATGGATCCCGACCGGGACGGAGCGCTCGTCATAGGTGTGGCTGGGGCGGATAATCGTCACCGGGAAGCCCTCTTGGCGATACTTTTCCATAAGGAACTCTTCGCAGGCAATTTTGTCCCGGGAATACTGCCAGTAGGGATTGGCCAGCGGTGTGCCCTCCGTGATGAAGGGGCTGGCAGCGGGTTTCTGATAGGCCGATGCGGAGCTGATGTACATATACTGCCGCGTCCTGTCGCGGAACAGCCTCCAGTCGCGTTCCACGTGCGCGGGCACAAAGCCGATGAAGTCGCACACGCAGTCCCAGCGGGTGCCTTCCAAGAGCCCGGCGGCGGCAGCCTCATCCTGAATATCAGCCTGTATGACCTTTACGCCTTCCGGTACGGCGCTGCTGCGGGAGCCGCGGTTGAGGAGCGTCAGTTCCCATTTTCCTTCCGCCGCCAGGGCAGCGGTGATGGCGGTACTGATGGTCCCGGTGCCGCCGATGAACAATGCTTTCGGTTTCATGGATGATTCTGCTTGTGCAGGAGTAAAAATAATTGATTAGTTTTGCAAAAGCAAATCAAAGGAAGCGTGAAGATGAATACGAACGAAACAAGGGAGATATGGCTCGACTGGCTGCGGGTGACGGCCTGCTTCCTGGTGATGCTGACGCATAGCTGCGAGCCGTTTTATTTGGGTGGAGAGGGGGCGCTGATCCTGACCCGTATGGACGCTATCTGGGTGTCCATTCTCAATGTGCTGCCCCGCGCCGCGATCGCCCTGTTCATTTTCACGTCAAGCTACCTGCAGTTCCCGATGCACTACACCGCAAGTGAGTTCTTTCGGCGCCGGGCGCTGCGCATCCTGCCGCCCTTCCTTTTCTGGACCCTGGTCTATGCGCTGGTTTGGGGTGATCCGGTCCAGAACTTCAAGGATCTGCCGCTCAATTTCAACTATGCGGCGGGGCACCTATGGTTCGTCTATATGCTGATCGGCGTGTACCTCCTCATTCCGCTGCTCTCGCCCTGGGCCGAGAAAGTTGGCAAGCGCGAGTTACAGATTTACCTGGGTATCTGGCTGTTTACGACGCTGATTCCGCTGATTCGCCAGTTGGCGGGCGGCTCGGCTCCTGTAATCTACGGTCCTTCCGGCATCCCGAATGCGGCCAAGTACCCGTTGTGGGGCGAGGCCAGTTGGAATACCTACGGCACCTTCTACTATTTGAGCGGCTTCGTGGGGTACCTGCTGCTGGGTCTGTATTTTCGCAAGTTCGTGGGCTGGCTGTCATGGGGCCGGACGCTGGCCATCGCCGTCCCGGCGTTCCTCACAGGCTTCGCCGTCTGCTGCGGCGGTTTCCTCAGTCGCGTCTGGGCCGACAGCCAGGGTGTTTTCCCCGTTGAGGGCCCGGTCGGTCTCGCAGCCTTGTGGGAAGGTCCCTGGCTCAACGATACCTTTGGCGTCGCGCTGATGGCCCTGGCCTGGATCCTGTTGTTCCGGAAGATCGAGCACGACGGCCGTTTTTACGAGAAGGTCTTGCTTCCCGTCTCGAAAGCCAGTTACGGCATGTATCTTTGCCACATGCTCCTGCTGGGCCTGGTTTCAGCATGGCTCCGGACGGCTCTGGGCGTCGGTCCCGCCGGCCGCCTCGGTCTCTGGACCACCCCCGTCGAAATCCTCTCCACGGCCCTCCTCTCCTTCGTCGGTGTGGCCCTCTTCAGCATCGCTGTCCAGCGCATCCCCAAGGTTGGCAAGTGGGTAATGGGATAATTACATTTTTCTTTATTTTTGAACTAACAAAAACAACTGTCTATGAAAAAAGTATTAATCACAGCGATCCTTCTCTTTACGGCTGCTTCTCTTTTTGCGGCGAAACCTCTGAAAGTGAGCAAGGGCAGCCTGGACGTGCTGCGCGAGAATGCTACTGCCACCTGGAGCATCGACCTGTCGCAGGCAACCTTTGAAAAGAAACAGTCGTTTGAAACGTGGTGCGAAGGCGACTATCAGACCCGTGTCGAGGGGATGAATGAAGCCTTTTTCGAGTCCTTCAACAACTACAGCAAAGGCCTCAAACTGGTGAAGAGCGGGAATGCACCTTATCAATTGACGTTCAAGGTTTCCGACTTTGAACAGAAGCAGGGTCCCGGCATGTGGGGTAGTATGTTTATCCGCGTATCGGGTGTCATCGACATCGTGGATTGCGCCAGCGGAGAAACCGTATGTGAGATTGAGGTGAACGGCGTCAAGGGCGATACCGACTTCGTCCAGAACGATCGGTTCCCCAAAACCATGGACTGGCTCTGTCGCGATATCTTCAAGATGAAATAAACAAATCGACCCCGCCATTCCGGCGGGGTCGATTGTTAAAGAAGGAATCTCTAGATAGAGATGATGCCCGGTTTCTTGGTCAGACCAAGGCCGGGTTTGTCTTCTAGGGTGATGCGGCCGTCGACGAGTTTCATGCCGTCGAAGCAGTCGTTACCCAGAAGGTAGTTGCCGTCGAGGTCGGCCCAAATGACCTTCGGGGAGATCTGGGCGGCGGCCGAGATGGCTACGGAGGTTTCGGTCATACAGCCGACCATCAGTTTCATGTGGTTCTGTTCGGCCATCGTCACCATCTGGCGGGCTTCCCAGAGGCCGGTGCACTTCATCAGCTTGATGTTGATGCCGTGGAAGGCGCCCTTCAGCTTCGGGATGTCATAGATGCGCTGGCACGACTCGTCGGCCATCACGGGCAGCGGGCTGCGTTCCGTGATCCATGCGGTCTCGTCGAGGCAATACTTGCTCATCGGCTGTTCGATCATCTCTACGCCGCGCTCGGCAAGCCAATGAATCATGTCGAGGGCGTAATACTTATCTTTCCATCCTTGGTTGGCGTCGATCACGATGGGGCGGTTGTCGCGGGCGCGGATCAGGTTGATCATGCGCTTGTCCTCCGCTTCGCTCATGCCGAGCTTTACCTTGATGATCTTGTTCCAGGAAGCTTCCGTGATCTTGGTATTCACCATCTCGTCGGAGGCATCGTAGCCGATGGTGTAGCAGGTGTACGGCGCGTCTTTCGGGTTGAAGCCCCAAATCTTCCACCACGGCTGGCCGAAAATGTTGCCGATCAGGTCGTGGAGGGCGATGTCGATGGAGGCCTTGGCGGCGGTGTTGTTGGTCGTCAGCTTGTCGACAGCGGCCATGATGGCTTCAACTTCGAACGGATTGTCGAATTTCGGAAGTACGCTGTCCACGACCTTCTTGTAGAATTCGTGGCAGGAGGCTTGCGTTTCACCCAGGTACGGCGGCATGGCTGCTTCGCCGTAGCCCTCGTAGCCGTCCCATGTGAGGCGGGTGATGACGATGGGCGTGGTGGTGCGGGAACTGCCGGAGATCGTGAAGGTGAACTTCATGATGCCCTGGAAGTCTTCCCACGCGAGTTCGAGTTTCTTGCTGCCCGATTTCTTCTTGGCTGCACCTGCGCTCCGTGCGAAGAGCTGGGAGGGATGCCAAAGTGCGGCGCCGGCCGTTAGCAGCCCGGCCGTCTTGAGGAATGTTCTGCGATCGCTCATACTATTTAAAAATATACATTGCTATTTGCGATAGAAACGACGCCCTTTCCGCAGTCCTGGTTGCCAAGGATGCGGCAGGCGCGGAGAGGCTTGCGGCTGTAATAGTCGGGTTCGCCTTCAATCAGGCTGTTGATGCGCACCAGCTGCGAGGAGTGGATGATTTTTCCATCGCCCAGGTAGATGGCCACGTGCGTCATCTTTTCGGGCTTGTCGGCCGTAGCTTCGCGGCCGAAGAATACGAGGTCGGCCGGCTGCAGGTTGTCCAGGCCTTGCGACACGTCGATCGGCTCGCCGGTCTTGTACTGCTGCGAAGCGTTGCGCAGCAGCATGTAGCCGTTGAGGAAGTACACGGTCTTGGAGAAGCCGCTGCAGTCCACGCCCTTGATGGAGGTGCCGGCCCAGAGGTAGGGCACACCCAGGAAGGACTTGGCCGTTTCGATGATGAGTTGCTGCGCCTTTTCACGGGTGAGGGCGGGTGCGTCGGCCGGGATGACGGCCGCACGGCTGTCGACCCAGGAGCGCAGCTCCGTCACGTCGGCCGTCGGCACAAAAGCCTTCCGGCCGTCGGGCAGCTGGACGGCGGTGTATTTGCCCGTCACGCCCGTGCGCTCCACGATGTCGCCCCAAACGCCGTCGCTCACGTGCTGCGCGTCGGCTGCGGGTGCTTCGAGGAAGAACGTATAGAAGGTTGAGACCACTACGCGGTCGGCGGCCTTCCACTGGTCGAGGCGGGCCTGGTCGATGGGCACGATGGCCATTTCGTTGACCCAGGCCTTGTAGCCGTCAGGGGTCTCGATATTCACCCAATAACCGTTGTCGTGGTAGTGTACTTTGACGGGCGTACCCATCAGCGCCTGGGTGCCGAGCTCTGCGTCGTACTCGGGATCCTCGCGCATGTTGATGACAGAAAGATTGGCGAAGGCCAGGCCGTTCTCGTCCACCGGCGCAGGTTTTTCCTCGGGAGCTTTCTTCCCGGAATCCGTACATCCCAGTGCGAGCAGGAGGCAGAGGGCAAAGGCGAAAAACTGTTTCATCTGAGTAAAAATTGACGCGTTACAACCTACAAATATAATAAAAAAGTCTGCGTATTTCGCCACAAAATGCCTCCATTCGCCCCTGAAAAGCGTGTTTTCGCCACAATTGCCCAAAGGGTGCGAACCACGTGTCCGGCAACGGGCTATCTTTGCGGCCGATAATTCAAAAAACCGAAAACAATGGAAAAAGCACAGATTGAAGAAAAGGTAATCAACATCATCTCCAACAAACTCGGTCTCTCTAAAGAGGAAGTCACCCCGGCAGCCAGCTTCACGATGGATCTCGGCGCTGACTCGCTCGATACCGTCGAGCTGATCATGGATTTTGAGAAGGAGTTCGATCTGAAGATCTCCGACGAAGATGCAATGGGCATCAAGACCGTCGCAGATGCTGTCGATTACATTGCTTCTCGGAAGAACTAATCCGGCTTTAATTAAAAGGTAAGAGAATCGCTACGAGGCGATCCGCCCCAAACGTTCGGCCATCGCCTTGTAGTAGCTCTTGGAAACCGGAATCTTCTTGGCGTCAGGATGGGCGAGAACAAGAAACGCCCGTGACTTTTCCCGCTTGAACTGCGAAACGTTGTCCGCGTTCACAATATAGGAACGATGGCAACGGACGAGCGAAGTCCCTTCCAACTGCTTTTCGAGTCGCGTGGTGCGGCAACGCATCAGATAGTTGAGCAGTTTTCCCTCCAGTACATACTGGATCTCCACGTAGTTGTCCTGCGAAGCAATGTAAAATATCGCCGCTGCAGGAATCGATATGCGCAGCACGCCGTTGTAGTCATAGAAGTGGATGGTGGAGTCGGGACGGTCTGATTCGGGGGTACCCGTATCCAGCTGCAGTTTCAGCGCATCCAGCTCCTCGGATTTGGCCTTGTAGGCCGCCAGCAGCGTAAAGATCGTATAGGGAATCACCAGGATCATCCCCACACACAAGGAAGTGTGCAGGACGAGCTGGAACGTGAGAGGAATGTCGGTTTCAAACCAGTAACGCGTGTGAAACAGATAGATTACGGCAATCAGGATGAATTCCCCCAGCACCCAGAGCAGATACTTGCGGACGGTGATGGTGTGCCGGATCTGATAAAGCATCATCCCCATCTTGCTGAGCAACAGGACGCCGATACCGGACAGATAAAACGAGATGGTCGGCCCGATCAAACCGGGCTTGAGGTCCAGCCAGACGGTGGAGGAAAAAGGATGGTAGGATAACAGAAAAAGGATGGAAAACGCCACGACAAAGGCGACTGATTCCAATAGAAACCTTCTCTGTAATAGATATTTAGGTGCTTCCAATGCGTTCGATTTAGTCCGCAAATTTACGAAAAATTAAAAAGAAACACATGCTATGAAGATAATAGGTACAGGCAGTGCGCTCCCGGAAAAAGTCGTGACCAACGAAATGCTGGCCGGCTTCCTGGACACCAGTGACGAATGGATTACCACCCGTACGGGCATTCACACCCGTCGGTTGCTGAGCACGGAAAAACTGCGCGACCTGGCTTTCAAGGCGGCAAAGGCTGCCCTTGAATCGTCGGGCCTGCGTCCGGAGGATATCGATTACCTGATTTGCTCGAACGTGGCGAACAGTTATGTCTCGCCGTCGCTCGGCAGCATCGTCCTCGGCCAGCTGGGCTGCTGCTGCCCCACTTTCGATATGAACGGGGCGTGCGCCGGCCTGGTGTATTCGCTGGACGTGGCCGATGCTTTCCTCAAGTCGAAGGATGTGAACAATATCCTGATCGTGGCGGCCGAGGAGCCGTCGCGCTTCTGCAGCTGGCATGACCGTGCCACCTGCGTGCTCTTCGGTGACGGCGCTTCTGCGCTGGTTGTTACCAAAGGCGAAGGTTTCGTCGATTTCCGCGTGACGGGCAAGACGCATACCGACGTAATGTATTACAAGCGTGCCATGGAGCCGACGCCGTTCGACCGCGTCGAGGAAAAGACGATGCCGCTCGTGATGGAAGGCCGCGAGGTGTTCCGCCTGGCCGTGGAGGCCAGTATGGAGGACGTGGACGTCCTGCTGGAACGCAACGGCATGACGGGAGCGGAGATTGATATGTTCCTGCTTCATCAGGCGAACAAGCGCATCATCGAGTGCATCCGCGAGCACCTGGGCCAGCCGAAAGAGAAGTTCCCCACCAACATCCAGAACTACGGCAACACCTCTTCCGCAAGCATCGGCATCCTGATGGACGAGCTTTCGCGGGCAGGTAAGCTGAAAGACGGCGCTACGCTCATGTTGAGCGCCTTCGGCGGCGGTTTCGTAACCGGTGCCGCAATCTTGAAATGGTCTGAAATCCAATATAATTAATGCCGGCCATGAAACGTGTTGTCATTACCGGACTCGGTTGTATCTCCCCGCTGGGCAACAGCGTGGAGAGTATGTGGGCCGAACTGCTCAATGGCAGTTGCGCCATCGATTTCATCCATTCGCTCGACGCGACGGAACTGCCCGTCAAGGTGGCTGCCGAAGTGAAAGATTTCAAACCGGAAGACTTTGATATCGACCGTTCGATGATCCGTCACAACGACCGCTATGCGCTTTATGCGCTAGCGGCGGCGACACAGGCGATGCGCGACAGCGGCCTCGAAGCGGGCCGTGAAGTGGCTCCCGAACGCCTGGGTTGCGCCATCGGATCGGGTGTGGGCGGCATCCAGACCTGCTGCCGCGAACATTCGTCTCTGATGGCCAACGGTTACCGCGGCGTCTCGCCGCTCTTCATTCCCGAGATGATTGCCAACATCGCCTCGGGCAATGTGGCCATCCTCTTCCACGCCGAAGGCCCGAACCTTCCCGTGGTTACGGCCTGTGCAACGGGCACGCACTCCATCGGTGAGGCGTACCGCATGATTCGCGAAGGTCGCGCCGACGCGATGATCACAGGCGGCGCCGAGGCCGCGATCTGCGAGATCGCCATCTCCGGCTTCGCCAACAGCAAGGCGCTCACCCTGAGCGACGACCCGATGGCCGCTTCGCTGCCGTTCGACGCCCGCCGCAAGGGCTTCGTTATCGGCGAGGGCGCCGGGGTGATGATCCTCGAAGACTATGCTTTGGCCCGCCGCCGCGGCGCACACATCTACGCAGAGGTGTGCGGTTACGGCAACAGCTGCGACGCCTACCATTATACCGCTCCCCGCGCCGATGCCAAGAGCGCGACCAACTGCATCAAGTGGGCGCTCGAAGAAGCGGGCTACAAAGAGGGGGAGAAGATGTACATCAACGCGCACGGCACGGGTACGCCGCTCAATGACAAAGCGGAGACCCTGGCCATCAAGCAGGCGCTCGGCCTCGAGGCGGCACACAAGGCCGTCATCAGCAGCACCAAGTCGATGACCGGACACATGCTCGGCGCCACCGGCGCCATCGAGCTGGTGGTCTGCGCCAAGACGCTGCAGGAAAGCAAGGTGGCTCCGACCATCCATCTCGACGAGCCCGACCCGGACTGCGACCTCGACTACACGCCGCACACAGCCCGTGATTTCGCCCCGTCGATCACCATCAGCAACTCGTTCGGCTTCGGCGGGCAGAATGCCTGCGTGGCCCTGCGCAAGATTTAACGAAACAAATTAATACATAAGATAATGGATAGAGAAGAACTCAAGAACTATCTGCCCCATCGCGAGCCGATGCTGCTCGTCGACGACGTGACGATGGACGGCGAGATTTCAATCGGTCACTACAAGGTTCGCGGTGACGAATTCTTTCTCCAGGGACACTTTCCGGGTTACCCGGTGGTGCCTGGCGTGGTCTTGTGCGAGATTATGGGCCAGTGCAGCTGCGCGCTGCTGCTCGACGTGCTGCCGGGCCGCCTGACTTTCTATGCGGGACTGGACAACGTGCGTTTCAAGAACCAGGTGCGCCCCGGCGACCTGATCACCGTGACGGCACGCATCGCCAACCGCCGCGGCCTGACGTTCTTCATCGACGCCGAGGCCCATGTGGACGGCAAGCTCTGCGCCAAGGGCAGCCTGATATTTATGTTAGTAGATAAACCAGAATAACGTCATTCCCGGCTCGACCGGGAAGCTATTTCGATTATGAAACTGCTCGAAAATAAAACGGCCCTGATTACCGGCGCATCGCGCGGAATCGGGCGCAGCCATGCCCTGCTGTTTGCAGAGGAAGGCGCCAATGTCATTTTCACCGACCTGAAGGCCAATGAGGCCAGCGACGCGCTGGTGGCCGAGCTCCGCGCGAAGGGTGTGCGGGCCGACTTCCTGGCATCCAACGCCGCCGACTTCGCCCAGGCACAGGAAGTGGCCCAGTGGGTGGAAGCCAATTACGGCCGTCTTGATGTGCTCGTCAACAATGCCGGCATCACCAAGGACCAGCTCATTCTTCGCATGAGCGTTGAGGACTGGAACGCCGTGATGGACGTCAACCTCCGTTCGGTGTTCAATTATACAAAGGCCTTCGCCCCGATGATGATGCGGCAGCGCTCAGGCGCCATCGTCAATATCAGCTCGATCGTGGGCCTGAACGGTAATGCGGGCCAGTGCAACTATGCTGCTTCTAAGGCCGGCATCATCGGCTTTACGCGCTCCATCGCCAAGGAGCTCGGCTCGCGCGGCATCCGCTGCAACGCCGTGGCACCGGGTTTCATCGAAACCCCGATGACGCAGCAGCTTCCCGAAGAGGTCCGCAAGGACTGGATGAAGCAGATTCCCCTGCACCGCGGCGGCCTCGATACCGACGTGGCGCACGTGTCCCTGTTCCTGGCCAGCGACCTGGCGGCCTATGTGACCGGACAGGTCATCAGCTGCGACGGCGGCCTGGCCATCAACTGATCCCATCGTGAACTAATAGAATTAAAGATATGTCAT
>Ga0310786_10012848_pt1 | contig 10343 bp, 7 predicted proteins | sample AusTroGonzalo_MG_FD_203881 | JGI IMG/M metagenome (GOLD analysis project Ga0310786, IMG submission 203881) | Bovine rumen microbial communities from tropical cattle in Woodstock, Queensland, Australia - Gonzalo_03 (v2) (version 2) | ecosystem: Host-associated > Mammals > Digestive system >... | reverse complement strand
ATTCAGCACCTGTATCCGCGCATCCGGCAGATACGGATTGAGTTTGACGCGCAGGGTGGAATATTCCTCGTTTTTCCTGACGGTGAGGGAGAATTTCTGCTTCTTATGGGTGATCCCATATACATCATGCAGCGCGGCGCTATCCATATGCAACTCATAGACCCTACCCGGCTTGAGGGCCGCCGTGATGACGAATTGCATCGTCAGGGAGTCATGGGGCGCGACGGTGAAAGGCACGGGTTTGAGAATCGTATCCACGCGCTCGTACAGATGCATCGAGTCGCGTACCACCGAGGCCAGCGGCGTGGAGCAGGATATATGCAAGGTATCGAATATATCAAATCCGGAACGTGCATTCGATTTGAGTTCGAGGCGTCTGCTGCGGTTTTTCTTCCGCAGCGCTTTGAGCGCCTTCGCCGACAGTTTCGGAGAGCGCCAAATAGCCCGCAGCGTATCGGTGCTCCACTGCACATTATAGAGGCTGTCGGTCATGCGATAACGGGCCTCGAAGAACAGTGAGTCCTGCGCGATTGACATACTATCCAGCAGCCAGATCGTGACCGTGTCATGACGGGGTGAATATGAAGTCATGAAATTCAGCGTATCGGTCAGGGCCCAGAATACCGGCAGACTATCCGGCGGCGCCGAGAAAAAGACACGGATCATGTGCTGTTTCTCGCGGACGGATTTCTGCAAGTAGAGCCGTTGCTGCTGCTCTTTGAAGAGGAATAGATTTTCCGCCTCCACCGTGTCCGGTGTAATAAGGGAGTTCGCAAAGGCGCGTGCTTCGCCCGCAGTGAGGCGGTAATCACGACTGATGTCCTCCAGCGCATAAAGCCGATAGGCCCCCTGGCGCATGTTACTGATACGATAGCACCCATCTGCATCGGTCTTGGCGATGCGCATGAAAGGCTGTGTGGCAAACGCCGTGTCGGACAAGTCGTCATGCACACCCACGAGCACATCCTCTACCGGATTGAGGTTCTGCGCATCGTACACACGGCCGAAAGCCTCCAGTGTATCGATGAACGGACCGGTGGAAAAAGAGTATGTATAATGGGTGAAGGGATTTTTCTCCGTGAAGTCACAAATAGCCTTTCCGAAATCGAGCGTATAGGTGGTGCTGTCACGCAGCGTGTCCACGAATTGGATCAACAGATGTTTGCCTCGCACCTTAACCTCGGGCGGCCGCTGTTGGGGCGGAGACATGAGCAAGTTCTGACTGAGATTATCCAGTTGCAGATACTCATTGAAAAGCACCTCAATCCGATTGCCCTGAAAGAGCACCGAGCCGTTCTCCGGCACGGAGCGCACCGCCACAGGAGGCACTGAGTCTCTGGGTCCGCCTTGGGGTCCGGAACCTCTATTGGCACAACCGCCCCACACGAGCGTCATCAGTCCTATGACGAGGTATTTACGCATGATTACATCCGTTCCGGCATTTCGATGCCTAGCAACGCCATAGCGGCGTTCAGCACTTTCGCCACGTTCTTGGCCAACAGCAGACGCAACGCACGCTTGGCGGCGTCGGGTTCGTTGAGGATCGACAGATCGTGATAGAACGAGTTGAAATCGCATGCCAAGGCGTAAGCGTAGTTACAGATCACTGCCGGCGAGAAATCATCTCCGGCGGTGCGGACAATCTGCGGATACTCCGTGAGGCGCTGGATCAATGCCAATTCTTTGACATCTAGGCCGCCTAGGTTGCCTGGGAGTCCTAAGTCTCCATGTTCGCCCGCTTTTCTCAAGACGCTCTGGATACGTGCGTAGGTGTATTGGATGAAGGGACCCGTATTGCCGTTGAAGTCAATGGATTCCGCCGGGTTGAAGAGCATGTTCTTGCGCGGATCGACCTTCAAAATGAAGTATTTGAGTGCGCCAAGACCCACCTTGCGGGCTATTTCGTTACTTGATGCGAGCCTACCCCCATCCCCTCCCTGAAGGGAAGGGAGATTATTTGTATCAACAACATTCGTATTGGATTTCTGGAGATAAATCTCCTTGGCATCCTCGACCATCTTATCCATCAGGTCGTCTGCATCGACTACCGTTCCTTCGCGGGATTTCATCTTACCGTTCGGCAACTCGACCATACCGTAGGAGAAATGCACGAGTTCTTTGCCGAATGGGAATCCGAGGCGGTCCAGGAGGATAGAGAGCACCTTGAAGTGGTACTCCTGCTCGTTGCCCACCACATATACCATCTTATCTATCGGATAATCCTGGAAACGCAGTTTGGCGGTGCCAATGTCCTGGGTCATATACACAGACGTACCATCGGAACGGAGCAGTAACTTCTCATCCAGACCATCTTTGGTGAGGTCTGCCCAAACGGAACCGTCCTCACGACGGTAGAACTGACCGGAGGCAAGTCCTTTCTCCACTTCGGATTTACCCTCGAGGTAAGTATTCGATTCGTAGTAAATCTTGTCGAACGACACGCCCATGCGTTGGTAAGTCTCGTCAAAGCCGGCATATACCCACTCGTTCATCTTCGCCCACAGGCCGCGTACCTCGGGGTCGTTGGCTTCCCATTTACGAAGCATCTCCTGTGCCTCGAGCATGAGGGGCGCTTCTTTCTTGGCCGTGTCCTCCTCCATGCCTTTCGCCATCAGTTCGGCGATCTGCGCTTTGTACTCTTTGTCGAAGCGCACATAGTAATCACCGATGAGATGGTCACCTTTCTTTCCGCTGGTCTCAGGTGTCTCACCGTTGCCGAACTTGAGCCACGCCAACATGGACTTGCATATATGAATACCGCGGTCGTTGACGATATTGGTCTTGACCACTTTCCAACCGTTTGCCTCCTGGATGCGCGCGATGGAGTAGCCGAGCAGGTTGTTGCGAACATGCCCGAGGTGCAGCGGCTTGTTGGTATTCGGCGACGAATACTCCACCATCATGAGAGGAGCCTCTCCTCGGTCCTCCCCTGAAGGGAAGGAAGTTTTTGACGGACGAGCAAAGCGACCGTAGTTGGCATCGGCATCGATGGCTTGGAGTTGTTTTACCCAGAAGGTATCATCGATCACGAGGTTGAGGAAACCCTGCACAGCGTTGAACTTGGCGATGAGTCCTTCTCCGTTGGCCACTAACCAATTGCCGATCTCGTCACCGACGAGTTGCGGCGCTTTGCGCGCCAATTTAACAAAGGGGAACACCACGAGTGTGATGTTTCCTTCGAACTCCGGACGGGTTTTCTGCAGTTGGATCATGTTATCCGCGGCATCAACTCCGTACAACGCCTTCACGGCAGATTTGGCTAATGAAGAAATATTTTGTTCTAATGAATTCATACTTGTCTTTTGTCTTTGAGCGCAGCGGTCTTATAACTTCGGATATTTTCTGAACCAACTGCTCATTTTCAGTTTGATGACTCCGAAGAGCGCCTCGGAGAAGATGCCTCCGCTCATTTTGGAGGTACCCAGCACGCGGTTGACAAAGACGATCGGCACCTCAATGATCTTCGCGCCGCACTTATGGGCGGTGAACTTCATCTCGATCTGGAAGGCATAGCCTTTGAAGCGGATCTTATCGAGCTCCATCGTCTCGAGCGTATGGCGCTTGTATGCCACAAATCCTGCTGTCGTGTCGTGGATATCGACACCGAGCACGGTACGCACATATTTGGAGGCGAAATAACTCATCAGCACGCGACCCATGGGCCAGTTGACCACGTTCACGCCGGTGACATAGCGGCTGCCGATAGCGAGGTCTGCGCCCTGGTTGGCACAGGCATCGTACAGTTTGAGCAGGTCCTGGGGATTATGACTGAAGTCCGCATCCATCTCGAATATATACTCCGCCTTATGCTCGATCGCCCACTTGAAGCCGCAAATATACGCCGTGCCCAGGCCGAGTTTGCCGGAACGCTCCACGAGGTGCACACGTCCTTTGAACTTGCCGGCCATGAGGCTCTTGACAATCGCGGCGGTGCCATCGGGTGAACCATCATCGATGACGAGCACGTTAAACTCCAGCGGCAACTCCATCACCGCGGTGATGATGGCTTCTATATTCTCCTTCTCGTTGTAAGTAGGAATGATTACCAGTCTTTCCATATTACTCCTTTATCATTTGATCGTTCAATTCATAGACCGGACTCGGCGTAGTGCGCTCGAGCGCCTTGAGGAAAATATCCTGGCCGGGCTCCAAGCCCAATTCCTCCAAATACTCCTTCACGGTTTCGAACGCCACCTCGGGGTCGTTGTTCTCCAAGGAGAGGTGGCACAGCCACACATTGCGCAACTCGGGGTGCCAGTTTCGCGCCAACAACTCGCCGCAAGTGTCATTGCTCTGGTGTCCGCGCGGACTGAGGATGCGCTCCTTGAGATAAGTCGGATACGGGCCATTGAGCAACATATGCTCGTCATGGTTCGCCTCGATGACCAGATGGTTTGCCGTCTGGATATACGTCTCCATCTCCGGATTGACGCTGCCGCAGTCGGTCATGAGCACGAAGCGCTGCCCCCGGAAATCGATGCAATACCCGAGGCAGTCCGTCGAGTCGTGCTCGATGCCGAAGGTATTAATCCGCATGCCGAACAACTCCCACTCTTCGCCTTTGTTGAAATAGCGGCGGCTGGTACGCAATTTCTCGCGCACGCCGTAGTTCCGGTCAATACCCTCGTGTATCTCCGCAGTCGTGTAAATAGGGATTTTCACGCGCTCGCCCAACGTACCCACCGCGCGGATATGATCCGCATGATCGTGCGTGACGAGCACACCCATGATATTCTGGAAATCCAGCCCCATATCACGCAGATCCTTCTGAATCTGGCGCGCAGAGATGCCGGCGTCAATCAGTATTCCCCGATGACGCGTGCCCAGATAGTAACAGTTACCGCTACTACCGCTTGCAAAACAACGAAATATGAGCCCGTTTTCGTCCATACTATTAAAAAATCGTGCAAAGGTACAAAAAAAATTGCATATATGCAAATAATTCTTGCAGATTTCAAAAAAAAGTTGTACCTTTGCGCCGCAAAATAATTTTCAACATGAATATTTTAGAACGTTTGGCAGCGCTTCGCGCGCTCATGAAAGAGAACGGATTGAGTGCTTATGTTGTGCCGGGGAATGACCCGCACGCGAGTGAATATATGGCAAGCCACTGGTGCGAAATGCAATGGCTGAGTGGTTTCAACGGCGAAGCCGGTACGATGGTCGTCACGATGGACAAAGCACTCCTTTGGACGGACAGCCGCTATTATCTGCAGGCCGGTATCGAGTTGAAAGACAGCACGATTGAGTTGATGCGCGAAAGCGATGTCGATTGCCCGAGGATTACGGAGTGGCTTTGTGAGCAATTCACAGTTCACAATTCACAATGCACAATTGGGGTTAATCCGGAGATGTTTAGCGTGAACGATTTCAAAGCCTGGAAAGAGGACCTGGCGAAAGCAGGCATCGAGATCCAATCGATCGACCTGATCAAGCCCATTTGGGTAGAAGGCCGTCCGGCTATTCCGCAGGACAAGCTTTATCCCTACTCTGCCGATTTTGCCGGCGAGACCGTCGAGAGCAAGTTGACCCGCATGAGGGAAATCGTAAATCGTAAATCGTCCAATCGTCAATGGGCACTAATCATTAGTGCCCTCGATGAGATCGCCTGGCTGCTGAACATTCGCGGCAATGATGTGGAGTACAATCCGGTGGTGATCAGTTATGTGGTACTCGAAGCGGACAAATGTACGCTGTTTGTGGATGCGAACAAAGTGGACACCGTGGCGCAGAACTACCTGGATTTCAACAACATAGACGTGCAGTCCTACGAGGCGGTGTTTGCCTATATCAACGGTCTGAAAGGCACGGTGCTCTATGATGGCGCGCGTGTCAATGAGGCGCTGTTTGAGGCTATTCCGGCTGACTGCAAGAAGATTAACACCAAGTCCCCTATCCTGATTGACAAAGCGAAGAAGAACGCCGTTGAACTGGAAGGCGAGCGTATTGCCATGCGCCAGGACGCGGTGGCGCTGACGCGCTTCTTCAAATGGCTCGAGGAAGAAGCCTTTGCCGACGGCAAGACCCAAACCGAATGGGACCTGATGGAGAAACTGCATGAGTTCCGCGCGATGGGAGAGAACTTCGTGGAGGAGTCTTTCGGCACAATAGCCGGTTATCAGGGCAACGGCGCCATCGTCCACTATGCGGCGACGAAGGACAACTGCGCCATCGTCAAACCCGAAGGTATGCTGCTGCTCGACAGCGGTGGCCAGTACCTGGACGGCACAACAGACATCACCCGCACCGTCTGGCTCGGCGGACGCATCCCACAGCAGGCCAAACTGGATTACACCTACGTGCTCAAAGGACACATTGCCTTGGCACGTGCGCGCTTCCCGAGAGGCACACGCGGCAACCAACTCGATGCGTTGGCCAAGCAGTACATGTGGGAAGCAGGTATCACCTACGGCCACGGCACAGGGCACGGCGTAGGCCATTTCCTCGGCTGCCACGAGGGACCGCAGAACGTCCGCACGGACAATAACCCCACGGCATTGGAGATCGGACACATCGTTTCCGACGAACCGGGCATCTACCGCACCGACAAATGGGGCATCCGCACGGAGAACCTCATCACCGTCATCCCGGCCAAGCAGACCAAGGAGACCACGACCGAGGACGAGTGGCTGGCGTTTGAGACGCTCACGCTCTGTTTCTATGACACGAGTCTGATAGAGATGAGCCTGATGACAGAAGACGAGATCGATTGGCTCAACGCGTACCATGTGCGCGTATATAAAGAGGTGTCGCCGTTGCTCAACGACGAGGAGAAATCCTATCTGGCCTACAAATGCGCGGCGATAGAGCTATAATGAGCGGCCGGTATTGGCGCAGGATTTGAGTTCCTGCATGATCATGGTACGAACGAAGGCATCGAAGCGCTTGTAGCGTTTCTTGGTGCCTTTTTTTGGATCGTAGGTAGCAAAGGGGTCGGGTTTGGATCCTCGTGTGGCATATAGTTGTGCTTCGAAGCGTTTTTGCCAATATTCATTGAGTTGAGGGTCATTAAGTGCTTTCTCCGCGAGTGCGGAAGCCCGGCTGAAATATGTTTGGTTGGCTTTTTCTTCGCCTTTCGCAGGTTTGCGGGTATAGTCACGGGGATGAAGGACGTCGTAGGTTTCCTGAACTCCGACGCCAATAATACGTCCGCGCGCATCGCGGAAACGCTTTACGCGATGGATGTGTCCGGGCGATGTGGCGCCGTTGATTTCTTCAATACCGGGGGTTAGTTTTTCTCTTGCCATAATTAGCAAAATCGTTTGAATCACACAATAATCATGCAATAATCGCGCAATAATCACCCAATAGAGCCCTTATGCGCGCCCTGTGTTTTGCTTGTTATAGGCGCTATTATATGGCTGGAGCGATTATCGGGTGCAAAGGTACAAAAAATTTTTGACATGAGCAAATAATTTGAAAAAAAAAGGCAGCAAGGAGAAAAAAATGGCTGGATATTATCCGGGGTAATCAACAAAACCGGCATTTTATGCCGGGGTAATGGACGGAGGGCGGTAATGAAGGGCTTGGGCGGGGTTATGGTATAGAGAGCAATAACGGGACAGTTGTTCAGGTGAGTAATTGGTGCCGAGCAGCTTCCAGACACAAGCGGCTTTGTGCTTGATGGCGGTCTCGGCATCAATCGTCATTTCGGCGTGCATATCGGCAGTCCAGGTGTCTTTCATTATTGGATATGGTTGGCTGGCGGGATGAGATGCGGGATATGCGCAAACTCATCGTTGGAGAATAGCAAACAACTACCCTATCGTACATAAAAATCGCACCCGAAAGGATGCGATTTTTGATATACGATAGGTTTTCTTACCACACTTCGGTGGTGGGGTTAGTCTTTACGCTAACCGTAGGTCCGCTTGCAGCGGGCTCTTCACCGCTTCCGGCAAGAATAATCGACTGCAGCGCGATAGAAACTACTTGCACTTGAGGTTGAAAATATTGCTTTGTCATAGTTGTATTCTCCTATTTAATTATTTAACAATCTGACCTTGTGCATTGTAGCGCACATTGTTTTTGATGATATACAGCACACCGTTCTCGATAAGTTTCTCGGCTTTGACATTGGCGTTGGCATTGTCGATGCCGGTTGCGGTTTGCTCTTGCTCGAATACGAAGCGCAGACGGCGCGGAGCATATGCTGCACCACCACTAATTTGCAAATATGCCTTGTGTGCCGGAATTGCACGACCTGATGCAAGCGGATAGAAACCGAGCCCAGTTTCTGAGACGTCTTCCATTTCATCTACTGCACGTCCGCTTAGCACATAGCAGTTTTCCGGAACATCGTCCTCACTTAGCCCATAGTGCGTACCGTGTAAGTTGTTGGTTGCTGTAACGCTAACCGGTAAAGCCTCACTGACTTGGAGAGGAATCTTACTTTTGGCAGCTTTGAAAATGACGGGAGTGTTAGCAGGGAGCACATCACCAGCTTCGGCAACCTTGGTCAGGTTCAGTACATCCGTACCCAATGTAGCCACATATGCCTCTACATTAGAGGGCAATAAGTAGTTGTTTTCTTCGTCGAAGAAGGTGGTGTAAAAATCGCCTTCGTGTTCCGGATCTTGGTTCGAAGAGATGTTATTATAGCCGGCTACAGTCTCATAATAAACATTAATATCCGTGATAGCTTTTCTGCCATCAGCATTCTCAGGATCCTCCATCGCCTCTACTGAAGAATACACTCCTTGATTCCAAATATATACTTCATAAGGAGCTTCGCTGTCTTCAATATCACCATTATCAGTAATAAATACTACTTTAGTAATGTTAAATCCTTCTTGTGCTGTGACTGCAATCCGTCCTTGCTCTTTGTCGCCTGCACCATTATGGGTGTTACCAAAATTTCCATAAATAAATTCCTCCTCTGCTCCGTCCCATAGTGCATAATTCTCTATTCCCGTCCCGACGGAGAGTGTCACAACATCTTTTTCTGTATAACAAATATCTCCGCTCGAGTTCATCCAAATACCTACATGGGGACCATTATTTTCTTCTCCGGGCTCATCACCGCCGCCTTCTCCCGGGTCACCACCGATACCAGCTCCTGGACATCCTGTTTGATCATTGTCTAAATCATATATAGAAATATCATATACATTGGATTCATCTTCATTAATACCGATTTTCACTCCCTCTGAACTCCCGGTTGCAGGCAGAAGTGTTGAGTTAGCGTTATTGAAGTGATAGTAGGTGTTCTCTTCAATTTGATATTGAAACACATAATAGTAATCCGCAGCTCCATCGGGATTAATATCCTCTATTGAATTTTTAGAAATTTTTTTCAGTGTATAAGTATATCCTCCTGCAAAACTTTCTCCGCCAACCTCTATTGAGGATTCAATTTCAAATCCATCATCAACACGAATTAAGTGACACAAAGCATCTTCAATAGAGCCATAAATAACAGGCTCGTCCTGCGCACTCATCCCTACGCATGCCGCGAGGGCGAGAAATAGAATAAAAATTTTTCTTCTCATAATAAATAAAATTTGGTTAATAATTTATTGTTTATTTGGTTATTTTTCCTTGTGCGTTGTAGCGCACGCCGTTTTTGATGATATACAGCACTCCGTTCTCGATAACTTTCTCGGCTTTGACATTGGCGTTGGCATTGTCGATGCCGGTGCCAACGCTCATTTCAGCAAAACTGATCGGAAGGAAAGTTGCCTCGCCGTTATACACGACATAGGCGCTGTGCACCGGGATTGCGCCGTAATAATGATAGAACCCAGCTATAGTCTCTTCACTTGCCATATCAAACGGTTGGAAGTTGAGACGGAAGCAATTGGCAGGTGCACCGGTGGCGATATCCACTCCCCTCAGGTCATTGGTGGCAGTGAAGCTAACCGGCTGTTCATCACTGAGGGTGAGCGTGAAATCAGGCGTACCGGAAATGAGAAAGACTGGTGTGTTGGCAGGAATGACATCTGTGTATTCTGCAATAGCAGTCATAAATAACATGTCTCTATTCACGGTGCCGATATAAGCCAATACACCTGCAGGCAGTTTATACTGGTTTGCGCTGTCAAAGAAGGTGGTGTAATATACGTCCGTCCCTGGCATTTGCTCTGCCGTGATGGTCATGTCGGCAGGTACGAGCTCTTCATACAGCACGCGTATCTCGTAGATATGGTTTCCTTGCTTGTAATCTATATCTCCTATGTCGGATGACGATGCATATACGCCATTATCATATAAACAAACATCAAAAGGTGACACTTCTTTTGATACTTGGAATGCATCATCGCCATCCATATTAAACAGGACGCGATTAATCTGATATCCCGGTTCTGCCGCCACTTCCAGCATTCCCATAGTTGCGGTTCGGC
>Ga0310786_10012847_pt1 | contig 10343 bp, 8 predicted proteins | sample AusTroGonzalo_MG_FD_203881 | JGI IMG/M metagenome (GOLD analysis project Ga0310786, IMG submission 203881) | Bovine rumen microbial communities from tropical cattle in Woodstock, Queensland, Australia - Gonzalo_03 (v2) (version 2) | ecosystem: Host-associated > Mammals > Digestive system >... | reverse complement strand
GGGCTGATAAGCGGCTCTTGCCAACTGCAATGCACTTTTTTCCATAAATCTGATAATTGTGTTATTTAAATGAATAATCCATTTTCGACGTGCAAAATTAGTTGATTTTTGTTAGAAATACAAAATAAAACAGCCTAAAATCATCATTTTAATATTTTTTTGGCATGAAAGGCTTGCCATATCGAAAAATTTGCTTATCTTTGTTCAGTCAAATTAGCAAATTACACTAAAAAAGGAGGAATTAACATGGCAAACAAAAGAAAACTAAAGAAAAAGATCAATCTGATTTGTGAGGCACTATTCGCCGACTGCGTAGCTGTGTCGCTCTATGGTCCGGAAGGCAATAAAGATAACATGGAGGCCTTGCTGTTCACCATCGTGAAGATGGAGGATCACTTCACCAAAAGGATTTCTCACCCTGAGCCAGGCATCACACCCAAGGCTTATTTCAAAGATCTGCGTGAGAAGTTCAGTGCCCAGGTCAGCAACATTCTCGATCAGATAAACATCTGAACATATCATGTTGAAGAGTTTCTGTAACTGGCTGTTGTACAAACGAATGGGATGGACTGCTGAAGTAACGGAAGACCATCCCGACAAGTATATCATCTGCCTCGCCCCGCACACCAGCAACTGGGATTTCATTCTCGGTTTGCTCTATAGTAGGGCGAGAGGTATGCAGTGCAACTTCATGATGAAGAAAGAGTGGTTCTTCTGGCCACTGGGACCCATCTTCAAGAAATTGGGTGGCATTCCCGTCTACCGTCAGAAGAAAACAAGCATGACTGACGCGATGGCAGAGTCGGCAAAGAAAGCCGAGACCTTCCACCTCTGCATCACGCCAGAGGGTACACGTTCGAAGACTGCCGATTGGAAGAAAGGCTTCTATTTCATCGCCCTGAAGGCCGGTATGCCGATCCTGCTTTATGGCCTCGACTACGAGAAGAGGCTCATACAGTGCACAAAGACTGTCATCCCCTCAGGCGATCTGGACGCAGACATGAGAGACATAAAAGTATATTATAAGGATTTCAAGGGGAAAAAACCTGAGAATTTCACCATCGGAGAACTCGTATGAAAAGAATTATCAACCTCATCCTTTCAGCCTTTCTGATACTACCTGTCTGTGCACAGCCACAGGACATGAAGAAACAACTGGACAACTATTTCAGGAATTATCGCGCCTTCGGGCAACTGATACGTACATCGTCAAAACTACAGGACATCAAAGTCAACGACACCCTGCGCACCATAGAGGTCATTGCCGACTCACACTTCGGAGAACAAGTGTTCACCCCCAAATCGGCAGAAGACATCTACGAGGCTGTCAGCAAAATCGTGTCGCCTCTCTATAAGCGTTACGACCTGACCGTTAAGACGGGTGGCTGGGATATCCGTCAACTGGTACCTACTCGTCTGCAGAAGAACCCTGACCCCAACCGTCTGTGGGGAAACATCGACTATACTGGACGTCCTTGGGTAAGCAACGCCTCCATGCCGTATAAGGTGACCAAGGGTTTGCAAAACCGTCACCTCTCCGTCTGGGCCAGTCACGGACGCTACTATAGTCTGAAAGACCACATGTGGCGCTGGCAGCGCCCAGCCCTCTTCGGCACCCGTGAGGATCTGTTCACACAGACCATCGTCACCCCTTACCTTATCCCCATGCTGGAGAAGGCTGGCGCTGTGGTGTTCACACCAAGAGAGCGCGACTGGCAGGACCATGAGGCCGTCATCGACAACGACACGAAGAAAGCCGCCGACGGCTCACGCTACAAAGAGACCAAAGGCGTCTTCGACTGGTATCCTACCAACATCCCGGGCTTTGCCTTCCACGAGGGCGGCTATGAAGAAGAGGAGAATCCCTTCGAGTCTGGTACGGCCCGTCAGACAAGCACCATCAACGACCCCAATATGAAGAGTACCGTCACATGGTACCCGAATATCCCTGAGGCAGGCAACTATGCCGTCTACGTGAGTTATCAGACGGTGGAAAGAAGCGTCGACGATGCCCACTATACCGTGTGGCACCAGGGCATTCCCACGGAGTTCCGTGTGAACCAGCAGATGGGCGGCTCCACCTGGGTCTATCTCGGTACGTTCGAGTTCGATGAGGGTAATAACGACCGTAACTGTATCGTGCTCGACAACCTCAGCGACCGCGACGGCATCGTCACTGCCGATGGTGTACGTATCGGTGGCGGCATGGGTAACATCGGACGTGAAGGTGAGGTGAGTCTTCTGCCACGTTGCTTCGAGGGTTCACGCTACTATGCCCAGTGGGCTGGTATGCCCTACTCCGTCTACAGTTCGAAGAACGGTGAGGATGACTACGGCGACGACATTAACGTGCGTTCCCTCATGACGAACCACCTGGCTGGCGGCTCCGTCTATCTGCCTGACAGCGCTGGCAGGAACGTGCCTATCGAACTCTCTTTGGCCGTTCACAGCGACGCAGGCTATACCCAGGACGGAAAGACGCACACAGGTACCCTCGCCGTCTGCACCACCTACCTCCTCGACAGTATCCTGGGCACAGGGCGCTCACGTCTGGCCTCACGCGACTTAGCTGACGAACTGCTTACCGTCATCCCCAACGACATCCAGAAGATCTACCACGAGTGGCAGCGGCGCGAACTCTACGACCGCAACTATTCTGAGAGCCGTGTACCCTGTGTGCCCAGCGCCATCATCGAGACCATGTCGCACCAGAACTTTGCCGATATGCGTTTCGGTCAGGATCCCAACTTCCGCTTCGACCTGGCACGCAGCATCTATAAGACCCTGCTACGATACGTCTGCCGTATGCATCAGGTGCCCTATGTTGTCTCACCTCTCACCCCCGACCACGTGTATGTGGTGCTGACGGGCAAGGGCGAGGCCGAGATCCATTGGACACCCGTCGACGATCCCCTTGAGGCCACAGCCAAGCCCACGGGCTACATCGTCTATACGGCCACAGGCAGAGGCGGCTTTGATAATGGCCAGTATGTCAAAGGCAAGGGTCACACCAGTCTGAAGATATCCATCACCCCGGGCAAACTCTACTCCTTCCGTGTGTCAGCCGTCAACGAGGGTGGCGAGAGTTTCCCCAGCGAGGTGGTGTCGGCCTGTTATGTGCCTGAAGCAGAGAAGACCATCCTCATCGTCAACGGCTTCCACCGCCTGTCGTCGCCTGCTGTCCGTGACAACTCTGTAGAACAGGGCTTCGACCTCGAGATGGATGCTGGCGTCACCTACGGTCGTACAGCGGGATGGCTGGGCTATCAGACCTGTTTCACGAAGTCGACCATGGGTAAGGAGACCACCGATGGTCTTGGTTATACCGACGAGACGTTAGCTGGACAATTCATTGCCGGCAACGACTTTAACTACATCCGCACCCATGCTGCAGCCATCGCCAGTGCCAAACGCTACAACATCGTCAGTGCCTCCTCCGAGGCTTTGGAGACCAACGAGGTGATTCCCCAGAAATACGATATGATGGACCTGATTCTCGGTCTTGAGAAGAACGATGGTCACTCGCTGCGCCCCTATCAGGCCCTGTCGCCGATGCTGCGCCAGCATCTGCAGCTGTTCACCGCTCGTGGTGGAGCCCTGCTCATCAGCGGCTCGTATGTGGGTGCCGACATGTCGATGCCTGCCGACCGCAGGTATCTTGAAGAGGTGCTGAAGTGCCGTTATGCAGGTACCAATGCCGACAGTCTGCAGCGCGACTCTATCACAGGCCTCGGCACCACCTTTAAGTTCTACCGCCGACTGAACGCACAGCACTATGCCGCCACCCATCCCGATGTGTTGGAACCCGTAGGACCGGCTTTCTGTGCCATGCGCTATGCCGACCAGCAGAGTGCCTGCGTGGCATACAACGGCACCGACTACAAGGCCATGACCCTCGGATTCCCCTTCGAGTGCATCGAGTCTGAATACATCCGTCAGGCCCTGATGAAAGGTATACTGAAATTTCTTTTGAATTAGTTTATTAACCCATAAATGTGTTTGACATGAAGATTCAATCCAATTCCTCAGGAACCAGGAGCATCGAGATCCAAGAGACTCATCTCCAAACCATCGAGAAGTATCAATTACTACGCGACCTGATCGACTCCACCGGTTATGTCGACGAACAAGTGCTGGACAAGCTGAAACTGAATGTCCGTGCCTTGCTTGAAGCCCAGGCAGGTCTCGACAAGGATCTGCTCGACCTCTGCCTCGACGTGATCTATCACCCCAACATGAAAGCCTTCGGCCTCCAGCAGCTCGTGCTGCTCTACATCAACTGGAAGGACCGTGGCAACGACAACCTCGGCACCAGCATCAGAGCCTTCCAGGGAACACCATTTAATTAAAGGTAAAAAAGGTAAAAAAGTAAAAAGGTAAAAAAGTGAAAGGGTGAAAGAATACCGGCTGACGGACTTTCTGCCAACGACGAAGAAGGAGTTGGAACTCAGGGGATGGGATGAACTGGATGTCATCCTATTCTCGGGTGACGCTTACGTCGATCATCCTTCGTTTGGCGCAGCCGTCATCGGACGAGTTCTCGAGGCAGCAGGCTACAAGGTGGCCATCGTCCCCCAGCCCGACTGGCACGGCGACTATCGCGACTTCAAGAAACTCGGACGTCCTCGGCTCTTTTTCGGCATCGCCCCTGGCTGTATGGACTCGATGGTGAACAAATACACCGCCAACCGTCGTCTACGCTCCGAGGATGCCTATAGTCCTGATGGTCGTCATGACATGCGTCCGGAATACCCCACCATCGTCTATACGAAGATTCTCAAACAACTCTATCCCGATGTCCCCGTGATACTCGGAGGCATTGAGGCCTCGCTGCGCCGTGTCACCCACTACGACTACTGGCAGGACCGTCTGCGCCCCTGTATCCTATGCGACTCAGGTGCCGACATGATCACCTACGGCATGGGCGAGAAGCCCACCCTCGAACTGGCCCGCCGACTTGCCCAGGGAGAGCGCATACAAGACATCCGCGACCTGCCGCAGAGTGTCTATCTCGCTGCCGACATCCAACCAACAGCCGACGATATCGTCCTCCACAGCCACGAGGAGTGTCTGCAAAACAAGCGTGCTCAAGCCGAGAACTTCCGCCATATCGAGGAGCAGTCGAACATGATGCATGCCCAACGATTGTTACAGCCAATTAATTCACAATTCATAATTCACAATTCACAATTAACTGCGCCTTCGAAAGCGCATGCCAATAATTGTCCGCTCGACCCGAAGGGGCGCTTGCTACCGAAAGGGACGCAAGAATTATCAATTGTCAATTGTCAATTACACGTAGTGATAAATCCCCCCTATCCGCCGATGACTACCGAAGAGCTCGACGCCTCCTTCGACCTGCCCTACACCCGTCAGCCACATCCCAAATACAAGGGCAAGCGCATCCCTGCCTACGATATGATCAAGCACTCGGTGAACATCCACCGCGGATGCTTCGGCGGCTGCGCCTTCTGCACCATCTCGGCCCATCAGGGAAAGTTCATCTCATGCCGTTCGAAGGAGAGTATATTAAAAGAGGTGAAGCAGGTGATCCAGATGCCCGACTTCAAGGGCTACCTCTCCGATCTCGGCGGTCCATCTGCCAATATGTACGGCATGCACGGCCGCAATAAGAATGCCTGTGAGAAATGCAAACGGCCCAGTTGTATCCATCCGCAGATATGTCCTAACCTCGATACCAACCACTCGAAGTTGCTCGACATCTACCATGCCGTCGATGCCTTGCCAGGTATCAAGCGCAGTTTCATAGGCAGTGGTGTGCGCTACGACCTGCTGCTATATCGCAGTAAGGACGAGGCCGCCAACCGTGCTGCCCAGGAGTACACCCGCGAACTGATCACCCGTCATGTGAGCGGTCGTCTGAAGGTGGCCCCCGAACACACCAGCGACCGTGTGCTCCACCTCATGCGCAAACCGTCGTTCCAGCAGTTCTACGAGTTCAAGCGCCTGTTCGACCGCATCAACCGCGAAGAGAATCTCCATCAGCAGATCATCCCCTACTTCATCTCCTCCCATCCTGGCTGTAAGGAAGAGGACATGGCCGAGCTGGCAGTCATCACGAAGAGTCTCGACTTCCATCTGGAACAGGTACAGGACTTCACCCCCACCCCGATGACCAACGCCACCGAGACGTGGTACACAGGTTACGACCCCTACACACTCGAGCCCGTCTTCTGCGCCAAATCGCCAAACGAGAAACTCGCCCAGCGGCAGTATTTCTTCTGGTACAAGCCCGAAGAGCGTCGCAGCATCGAACAGAGCCTCCGTCGTATCGGCAGGGCCGACCTCATCCCGAAACTCTACAGCGGCATGCCACCGTCCACTGGTGGCTATAAGCCCAAATCATATAATCCGAACTTCAAGAATGAAGATCATCGAACAAAGCGTCATTCCGAAGAATCCCCGAAAGAAAAGCGAGGACGGAATCGTCATCACAAATGACTTCATCGCCGTCATCGACGGCAGCACCTCAAAGGCCACGCGCCAGTGGAGCAGCCGTATGTCAAATGGCCGCTACGCCATGACCATCGTCAGCCGGATCATCCGTAAGATGCCGCCCAACACGTCGTGCCACCAGTTCTGTGCCACCGTCACAAAAGCCTTCCGCGACGTCTATCTGCCTGTTTGGTATTCATTTCCCCTCCTTAGTAGGCGATTGCGTCTTAATGGAGCAATCTTCAGAGCCCGAAGGGCGGGGTGGTCTGATCCGCCTATAGACTACCTCTCCACCCACCCCGAAGAACGCCTCTGTGCCTCCGTCATCGTCTACTCCAACCTCCGTCGTGAGATCTGGCTCGTAGGCGACTGTCAGTGTCTCATCGGCGGAGAACTCTGCGAGAATCCCAAGCCCTACGAACAAAAGCTCGCCGAGATGCGCGCCCAGAAAGTGAGAGAGCTGCTGGCCGAGGGCAAGACCCCTGATGAGATCCTTGCCGACGACCAAGCCCGTGCTGCCATCATCCCCCAGATGCTCCGCGAGATGCAGAACCAGAACAAGACCTACGCTGTCGTCGATGGCTTCCCCATCCCCGAGGCGCGTGTACCCGTCATCACCCTCGACTTCCGTCCCTGGGAGATTGTCCTCGCCTCCGACGGCTATCCCTTCCTCTGTTCCACCCTCGCTGAGTCAGAGGCCCGTCTCGACGAACAGCGTCGCAACGATCCCCTCAACATCGGCGATTTCAAGGCCACAAAAGGCTTCACACCAGGCTTCAACTCCTTCGATGACCGCAGTTATATCAGATTTTCCATCTAAAATTTTGCAGTTAACAAAAAAATGCCTACCTTTGCACCCGCAAATCGCAGTTAGGTCGGTTCGGTAGCTCAGTTGGATAGAGCAACTGCCTTCTAAGCAGTAGGTCTCGGGTTCGAGCCCCGACCGAATCACCAACAAAAATCCCCGCTGGTTAGCGGGGATTTTTGTTATATATTGATGTTCACTTGAACAGATACTGCGCGAATTCGTGGAGGGATTTGCGCCAGACCTGCCACTCATGGTCGCCTGGGTAAGAGTTGAAACGCACATTGACCCCACCGTCGCGCATCTTCTGGACGATGTTACGGGTGTACTCGATGCGGGGATCCTGCTCGCCACAACTCATGAAGAACACATCGAACTGCTCGTTGAAGGTCTTGGTGTCAGTGAGTATGCCTGGCACTTCTTTCTCCAAGTCGAAGTTGGAAGCGCCCTGAATACCGCCGAACATACCCGTAGAGAACACACCCACATTGGCGAACACCTCGGGATCGCGCAGGCCGATATAGAACGACTGTCCGCCACCCATCGAGAGTCCGCACATGGCACGGCTCTTGCGGTCTTTCTGCACACGATAGTTCTTCTCGACGAAGGGGATGATATTCTCAATCATCTCATTACGGAAAGCCTGCATGCCCTGCCAACTGTAACCGCCACCGAAGCCGCCGTTACGCGAACGGACATTGCTGTTGGAACTGACCACAATCATCGGCACAGCCTTGCCTGCAGCAATCAGATTGTCCATGATCTGAGCCGTGCGCCCCTGCTCCATCCAACCGCGATGGTCCTCACCGCCGCCATGCTGGATATAGACCACGGGATAGTCCTGACGGCTCTCGTTGTAGCCTGCAGGCGTATAGACCATCAGCGGGCGCCACGACTCGTCGACCTTAGAGAAATACCACACGGTGCGGATCTCGCCACGAGCGACATCCTGAACCTCGAAGTCGTCAGTCCCTGCCTCCTTGATCTCGATGGCACTCGACCAGCGGCCACAGCCATAGAACGTCTGACTGGCAGGATCGGACACCGACACGCCATCGACAATCAGGAAATAGTAGTGGAATCCAGGTACCTGCGGATGGGTGGTGACCGTCCACGTGCCATCGTCAGACTTCTGCATGTCGTACTTCGTGCCACAGAGGTCGATCTGTACGAGCTGGGCCTGCGGGGCATTCACACGGAACATCACGCTGTTGTCACTCAACACTCGCGGATAGGAACCGCGGTTGACATTAGTCACTGGAGAGTATGATCCCTCGGGAAACGACTCCCTGCGGGGTCCCTGCGCTGCCACGGTCATGGAGACCATAGCGAACAGGCAGATGGAAATAATCGATTTACACATATTATATATATATATTATGTTACTCCTGAATCTGGGCCCAGTAGAGGTATGGATCGCGCGTCACAGGAAGGGCCTTCAAATAGGACTGTGCACGATCCTTGGCAAAGGGTTTGCCATCGAAGGTACACTCGTCGAGTTCGCCGTAGACCTCAAGGGCCGTGAAGCGGTGGACAAGCTGACTCTGGCGGATCTCGTAGATCTGTGTGAACATGGCGGGACCACCGGCAGAACCTGCAATGCGCAGATAGCCCGTGCCCTGATGCGACTGAAGGAACGAGGCGTGCAACTTGTCCGTCTCAACACCGATGAGCTTGATATCATCGCCCTTGACCGTAAAGAGGGCGCCGTGCTTATCGTCGGCATCGCGCATCCAGAGTTCTTCGTTCATGTCGTCGTCGATGTCGATCCAACGGTATTTGGTCAGCTTGTAGTTCTTGTTCTCATGAGCATCCTCCTCGAGATAGAGTTTGCGCAGGGTGGCGATATCCTTCTTCCAGAGGGGACGTGACTCGTCGATCAGCTGGTGATAGCACTCGTATTCCTCACGCACTAACTTTCCGTCGCGCAACAGGAACATACCCACCGTGGCACTCTCGGGGGCACGATGCTCGTAGGTGAACTCAAGACCCTCGGGACCCTCGAAGGCAGCGCCGATGCCGCTGGAGAAGTACTCACCGCCGTCGTCGACATTCCACGTGGAGTTGTTGTCGCTTTCATCATACTGGCCCTCGACGGGATAGGAATAGACCTTGTCGCCGTCGGTGACCACCTCGAGGGCAATGACCTTCTTATCCTTCGGCTTGAACTGCAGCACACCGTAGGTGTAGCGGTCGCCGATCGTGTAGGTGAGTTCAGAGCGCTGGGTCTTCATGCCGTACTGCTCTTCGAGTTGCTTGATAACCTCTTTGGGCAGGGGCTTTTCGACATCGAAGGGCGACTCGAATTTCGTGGCGAGTTGCTTGTGAGTCTTCATATAGGCCTCGTGAACGATGATATGGAACTGACCATAGTGATGGTTGCGCAGCGAGTCTTTGAGATCGACGAGCGCATAGTTCATACCTGCCGCTGGGATCGTAGGACGGCTGTGAAGCTCACCCGGGTAGATATCCTCGCCGTCGGGGTTCTTCAACTGTTCGCCGATGCTACGGATGGCAACACTCTTTCCGCCGTCGATGAGCAGCTGTGTGTAGCCAGCAGCATTGCGGCGATAGGCGTCGAACTGCTCCCACTTCCGACGGGCAGCATCGTAGTACTGCAGCATGTCGTTCTTCTCGTACCACTCACGGTCGGGCTTCTGGGCATCCGTCCAATACACCACCTGCATGTGGTCAGGATCGAAATAGTAGAGGAACATGGGCTTGGGCGCGGTGTCGCGAACCTCCTCCATAACGCTGTCGACAGCGAGGGAGTCGGTGTCGGCTCCACCCGCTGTCTGAGCTTTATTCGTGCAGCCGACCATCACGGCCAACACACAAATGACATCAAAAAAGTATTTCTTCATTACTCTGCTGACTGAGGAGCCGGCTGCGGCTGGTTGTTCTTCGAACCCTTAGCGGCGAGCTCCTTCAGCTTGTCCTTGCCCTTGAAGGCGAAGACCCATACGAGGAAGCCAGCGAGCACGAGGAGGCTGATACCCAGCAGCGGACGGTAGAAGAGCCATGCGATGGCGATGACGATGAGTGACCACACAATACCGATGACTGTGCAGACGATACCCAC
>Ga0310786_10012846_pt1 | contig 10344 bp, 8 predicted proteins | sample AusTroGonzalo_MG_FD_203881 | JGI IMG/M metagenome (GOLD analysis project Ga0310786, IMG submission 203881) | Bovine rumen microbial communities from tropical cattle in Woodstock, Queensland, Australia - Gonzalo_03 (v2) (version 2) | ecosystem: Host-associated > Mammals > Digestive system >... | reverse complement strand
TAATTTTTGCTTTGCCAAATACAGTAGAAGGCAAAACTACCCAGCAATATATTATATCGTCAATTGGTGATACAAATGTTTCTTTTTCTGAATTAGCTTCAGGGGTTCCACTGGGGGGTGATTTAGATTATATAGATGATGGAACTTTGACATTGGCTTTTGGGGGACGAAAAAAAATATGATGAACCAAATTGATTTTTTACCCCCTGTTGCAGAAATGATGCGTGAATCTGGACTTGAACCTAAAAAACAATACGGTCAAAATTTTTTGTTTGATTTAAATCTTACAGGGCGTATCGCACGTTCGGTGCCTGATATAAAAAATACTGTTGTTGTAGAAGTAGGACCTGGGCCCGGGGGGTTGACGCGTGCTTTGTTATTGGCTGGTGCAAAACAAGTTGTTGCAATAGAAAAAGACAAAACAACGGAACCGATATTGTCAAAAATAATGGAAGCTTCAAATGGTAAATTAAATGTGATTTTTGATGATGCACTAAAAACAGATTTAAGTAATTTAAACAAAGCAGGATATGCTATTTGTTCTAATTTACCATACAATGTAGGAACAGAATTATTGATAAATTGGTTGCATGATATAGCAGTTGGAAAAAATATAAAATCTTTGACTTTAATGTTTCAAAAAGAAGTCGCGCAACGAATAATCGCGACCTCTGGAAATAAACAATATGGGCGTTTGTCTGTGTTAGCCAATTTAATAGGAAATACCAAGATTTTGTTTGATGTTCCAAATACAGCATTTGTCCCAAGACCAAAAGTACAATCTGCGGTTGTTCAAATTATACCAAATAAAAATAAAATAAAAGCAATAAGCAATATTTTTAAATTAGAAAGACTTACTGCAAAACTATTCGGGCAAAGACGTAAAATGATACGTGGAATAATAAAAATAGATTGGACAGAATTTGGTCTATCTGGTACAGAACGTGCAGAGGAATTATCACCAGAATTATTTTTAAAAATATCAAGAAATATAGATGAAAATTTGTTATAATTAAATCAATAGAAAAGGGGAGAGTCTATGCCAATATCAACACTTATATTTTTTTCAATCGCATTTGTGGCAGTATTTTGTATGCGATTATTTAAAATGGGGACTTTGCTGGCTTTTTTATTGACAGGAATATTGGCTGGACAGCATGTTTTTGGTTTGTTTGAATTATCTGGTGCATGGACTTTTTTGGGTGATTTGGGCATAATGTTTTTATGGTTTAATATTGGTCTGCAAATCAATATGAAACGATTGTGGCAATTGCGTAAAACAATTTTTGGACTTGGTGCATCCCAAGTATTGATGGTGGCGGTTATGTTGTTTCCTATATTGGTTGGTATTACAGCATGGTCTTTGATTGGAACGATAATGATTTCATTAATTTTAGCTATGTCCAGTACGTCTGAAGATTTGCAGATTTTAATTGAAAAAAATCAATTACAAACTAATATGGGGCGCCAAACATTTTCCATTTTATTGTTTCAAGATTTGTTATCAATTCCTTTGTTAGCAATGTTGCCAATTATGGCAGGTAAATCAATAAACCTTGGTGCGACAGCAATTGATATTTTAGTTATGTCTTTAGGTTTAATTTTAGGTGTTATAATTGTTTCAAAATTTCTTATCAATCCATTGATGCGTATCGTTGCCAAAATTAAATCCCAAGAAGCGTTTGTTTTGATTATAATGGTTAACATTGTTGTGTGGGCTTTTGTTCTTGGTAAGATTGGATTGCCACCTGCTCTTGGCGCATTCTTGGCTGGTATGTTAATGTCAGAGACTGTTTACAGACATCAAGTAAACGCATCTATAGAACCGTATGCTACATTGTTTTTGGCTTTCTTTTTTATTGTGTTGGGTATGGGAATAGATATTTCGTTTTTAAGCAAACATTGGTCAATGATTTTAGTTGGTGTATTTGGTCTGATTTTAATAAAGTTTTTTGCTTTATATATTGTTGCACGTGTTCGTCACGTTCCCAACAAAGATGCAACATTGATGTCTTTGATTTTGGCTCAAGGTGGTGAGTTTGGATTATTGATTTTACAAACTATGAAAACAAGTAATATAAAAGCGATTCCATCGGAACATCAAGAAATATTGATTGCAGTTATAATTGTTTCAATCATAATGACTCCGATATTGTTACTTGTTTATGATTTGTTGTTAAAACGTGGCAAGATTTTTTCTGGGACATCTGATCAAGGGTTATCTGAATCAAAAATGCAAGAAACCCCAACTGTGATTATTTCTGGTTTTGGGAGGATGGGACAAATAATTGCTCAAATGCTAGAAGCGGTTAAAATACCATATGTTGCCATAGATTCAAATGTAGACGAAGTTATTATGGCTCGTGAATTGGGATATAATGTTATTTACGGGGATTCTAAAAAGAAAAGTATTTTATTGGCTGCGGGATTTAAACCACGTAAAACTCGTGCGGTATTGATTGCTGTAAATAATGAAGCTATCGCGCGTGATATTGTTGAAACAATCCATGCTATGTCACCGCGTACAAAAATATTTGCGCGTGCACATAATTTAAAATCTGCGAACGATTTGATTAAATTAGGTGTAAAATCTGCGATGCCTGAAATCATAGAATCGTCATTTACATTGGGCGAAAATCTTATGTCTGGTCTGGGTTTATCAAAAGTAAAAATAAATACTTTGATGGAAAACTTGCGTGCAGATAATTATGCTAATGTAAGGCAACCATTTGATAACAAGTAGATATTATATTTGATTTTATAATGTGTAATTGCTATATTGCTAGAAATCAAGGATACATAATGAAAAGATTTTTTAAATACATGGCAGTTATACTTGTTGTTTTTTTCGCAGATTTTTTCTCGAAAATGTATTTGTTGGACTTTTTATCAGCCAAGTATGGAAATATGGTTTATGACGCTGACAAGATTTGTGCAAAATGTGATATAGAAGGCATATTTGTTTCTTGGAGATATATATTGGGTGGCGATTATGGTTTGTCCAATTTGTTTAATATCCAATTTGTATGGAATCGCGGAATATCATTTTCTGCATTTAATTCTGTTATGCCGGTTGTGTTATGTTGTTTGTCTGCGTTTATTATCGCATATTTGTTTTATTATTTGTTCAAGAAATCTTTCATGTATGAACGGTTACCTATTGCAATGATTATTGGTGGTGCGCTGGGTAATTTATTGGACAGAATACGTTTTGGCGCAGTGGCTGATTTTATACAATGGCATATTGGTGGTTTATGGCGTTTTCCTGCTGTATTTAACATAGGTGATGTGTTTATAACGTTTGGTGTTATATTATACCTTGTAAATATGTTTGTACACAGAAGACGTTGTTTGCGCAATATCAAAAATATAAAGGAAAAATAAATGGTACAATATTTAGATAACAATAATGGTTTTAATCAGTGGAATTCAATGCGTTCTGAAAAAAAACAATCTAAATCTATGGGATTGTTTGGGTGGCTTGTGACAATTTTTCTGGCATGGTGGTTGGTTGGGTTATTTATAAAACCAAATAATACGACAACTGAAACTATACAACCTGTTGTGATTGAAAAATCGTCTGTTGAAACAAAAAAAATAGATGCAGATAAATTATCCGCTGATGTTCAAGGATTGCGTATATCAAATATTGCGTTAAAAGATTACCATAAGTCAGCAAAAGATATTGAATCTGTGTCTTTACTGGCTGGCGAAAATAATTTTATTGAGATAGGTTTTATTTCCACAGATACCCAGATGCCTAATATAAATACCAAGTGGGCTTTAGATACTGACAGTAATATGATGTGGAATAATAATTCCAAAATAAAGTTCAATCGTAATATTTCGATTGCAAATTATGTAATAAGAATATCTGATACAATTAAAAATAATTCAACCAAAGAAATAAGTGTTGCGCCATATGCACGTATTGTACGCGATGGTGCAAAAGATGTTTCTGCTGCCATAGAAAACGGTGGATTGGTTTATGCTAATTCAAATTTGGATTATGCGAATTGGCAAAAATTAAATAAAAAATCATATGCTTATTCGACTGTTCGTGGATATTTTGGTTTTGCTGAACAATATTGGGAAACCATTGTTTCTGTTGATGCAAATGATCAAACAATCAGTTTGAAAAAAAGCGGTGATTCATATTTCGCAGACAGTAATGTTGCGCCTGTGAAAATAGGTGCAGGTCAATCAACAACTGTTGATACGTATGTTTTCGCGGGACCGCGCATAGGTAAAGTATTAGATGCTGCATCTGAAAATATTCCGCATTTATCAAAAACTATGGATTATGGTTGGTTTTGGTTTTTTGCACAACCAATGTTGTGGATGATAAATTGGCTGTTTGCAATGGTTGGTAATTACGGGTTGGCAATTATTTTGATGACATTGATTTTAAGATTATTGATATGGCCATTGACACGCAAATCTTATGCATCAACAATGAAGATGCAACAAATGCAACCAGAATTACAACGAATTCAAAAATTATATGCAAATGACAAAGCTAGATTGCAAATGGAGATGATGAAGGTATACCAATCGCATAAAACTTCACCAATGGCTGGTTGTTTACCAATGTTGATACAAATACCTATATTCTTTGCGTTATACAAAGCTTTATTGATATCTGTTCCTATGCGAAGCGCACAATTTTTGTGGATATCTGATTTGGCAGCAATGGACCCATATTTTATATTGCCTGTTTTGATGGGGGCGACAATGATGTTGCAACAATTCTTACAGACCCCGAAAACAAACACAAATGGTAATGATGCAATGGCATCAACACAACGGGCGATGAAATGGATGCCGATATTATTTACAGTTATGTTTGCGTGGATGCCTGCCGGATTAGTTTTGTATTGGACTGTATCGAACGTGTTTAGTATATTCCAGATGTATATTATCAAGAAAACTACTAAATAAGAAATGCCCTTTGGGGCATTTCATTTTCTGGTTATATATTTTAATAATGAATCCGGTGTTTGAATAATCAGTTTTTTTATCCTACATACGCGTTTTACAAATTGAACACAAGATAACGCTGGTATAATATTTAATGTGTGTCCTGAATCAAATTTGTGATCATATTTAACAAATATCCATCCGTGTTTAGATAATATTTTTAAATCTCTGGGTTTAATGTATACTGGAACGATTTTATTTGTACGGATAAATTGATAAATTATGCATTTATTTTTTGTTATCACAATTGGTGCAACGTGTCGAAATTGTTGACATATCATTTGTGCCAATTTTTTATGAGTTCGTGTTGAAAAACCAATATATATCATGATAAAACCTTTAAAATTATTTTTATGTTCTGATTTATTCCCTCAACCCATAAATCAGAATCAAATATTAGTCTATTATCCAACCTTTTTTATGTGCAGCATCTTCAAGAATATCCATAGCTGATTTCCATAACATGGCAGATTTATTTTCAGAATAAATATATTGATGAGGTGCACGTCTTTTGTCGCCAAATTTTTTCATTACATTTAATTGTGCTTCAGATAATTTCCCAGATAAATATAGTTTAGTAATCAGGGTTTCTACATCTAATAATTCGCATGGACGTTTTGTGCAAGTGTGATTGTGAACAAAACCTGTTTGTGCAGATTTAGAATATAAAAACCAAAACCATAATTGTTCCGCGTTTTGAAAACGTTCTGTTAAATTGATATTATTATCGTATAATGTGTTTTGCATTATTTTCTCCTTTTGTTACAAAATCTTTTTATAATTTTACATTGATATCAATGCAATAAAATGTAGACTAAAAATTGAAACGTGTAAATTAATACAACTTTTGATAGAAAAACGAATCGAAAAACCGATTCGAAATAGGTTTTTTAGAAAGCTAAATCGAATCGGTTTTTTTAATCATAAAAAAATCCGCTTTCGCGGACTTGTTTATTCCATTGTTAGTGGTGGAAAACATTCAGCTTCTTCACCACCATCATCTGGACAGCAAAGAAATCCATCTTCTCCTTTGTCAGTATATGTTTCGCCCGCACAGCAACCGTTTTCATCAGGAGAAGTACCATCACTACAAGTCACTATTTCTTCTTCTTCTGCGCCAGTATAAGGAATATCTTCAAATGGATTTAATATCAACCCATCATCATCATATTGCAGACCTAAGATGTCTTGATTGTATGCTTTCATTTTATCAGGATCATCATATCTTTCTTGTGTTGTTCCATATTGTTCTTGATATTGTTGTACTTGCTGATTATGGTAAGCATCATTTCGTTCCATATTTTTCGCTCTGTATGTCTGAGATTCGCAATACAGCAAAACTGTTCTGTAATCATAACCATTGCTGTTGTTCCTCCAAGCAGCTTCATCTATAGTTGTTTTACCAGTCTTTTCATCTGTCACACACAAATCAGACATATCCCAAGATCTAACTTGTCCCACCCAAGATTTATCATTTATATCAATAGTTGGCTTTTCAATGTCTTTCCATCTACGACGATTATTTTCGCTATATGCGTGAATAGCACATTTTTTACCATCGCCAGTACCAGGATCTCCACAAGTCACGGCCAAATCAATTGGCGAATAAACATTTATACGTGTTCCTGCAGGAATTGAGAACGGTGGAACTGTATTACTGATTGCATCAACAACCAATTTATTAGTAATCCGATTCCATTGGTTTATCAGTTCTTGTTTTGCCATTTCAGAAGAACGCATAGTTCCACTTTGAACAACTGTATTACTGTCCAAGTTTATTTGATTTACAAAAGTATCAGCAATTGGTGCAATCATATTGACTGCGGCTGGTACAATAGCTGTTAAAATAGGCATAACCATTTGTTCAATATAATCTGTGCTGCCACGACCAGGAACCCCAACACGACCTTGAGCATCCCCAGAATAAGGGTCTTTTGATGAGTCATCAAAATTAAATTCTACACCATCTGGACGGATAAATTGGTACCATTTAATATTCATACGACCAAAAGATTGATATGGACCAGGCAAAGTTCCTGTAAGATATCCCATCAACAATGTTCCAGTTGGAATAATAATTGTTCGACCATTATCTGAATAAACATTTCTGTCTACGGTTGCACGTACAGGAATACTGTGTTCTTTGCTTGGGTCACATTCGCCGGCACTGGTACATCCGTAAACACTTGGGTCTGCGCGCACTTCGGATACAATCGTTGCAGGTATCGGTTTAAATTGACGTAATATAAACGTTCTGTCATATGGGCGTGACGAAACAAGCAATTCATCATCATACGCAGAACCTCTGTAATCTTTATCATCATCATTAAAACCGATTTGACCATTTTCTGTACTACTGAATCTGCGCATCCCATTACCATTTGACCAAACGGTTGATTCTTCATCATAATGTCCATTTGATGCAACAGAACTGGATTTATTTGTTGGTTCAGATAGATTTGGCAAACTCAATCCTCTGGATTTTACATTTTTGAATCCAATATGATCTGCATCAGTTCCTATTTTGGAACCGTCTTTCAAAGAAGTAATTACACCAGTAGTCCAATCATATTTGCCAGTTGGTTTTAAACAATCTTTGTCAGCAAAAGGGTGAAAATAATTAGCACCATGTGATGGCTTTATCCAACCAATTTGCACCCCAGCTTTGTTGTATCCAGGAATTGCAAAATCAGAACATTTTTCAGACGGCAAAGGTATAACTGTTGTCGGCTTTTCCTTTGGAAAATCGGGTGCAGGGGCAACAAAAGGTTCATCTGGAATATCTAGTTCGGCCGGTTCTTCCGGTTCATTAGGTTCATCTGGAATATCTGGTTCGGCCGGTTCTTCCGGTTCATTAGGTTCATCAGGAATATCTGGTTCCACAGGTTCATCTATTATTTCTGGTTCATCAACTACTTCGTCTGAACCTTGTGGTGTTTGAACTTCAGCAACAGGTTCTGGTTTTTTGTCTTCTTTTTGGACAGCACTGATTTCTATTGGTAATTGTACAGTTTGCTTATCCGTATTTGCCTTATCTGGCAAATGATATTTAACAACCAAGAAAGTTTTTGTTTGTTTTTGTGCAGCATTAGGTGAATAAGTGACACTGGTTGTGCATTGTGCATCTTCTTTTATCCCAGGACAATCGCTGGAAACATCCAAATTATATAATTTATCATCTTCTATATAGACTTCTTCTATGATGGCGGACCCAGAAACAGACAATGTTGCCTTTTTAAAAGATTTTTCATTGGCTTTGATGTTTAAAAAATCTAATTTTTGCGGTTTAAAAGATAAAACAGTTTTCTTTGCATCTACAATCGGGGTATCTGGTTTTTCGTTGATTATCAGTATCAACAAGATAACCACAACAACAAAAGCAGCAACCAACAACAACCATTGAACATACTTTGGTGTTGTTTCTTTGAACTCTGTAAATTGTTGTTTAAAGCTTTTCATTTTTTTATCTTATTGTATTCTTACTACACTGCAACTTGTACCACTAAATTTCAAAATCTGGTCACATAATTTTTGCGCTGTGTCTATATCAGCCAAAGGTCCAATACGTAAGCGATATAATCTAGCCGTAGCAGAATCACTGCCTAAATCACCGACCCCATGTTCATCTACTGCGAAAAATACGCTGTTTTTATATGGAGTTAAAACACCAACTCCATCATCACCACTGAACTTTGCCAATAAATCAGTCCAATAATCATTTAATGCTTTGACAGAAGTATCAGACTTCAATTCAACAGCAACACCATTTTGATTGCTTGTAATCAATGGAATAGATGTTTGTGGTAAATACGAACCAGCAGTTATCCGTTCAGTTGGAATCATATTTATCCCGGTATTACCACCAGATGTAACAGCATTTGCGCCGTACATTCCGTATCCGGCAGGTTGATTTGCAATCATCATAGGTGTAGTTGTGTAATTGTTAACACCAGCATTAATAGCATACTGTTCATCGCTGTACGCAATTGTATTCAAAGATTGATTTGCAGCCAAAGATTGTGCAACATTTGCTTCGGCCAAAGCCATAACAGATGCTGTATCAGCAATCAAGAATGGTTTTTCACGTTTCTTTATACAAACAATTCTTTGACCACTGCGTAAAATCATATCACCCACAGCTTCTACTATCAATAACCGTCCATCTTCTCCGTCTGTACGGAAACCGACTGGACTTTCACCACCTTCAACCAAAAGTGAAACCACAGGACGCTGGGTCATAGAAATTACCTTGTCACCAAAATCTATGTAAGTAAATATACGGTCACGCCATACACGTTCTGGTGCAATTACATAATCATCTGGATTCGGTACAAATATATCCAAATCAAAGCGGAACTCTGACGGATCAATCTTCATAGTTTTTATCCAACCATAATCTTCGCCGTCAACACCAACAGTAGATGCAGATGCTGTGGAAGATTTTTTATAAATAATAGACCCCATAGAACCACCGTTTGAAGAATGTGTAGCAGGTATTGTACTGCCAGAACCAGCGGAAATATCAACCTGTGAATAAGAAATCTCACCAGAGTTTACAGGATATGCACGTAAATAAAATATATATCTGTTTCCAGATTGACCGGTCACAATAAGATTCGTATCGTCACCCTGATTCCCTTCACCAGGTTGAATATACATTGTTCGTCCGCCTTTTTGAGCATCAATTTTAAATAGCCCTTCAGAACCTTCAACAATATCAGCAATAGCTTCACCTGCAGGTAAAGAAACCAACGTTGCCATTCCAGAACGAGTTTTTATTGGTAAAACAGTTCCTTTGGTCCAAACCAGATTTGCATAACCAGGTTGGCTGGAACCGGCAGCCATATTTGCATTTGGATTATCCCATGCAACTTGATAATCTGCAAATACAGGACAAACACAACACATAATTGCTAACAAAGAAAATCTTAATTTATATCTAAAGCACATCATCTTTATTTTCCTTCCTTGTAAAACTCTGAATCTATATCTGATAACGGATCTGTACCTTCAACTTTGTACTCTGTCACTTGTACTCCTAATGGATTTTCCCTGAATTTTTCCAAGGATTTAAACACTATATCAGATTTAGCATCCAGATAAGATTGTATTGCTATTTTTATACTATAACTTTTTGGCGCGGTCTGTCCACCACTTTTTTGGTTAAAACATTCGCGTTTAAACGTCACCAGATATTTTCCATGTTGGTGCTGTGTATCAGGCATAGGAAAAACGCTGTTATCGTCAAGTATAACCTCACAACGTATATCACGAAAAGCCGACGGATTAGAGTATACGTCTGTTTCCATAAAATCTTTCAAAACAGCCTTTGAAGACCAAGGATGAACGACTTGTCCCCACATC
>Ga0310786_10012845_pt1 | contig 10344 bp, 9 predicted proteins | sample AusTroGonzalo_MG_FD_203881 | JGI IMG/M metagenome (GOLD analysis project Ga0310786, IMG submission 203881) | Bovine rumen microbial communities from tropical cattle in Woodstock, Queensland, Australia - Gonzalo_03 (v2) (version 2) | ecosystem: Host-associated > Mammals > Digestive system >... | reverse complement strand
TTTATCAACTACTTACAGTAATCAGTCGTTGAGAAGCTCAAGAACTGTCTTCTGCAGATCCTTGTATGCCTGCTTGGGATCAACGCCCTGGAGCATGACATTGTTGATTGCGGTGTCGATAGCCGTCTGGATGGCGGCAGAGTTCTTTCCGTTGTAGACAATGTGTGCTCTTGCGAAGTCTGCGCTGAAGACTTCCGAGAACGGCATGCTCTTGTAGACATCTCCGTTCATGAGGGTCTTCAGAGGCTGGATCAGACCGACCTGTGTGAGGTAAAGCTCAGCATGGCCCGGTGTGAGCAGGAAGTACTTGATGAGCTCCCAGCCCCAGTACTGCTGAAGTGCTGTTGCCTCGGAGTTGACATGGTAGTAGTGACCATAGTAGCAGGCTGCAACGTCCTTGACTGCATCCTTGAACACGGGGTACGGAACAACCATCCAGTCTCCGCTGTTGTAGAAGTCCGGGTTCTCGGAGAGAATTCTTGACTCCTGATACAGACCTGTGTTGGCCATTGCGATGTCCAGATTGTGCTTGTTGAAGAGCTTTCTGGGTGCAGTGAGTGTCGAGTTACCGAGGTTCTCTCCGCTGGGTCCCCAGTTCTTCATGAATGTGAGTGCCTTGACCCAGGCTTCCTCGTTCACGCAGCCTTCTGTCTCCGAGAGTGAACCGCCGAGCTGCTCGACCATCGGGACGAAGTAAGTGAGTGAATAGGAATATCTGAAGTCGAATCCTCTTCTCTTGATGATGTCACCGTCTCTGAGGACGATCTTCTTGGAAACCTCGACCATGTCTTCCCATGTCTTGGGGTAATCCTTCTCAGGATCAAGTCCGGCAAGGCGGAAGACTGCCTTATCAACGAAGATACACCAGTTGGTCAGCTCAAGAGGAATTCCATAGTAGTCACCGTTCATGTACACGGCGTCGATCATGCCGTCGGCATACTGTGCGCGCATGTCATCGGCGTTCTTGAATCCGACGACCTCGTAATCGACGGGAGCGACAAGACCGTTCTCGATGTACTCGTGTGAGTTCTCAATCGGCAGGTTCCAGACTGTCGGACCGTTGCCTGCTGCATAAGCGGTCTGCATGTTCTGGCGGAGACCCTCGGCGTTGTATCTTGCAACCTCGATGGTTACATTCGGATGAGCAGCTCTGAACTCGTCAAGCCACTGGTCCTCGAGTTTCTGACGTGCAGCATCCTCGTGTGTCCAGAAAACGATTGTGACAGGAGCATCCTTGTCGATTGTTGCTTTCTTCTCCTGAGCTCCCTGTGCGAACATCGGAGCGATCAGAGCAAGAACCAGAAGAATTGCGATAAATACTTTCTTCATGTTTTTCTCCTTTTTAGTGTGCAGGAGAGGATTCCCCCTCCATTTTCTAACAAAACAATTATAAGGTCGAAAATGTCAGAACACAACAGTTAATTGATTTTACTTTAGTAAACCGAATAAACAGAACAAGGAAGGCCGGCGCATTCACGCCAGCCTCCACACCTTTTCCTTCCTGCCGTCAGGAATTACTTGTGTTCTGCCTCGAACTTCTTCAGGAACTCAACAAGTGCCACGACACCTTCCTTGGGCATCGCGTTGTAGATGGAAGCCCTCAGACCACCCACGCTCTTGTGTCCCTTGAGGTTGTCGTAACCTGCTGCCTTCGTGGCTGCAACCACCTCGGCATCGAGCTCTGCGCTCTCCGTGACGAACGGAATGTTCATCAGCGAGCGGTCCTGCGGAACGACTGTTCCCTTGAACATCTTGCTCTGGTCCAGGAAATCGTAGAAGACCTTGGCCTTGTCCTTGTTGATCTTCTCCATCTCCTTGAGTCCGCCCAGAGACTTGAGGTACTTGAAGACCTTGCCGCAGCAGTAGATGGCCCAGCAGTTGGGGGTGTTGTACATGCTTCCGTTGTCGGCATGTGTCTTGTACTGCAGGTAGATGGGCAGATCCGTCAGGTCATCGCGGATCAGATCCTCGCGGATGATGACGACGACCATTCCGGCAGGACCGACGTTTTTCTGCACTCCGGCGTAGATGAGGCCGTAGTCGGATACGTTGCACGGCCTTGACAGGAACATCGAGCTCTGGTCAGACACAAGGATGTGTCCCTTGGTGTTGGGCAGCTTGTTCCATGTGACGCCGTGGATGGTCTCGTTCTCGCAGATGTAGACATAGTCCGTGTCTGCGGGGATGTCCAGATCCGAGCAGTCTGGGATGTATGTGTAGTTCTTGTCCTTGGAGGAGGCTGCAACAATCACCTCGCCGACCTTCTTTGCCTCGGCGATGGCTTTCTTGGACCATGCTCCGGTCTCGATGTAGACGGCCTTGCCGTTCTTCATCAGGTTCATCGGGATCATTGAGAACTGCAGTGTAGCACCGCCCTGGATGAACAGGACCTTGTAGTTGTCGGGAATTCCCATCAGATCCCTGAGGTCCTGCTCGGCCTCGTCGATGATCTGCTGGTAGACTTTTGACCTGTGGCTCATCTCCATGACGCACATTCCGCTTCCGCGGTAGTTCATCATCTCGTCACGGATCTCTTCAAGCACCGGCTCCGGCATCATGGCAGGACCGGCTGAGAAATTGAAAACACGACCGTATTTCATATTCGCCTCCGATAATAAGCTGATTGTTTCCTGACAATAGATTACACCCCGGCAGGGGTGAATGCAATAAAAATCAACATAAGGCCTGCCCATTTTGCTATATTTAAAAACTACCTGGCCAAATTGAGGAATAACGCAAATGTCGGGATAATCCGGTTTTAAGCCGTAATCCTGTCTTTATTCATCGGCGGGAAAGGACTATACTCCGAATCATGGCGACATTCAGACTGGGCAAGCGCTCCGACATGGACATGACAAGCGGACCGATAGTCCGTCAGATCATATCGTTCGCCCTGCCTCTCCTTCTGGGAAGCCTGTTCCAGCAGCTCTACAACACTGTGGACACCTGGGTCGTGGGCAACTTCGTGGGAAAGAATTCCTTCTCGGCGGTCGGAACCCTGTCTTCCGCAACAAACCTCATCATCAGTTTCTTCATGGGGTTCTCCAACGGCGCAGGCGTCATAATTTCCCACTATTTCGGAGCCAAAGACGATGCCTCCGTGAACAAGGCGGCTCATACGTTCGTGGCCGTGACTCTGATCCTGTGCGTGGTCCTTACCATACTCGGCATAGCCATAATCCCGCTTCTGCTGCTGATAATGAAATCGCCGGCCGAAGTCGCGCTTGAGCAGCAGATATACCTTTCCATCTACTTTGCAGGCATTTCGGGCCTGCTGATCTACAACATGGGATCTGCGGTGCTGCGCGCAATCGGCGATTCCACCCACCCGTTCATCTTCCTTGTGGTGTCGGCAAGCCTGAACATCGTGCTTGACCTCGTGTTCGTGATCGTGTTCAAGATGGGAACCGCCGGCGTTGCCTACGCCACGATAATATCGCAGGGAGTCTCCGCCGCACTGGTAATGAAGGTGCTCCTGACCACACGCACCAGCGTGAGGATCAGCATAAAGAAGATAAGGATCGATGCCAGGATTCTGGGCAAGATGTTCAAAGTCGGAATGCCTGCGGCTCTTCAGATGGCCGTAACATGCTTCTCCAACGTGTTCGTCCAGTCATACATCAACTTCTTCGGTGCCGATGTCATGGGAGGCTGGACATCCTACATCAAGGTGGACCAGCTGGTACTTCTGCCCATGCAGTCCATTGCCATGGGAACACAGACGTTCGTCGGACAGAATCTGGGCACGGGAAACACGGAGAGAGCCCGCCAGGGAGTCAGGACATCGCTGTACATGTCCCTGGTCTCAACTGCAGTCCTTATAGTGATCGTGGTTCCGCTTGCAAGAATCATAACGGAGCTGTTCATCGGAAGCGCCGAGGCCGGAGTAGTCCTCTACGGGACGCTGTTCCTTACATACCTCACCCCGGCATACCTTCTGCCTTGCTTCAACCAGATTTATGCAGGTGCCCTGCGCGGATGCGGCAAGTCCGGAATCCCGATGGCCGCCATGCTGTTCTCTTTTGTAGTATTCAGGCAGATCTACCTGTTCATAATGGCAAACTACATCAGCAACACGGTGATGCCCATTGCCATGGGCTATCCCGCCGGCTGGCTGGTCTGTTCCGTCATGATGATCATCTCCTACAGACGCAACTTCACCGACGAGAAGCTCAGGTCAAGTTCGCTGGTATGAAAAAAGGCCCGGAACCCCAAAGGATTCCGAGCCAAGTGGTATGAAGCATAGTGCCCGATTATTTCACCGTTATCTCAACCGGAGTCTTCCAGCTGTTGCCGTCGGAATCCGTCACTACGATGGTGGCCTTGACCACATCGCCTGAATTGCCGGAGACCTTCACGTCAAAGCTTCCGCTCTTGCTCTGCATGGCCCTGATTCCGTTGGTATGAAGCGTTCCGGATGTAACGGTCAGTGTGTTGCTGTCCTCAGGAACGAGCTCGATGGTCAGGCTGCCGGTATTCATGTTGCCCTGATTCATGATGGAGAAGCTGACCTCGGAATTCCTTCTTCCCTGGGTAACCCTCACCACAGATACCAGAACGCTCTTCCATCCGGCATAGTATGCGGCAGACTCGCCTTCATCAAGCTCGGCACTTCCGTCTGCCTTCTTGCCGGTTGCATCGTACCAGCCCATGAACACATAGCTCTCGTCCGGAGCCTCAAGGACCGGTGCGTTGATGTTGTCACCTTCCTCGAAGACCTCGGTTCCCGTGACTGAATCGGAGAAAAGGACTCCGGTCTTGAAGATGGCATACAGAGTGAGGTCGGAATAAGGCATTGTGATTTCGTCTCCGGCCTGATATGTAACCTTGTCCTCGGTAACTCCCCAGCCGGCGAATACACCTTCTGATGTAAAACCGATATCCAGGGATGGAAGCGTGACCGTCGAACCCGGCTCAGTGCTGATTACGTACTTGTAGCCGAACATGGCGGCAATACCCATGTCTTCGGGATAATCCTTGGTCAATGTGATCTGGGGGCTGTAGAACATGCTGTTCTCGTAGAGCCAGGCTGCAAATTCAGCTGCCGCAGCCTGGTCCTTTGAATCGGAAAGACGCTGTGCGAGAATCTCGGTCTGCTCGGCAGTAATCATGGGAACTTCAAGGTTCCTGAGCATGCCCTTGGCATCGAAGTAGTCGTCGACGTTGCCTTCGTTGTACGACTGGACCATCTTTTCCATGATTGACTCGGCCTTGGTGGTGTAGTTGTCCACTGCGGCCTGATATGAATTCATTATTTCGGTGAAGGAAGCCGTATTCATGTCCAGCGAGCTGAAATCTGCCGGGACATCGGAGACCTTCACTACCTTGACTTCTCCATCTGCGTTCTCGACTGCACCGCTTGCAAAGAGACCTGCGGTTGCGATAACCAGAATGAGTAATGTGACGATAACTGTTTTCTTAGTGTTGATCATGTCATTCACCTCTTGGCCTCAATATACCTCGGGGTGAACGACATGGCCATTTTCAGGCCTTATTCAACACAATTCTCCACAATCACTTTCCTGAGATGACGATTCCGTCCACGAGCACATACGGCACCACGATGCCGCCGTCGCTCAGCGTCTCGCAGGAGATGGCGCGGATGTTCTGCAGGACATCTGCCAGATTTCCGTTGATCATGATTTCGCTGACTGCGCCCTGGATCTCACCGTCCTCGACATAGTAGCTGTTCTTTGCCACGCCGGAGAACTCGCCGTTTGTGCCGGGTTTTCCGCCGGAGAATCCGCCTACGATCAGACCGGACCTGATGCTCCTGATCATGTCCATCTTCGGAGTAGTACCGGCATTGACCACAAGGTCGGAGGAGGAATTCCTTGATACCGGCTTCTTTATCTTCTTTGAAGTATAGAGGCCTATCTGGAAGTTCTTGAGTATGCCTTTCTCGATTATCGGAAGGTCCTCGGTGCGGAAACCGTCGGCCGTGACGCGCTCGCCTGCAACCAGGCGCTTGTCCGAAGACTTCATCGTCACGGTAAGCCTGCTGTCGGCGACCTTCTTCCCGAGCTTCTTCTTCCACAGGCTGGTTCCGTCGATCAGCACGCCGTCGGAGATGTAGTTTCCGATCACCATGAACATGAGCTCCGCAAACAGCTCCGGGGTAAACATCACGGAACCCGTGAACTTTCCGGAAAGCGGGATCTGCACCAGCTGTCTCTGGGCGTTCTCAAGGTGGTAGCGCAGGCTGCCGGTGTCGATGATCCTCTGCTCCAGATCCTTCATCTGTACTGTGCAGTAGTCGAGGCTGGTGGTGATGTCGCCCTCGTGTCCTGCGAACTCCAGGATCACGACGTATTCTCCGGAAGTCTCCTCGAAATCCACGCCGTTGGAGTTGCGCGTAAGGGAATGTGCCTTCACGTACTCGCCTATGACGTTCATGATCTGGATCTTGGGATATTCCTTCTTTATGTCTGACAGAAGCTCCTTTGTCCTGTCGAAGAACCTGCCGAAGTCCGGCTTCAGGCAGCCCTGCCTGAACTTGGCCGGCTCCTGCTGTGGAGCGATGTCATGTGCAGGGTCCTTGACCGCAGCCTCTGCGGACAGAACAGCCGACTGCACAAGCGCATCGATTCCTTCGTCCGAGAAGTCGTTGCCCTTCACCACGCCGTACTTTCCGCCCTTGAACGCGGAAACCGTGGCGTTGTTGTCGAACAGTGTCCTCAGGAGGGAGAACTCGCCGTTCTCTGCGCTCAGCTCACGCGTCTCCTTTTCCACCAGGCTGTAGGAGTACTTCTTTATTTTCCTTGCGGCGAATCCTGCATCTATTCTTTCAGCGATTTTCCTTATGCTCTTCATGCCTGACCTCCTCATCTTCCGCCGATCATGATCTTGCAGCGCAGCTCCGGCCCGCCGAGACCTACGGGGATCATCTGCTTCTTTCCGCAGAATCCGCTTGAGTTCCAGTTGACTTTGTCAGATACCATATCCACGGTCTTGAGCATGTCGAACGCGATTCCGGTGACCGTGGTGTCAAGAATTGCCTTTCCGAGCCTTCCGTGCTTGATTTCATAGCCCATGGTGACTCCGAACATGAACTCGCCCGTGAGGTCGGCCTGTCCGTTGTTGGTATCCATGAGGTAGTAGCCGTCATCGATGGATTCTATCATCTCCTCCAGCGTCGATGTCCCCGGAAGAACGGCCGTGTTCCTCATCCTGATCAGGGGCTCGTCGGAGAATGCCCATGCACGTGCGTTGCCGGTGGGCGTCACGCCGAACTTCTGGGCGCTCTCGCGGTTGTGCATGTAGCCCGTGAGGATTCCGTCCTTGATCAGAACGGCATCCTTTGCAAGCTGGCCTTCGTCATCCAGATAGACCGGAAGCGGGGCTTCGCCGTCGGGAGTCGTGTTTGCGTAATCAATCATGGTGACAAGATCGGAAGCCACCCTCTTGTTCAGATTCGGACCTGCAACCGATCCGCCCATCACCAGATCGGCCTCGACGGTGTGTCCAACGGCCTCGTGGGCAAGCATGCCGGAGAGCGTTCCGCCCAGGATCACGGTCTTGTATCCGGCCTCAGCGTAGACGCCGTCGACCTTGTCCATGAGCTTGCGGTGCAGCCTGTCGATACCTGGGAACATCCAGTCGATGCTGCCGAAATAGGTCTCGAAGTTTCCGGCTCCGCCGAAAACACTGAAGAGCTCCAGGGGAGCGTTGTCCTTCTTGGACAGTGCCGTCATCATGACATACATGTAGCAGCGCGGGTTGGTGATGTGTCCGTCATATGCATCCGAGGTATAGAGGATCTTGTCCTGGGAGTCCTCGGTATAGACCACCGTCCTGCTGGTCAGGTCTGGATAAGTCTTCACGATGTAATCATCCACGGCCTTGCATGCCTCGATGATGCGCTTCTGCTCGAAGTCGATTATACCCTTGTGGACAGGGACTATGCCTGTTCCGTAGCTCGGATGTGCGCCGAGTCCTTTGGGTGCATGGCTGTCCAGGAATTTTGCATTCTCGGTGGCCGCCTTGAGCACGGCATCAGCCGCTGACCTGGAATACTCGGCCATGGATGCGAATCCGTACACGCCGTTCTTGTAGACACGGGCGTTGACGCCGCGGGTCTCGCTCCTGACGTTTCCCACAAGGTTTCCCTGAAGGAAAACGACTCTTCTGTTGCGGTTCTCCTGTCCTCGCAGGACTGTCTGGACATCGTCGGAGAAAAGGCTTTTCTTGGTCTTCAAAATGTCATTAAGCATGTATGCGCTCCTGATGATTAAAAAATAACAACAAATGCCGATATGGTCTACAAACCGGCACCACGTTGGTCTATAATCAGGATGCACGCACAGTGCATGGAGGAAACCATGAAAGTACTGGCCCACAGGGGATTTTCGGGCAACTACCCGGAGAACACGATGCTGGCATTCCGCAAGGCCATCGAATCCGGTGCCGACGGAATCGAGCTGGACATACATCTGAGCAGCGACGGCAAGCTGGTGATCATCCACGACGAGAACCTGGTCCGCACCACGGGAGTGGACGGGCTTGTGTCCGATTTCACCCTCAGGCAGCTCACGGGAACCAAGGCATCCAAGACCAAGGACGATGCCTTTGACTGCACCATCCCGTCGTTCGAGGAGTACTGCGCATTTGCCGCCGAGGGCTCATTCGTAACGAATGTGGAGATAAAGACGAACAACCAGTGGTATCAGGACATCGAACGCAAGGCCATAGACATGATAAGGGCCTTCGGGCTCCAGGACCGCATCATTTTCTCATCCTTCAACTGGATTTCGGTACTGCGTGCAAAGCAGCTGGCGCCGGAGATTCCGTGCGGCTTCCTGTATGACGGCAACAGACATCTTCACCTGGCCCCGCAGACAAAGGACGCCGGAATCCAGTACATGCATCCCTGCTTTGACCTTCTGGATGACTCCATCGTTTCCGAATGCAGACAGAACGGCATCGGGCTGAACGTCTGGACAATCAATGAGAAGGCACAGATGAAGCAGCTGATCAAGTGGGATGTCAATGCGGCGATAACGAACTATCCCGACATGTGTCTGGAGCTTCTGGGTAGGAACTAAAGGATTATCCCCTTCTCCTGGTGGTTGCTGTCCTGTATTACGGACTCCACGGCATCGAAGAGTGACTCGTCGTCGTAGTCACCGTCAATCTCGATATAGAAGGTGTCCGTCCTGAGGCAGTCTTCCTTGAACTCGCGGCTGCAGTTGATCAGACGCGTCATGTCTATTACATCGTCCGGGCGCCTTTCCACCCTCTGCGCATATTTCTCTATATCATCTATGTGCGACCGGATGTGGAACTCGCTCATGACTATGAACACGCAGCGGATTTCCCCGAGTTCGGAGAACGTGAAGCTTTTTGCCCACTCTGCTGGGATGTAGCAGCCCTCAATTATCAGATTCCGCTTTGTGCTTACGGCCTTCTTCACGATTTCTGCCACCAGAGGCCACATCCAGTAGCGCATTTCGTAATCGTTCCTGTCCCCGGGATTCCCCAGGCCGGACTTCAAGAATGCGTCCTTGAGATAATCCAGGGAGATGCACTCCCATCCGTATTTCCTTATGAGTCTGTGGGCAATCATCGTCTTTCCCACATGCGAGCTTCCGCCGAGAAGTACCACCATATGCGACATCCCCCGAAATCCATGATGCCGGTTTCGGAGCTGAATGGGAAGCGTTTTACGCAGCGTTTTCCGCAGATGTTTTTTTGTAACACTCCTCCGGTTTATGTGTTATCGTTGAGGAAAGGGCAAAGGAGAAAGTTATGAGCAAGAAAGACACAAACAAAAAAGACGATTTCATCATGGATAAGGGCGCAGACCTGAGCGCCGAGGAACTGCAGGATGTTTCCGGCGGAGTCAGGATCCAGTGGACTCCCGTCACGCTCGATTATTCCGAGTCAAGCGAGCGTCGCGAGACTCCGACGCTTAGTGCCGAAGACGAACTGATAAGATCGTCATTGCGCTGAGATGTCTCAGGGAAATACCAAATACAACCGGCGGAGGATAGATTTCAATCCTTTTCACGACGTAAGGGATCCGGGCGTAAAAGCCCGTATTTCCCGTGATTGACATTAGCTTGTCTTTTTCGTATCATCAAAAAGCACTTGGGGCTGTAGCTCACCTGGCTAGAGCGATTGAATGGCATTCAATAGGTAGTCGGTTCGATCCCGATCAGCTCCAAAAAGAAAACCGGTCTTCACTGAACGACCGGTTTTTCTTTTTCCCGTGGGCAGCTACTTGAGCATCTTCAGGAAGATGTTGTCCGTCCAGTCCGAATACGGGCCGGTGTATGCACCTTCGAATCCGTTCAGGTAATTGATGGAATTGTCCTTGACCCTGTCCAGAAGAGGTCTGGTATC
>Ga0310786_10012844_pt1 | contig 10344 bp, 9 predicted proteins | sample AusTroGonzalo_MG_FD_203881 | JGI IMG/M metagenome (GOLD analysis project Ga0310786, IMG submission 203881) | Bovine rumen microbial communities from tropical cattle in Woodstock, Queensland, Australia - Gonzalo_03 (v2) (version 2) | ecosystem: Host-associated > Mammals > Digestive system >... | reverse complement strand
TAACCGACGTGGTCGCCGAAGGGACCTTCTGGTTTCAACTGTGGAGCCATTTCTCCCAAAATACAAAATTCGGCATCGCTAGAGACCAGGTAGCCGTCGTGCTCGAAATAGCGGAATCGCTTGCCCGCGAGCATCCCCGCGAGCGTCAGTTCCGAAAGGTTTTCGGGCATGGGCGTAACCGCCGCAATCGTGTGCGCCAGGGGGCCGCCGATAAAGATGCTCACCTTGAGCGGCCGGCCTTCTTCGATGGCCTTCTGGTGGTGTGCTGCGATATCGCGGTTAATTTGGTAGTGAAGCCCGCATTCGTCGGGGGCGTAGTCGTTCCCGGAAATCTGGATGCGGTACATGCCCAGGTTCGTCTTCAAGATGCCTCCCTTTTCGCAGGGGCGCGTCGCGACCAGCGGCAGCGTGATGAACGCCCCGCCGTCTTCGGGCCAGCTGACAATCTGCGGGAGGTCGGCGAGGGTGCATTCCTCGAAATCGTGGATGGAACCGTAACGCATGGGCAGCGAATTCAGCCCTGCTTTCGCCGCCTGGATAAGCTTCGCGGGGCTAAGGTGCGCAAAGAACCGCCCCGGGTTCGCTTTGAAGTCGATGGCCGTTTTCGTCGATTCCAGCGTGTCGCAGAACAGGAACTGCATCCTTTCGCGCGTTCCGAAAATGTTGGCGGCCGCCTGGAACCTGCATCCCTTCACTTTTTCGAACAGCAGCGCCGGCCCGCCGTTATCATTAGCCTGCCTTGCGATTTCGGCCATCTCGAGATACGGATCCACTTCTTCGTGGATGCGCTTGAGCATGCCTGCTCGTTCTAGATCCAGCAGTGCCTGTCTAAGATTGCGGCCCATAAAAACCCGGTAAAGAGGAATTTAGCCAGCCGTGGCGCTCTGGTCCAGTGATTCTAGGGACTGCGTTTTCTTCTGGGCTTCGACCGCGAGCATGATGTCGCGGGTGTTCTTGCGGGCGTAAATCCCGTAAACGAGGTTCGCCTTCGCGATGATGCCGGAGAAGACGTCTTCGGGGATGGTCGTGAAGCCCTGGAACGAAAATTCGTCGTAACAGGCCGTCATGACGCCTTCCGAGACAAACTGGTGGCTTGCGGTGAAACCGCGGAACGGGCCGTCGCCGAGGCGGACGGTCAGCTTGTTGTCGGCGAAGGAACTCACGATCCCCGTCCACTTGATAGCCTTGAATCCGTACTGGATGTGGTAGTTAACAACCGCACCGGGAGCAAGTTCGCTAGGAAGCGTGTAATGGAAAAGCGGGGTCGTCGAAATGGACAGGTTCATCGGGGCGTAACGGAGAGTTTCCAATACGTTGGGAAGGGAAAACTCTTGCCACGATGTTTGACTGAACTGAACCATACGTTAATAAATGTAGTAAAAAAGAAAGCGGGTGGATATTATTTTTTGAAGGTGCCGACAACTTCTTTTGCGAGGGCGCTGAATGCCGTTGTCGGGTTCTTTTCGACCCAGTCCGCGGAAACTTTTGTTCGAAGGAAGCGACCTTCGACGGAATTGTACCAGTGGACAATGCGGGTGTCCTTCAAAAGGAGCTTGTCTAACTTGTTGTTCGTCTTCGGCTTGAACCAGTGGGCGCTGATTTCGGGGCCGAGCGGGTAGAAGAACCGGGCCGGGAATACCGCCATGGATTCGGAACTCCGGTTGTGCGTGACGTTCTGCATCAGGCGCGTCCCGAGGCGGAAGCGTTTGAGGCGTTCCTTTTCGGGCATGGTCTTGATGTACTGGAATGCCTTGTGGATGGTGGCGTTCCCGGGTTCCGCACCGATGACCGCGTTGTTCACCGATGCAGAAAAACCGCGTTCGGCGAGCCTGAACAGCTTGTAGCCGCCCGGCAGTCGCGCGCAGAATTCGCGGAAGGCGAACTGCAGGCCGCAATAGATCCAGCGGAACGGATTGATACTCTTGAAGAGCCCCGCGGGCAGCGCAACCGGTTCCACGCCGATGAATCCTTCCAACTCTAGCAGGTCGTCGAAGGGCTTCACCACGATGACGTCGGTATCGAGGTAGACACCGCCGTAACGGTAGAGGAGCGCAAGCCTAAGCAGGTTCGCACGGCTCGCCGGGGACTTGAGTTCATGGAACAGCTTGAGGCAGAGTCCGTCGTCGTTAAGCCCGTCAAAATGCGAATCCTGTACGGGGATGATTTCCAGGCCTTCGATGTCCTTGATGAGGTCCCAGCCGTCACCTTCCTGCTGCATGCCTTCATGTACCAGCCAGATGGACTGGGGCTTGTGCACCTGGTAGGCGGAACGGATGGCGATGCCTCCGCTCCACGGGAATTTCGGTCCAAGCCAGATGAAAATAAGGCGGTTGGGAATCATTTTTTGCAAATCTCCCGGTAAAGGTCCAGCTGGCGCTTGAAGCAATCGTCCCAGCTGAATTTTTCGGCATAGGCGCGGGCCTTGCGCTTCATGGTCTGAAGGTCCGATCGGTAAAGTTCGACGATGGCGTCGGCCAGAGCCTGCGGGGTACGTTCCTTGAGGATCGTCCCGGCGCCGGACTCGGTGACGTGCTCGAAAGCGGCGCCGGCCGCGGCACCGACAATCGCGTTCCCGCTGGCCATGCTCTCGAGAATCGAAAGCCCGAACGTCTCCCAGCCGGAAAGGGCGAGCCCGATGTCGGCGCTGGCGTAGTAACGCGCCATCTCGTCGACGGAATTGATGAATCCCACGTACTGTACGTGCTTGTACTTCTCGGCCGCGGCTTGGACCAGCGGGAGGCTCGGCCCTGTACCGGCAAACACGATGGCGGGTTCGTGCCCGAGCTTGTTTGCGAGGATGTCGTATGCACCGAGAATGAGGTCGATGCCCTTCTCGTTACAGTGGCGGTGGGGGAAGAAAATCGTCAGGCGTTCCGGAACGCCGTCTTTCAGCTGGCTTACGAGCGCATCGTCGCGCTTGTTCGGCGAAAACGTCTGGATGTCGCATCCGAGCGGAATCCAGCGCGGGTCGGGCAGGCCGTTCTTTTTGAGGCGTGCCATGGCCTCTTTGGACGAAGCCTGGATGCAGTCAAAGTTCTTGTATTCCTTACGGGCGTACCAGAAAGCCCTGTTGCGGCTGAACGTACCGATCTTGGCGCCGAGCTTTTTCGCGACCGGGCGGCCGACGTAGGTAACCGGGAAATCGGCGTGCCAGAAACCGACGAGCACCGATTCCGGCGAAACTTTTTTGGCGGCACGGCGGACGACGGTGGGGAGGATGTACGGGGAACCGACTTCGATGATGTCCGGGCGGTACTTCTCGAGCACGGGAATCACCTGCGAGGCCTTCCAGATAAAGCGGTACTCCCAGTTACCGGGGAAGCGGAACGCCTCGACGTGCTCGATGATGAGCGTGTCGCTGCGCTGCTCCGTATAGGTGGAGTTGTCCGGCATGACGAATACCGAAAGGACGTCCTTGGATTCCTGAACGCGCTTTTCGTAGAACGCCATCTTCTGCAGGTGGTAACGGCGGACGCCGCCTCCGGAAGGGCTCCAGAAGTTGTTGAAATCGACGATGGTGAAAGGCCTTGTCGCGCTTGGCATCAGGCTTCTTGCATCCTGTTGGAATCCGGTTCGATGGAAAGAGTACCGTGGTACAGGTTGTTCGAGCCGAGGCGCTTGGAATTGACCGTGAGGAACAGGTTCCCGCCCTTCGATTCAAGCCAGTAGATGGCGTCGGAATCGCGCAGGTAGGCGCGCGGGCCGATCAAGCCGTTTTCGGAATCGATGAGTTCGCCGCCGAGGAACAGCGGGATGTCCAAAGCCTTGTAGAGGTCCAGCATCACGGAAGAACGCCTTTCGTGGATGTCGACGAGGTCCGGGCGGTCCGAAATCTTGAGGTGGTCGATACCGTCGATGATGACGACCAGGTCGGGGTGTTCCTTCTGTTCTTCCTTGAGGATGCTCAGGAGTTCCGCGTTGTCGAAGGCCGGCTGGTCTTCCCAGATTTCCAGGCGGTTGTTGCGCACGTAGCCCATGAGCTCGCGCGTGGCCTCGAGGATTTCCTGGTTGACTTCGTCGGATTCGTTCTGCTTGCGCACGGTGAGCACGGACTTGCCGATCATCATGGCGACCATGCGGTCGAAGATCTGGCGGCGCGGCGTTTCGAGCGCGAGGTAGATAATTTTCAGTTTCTGGTTGCTCTGCAACAGGTCCAGCGCGAAACTCGAAAGGAGCGTCGTCTTGAGGCCGAACGGGTTGGAAGAGACGTAGAAGCAGCCGGACTGGATGCCATCGATTTCCTTCGTGAGTTTGGGGAAGGTATTCATGGCATAGCCGACGCTCACGTCGGGCGGGCAACCCATGGCCGTATCGAAGTTTTCCTTGATGTCTTGCAACAGCATGGAACGGCGGTGCGTGTGCACCGTATCTTCTTCGGTCTGGTCGATAAGCGAAATCAGCTGGTCAGCGCCGTTCTTGCGGACCACCAGGTCGATGGTCTCGTCTTGCGGGAGCACGATGGACTTGAACTTCAGATTCAGTTCTTCGGCCATCTTCAGGTAACGCTGGATGCGGAATTCCTGTTCCCTGCGGTTGGCTTCGCGGCGCAAGATAAGCGTGACGGATTCGGCACCGCAGGCCTTGAGCTTGTAAAGGTGGCTCAGCGAGAGTTCCTGGTACATCGTGGAAACGACGCCGGGAATGCCTGCGAGGTCTGCCGTGAGGGCGTCGAAGAATCCTTCGACAATAATCGGCTTGTCGTTTTCGGGCTGGATATTGAACGGGATGTCGCTCGGCCCGGAAGCATACGAAACGTACGGATGCCCATGGTTGTCGTCGTCCATCAGGCGGCCGTAGACGGAGTGGATAAGCCCCTTGGAGTTACGTGCCGGGATGGTGATGCGCGGTTCGTGATAGGCTTCGAGGTTATCCAGGTAGAAACTGATCTGGTGGCGTTCGATACCGGAGAGCATGCAGTAGCTCACGAACGGTTCGGGGTCGCCGCTATAGTAGCCGAGGCCGTAGAGTTGAGCCTGGCCGATGCTCCAGCCGCGGCTGGAGAGGTACTCTGCCGAAGACGGGCTCCTGCAGGCGGCCCAGTGGCAGTAGCGTACAAAGCTTTCGAGGACCTTCGATTTTTCGCCGCCGATTTCCTTGATCCAGGGGTGTTCATCCTGGAAGGTATCGTTGTTTTCGGGTTCCAAGCCGCCGAGGAATTCGATGGCTTCGGCCCTGGCCTGGGGTTCTTCCATGCCATTGAAACGGCTGCGCATCACGAATTCGACCAAGTCACCTTCACTACCGCATTGCAAGCAGCGGTAACGCCAATAGCCAAGCGCGTCATAGAAGAACAGCGACGTCTCTTCGGGAGCGTGGAACGGGCAGCAGGCGATGAGGTTTCGACCCCAACGGCTCAGGGGAATGCCCAGCTGTCTCGGGTGAGTCTTGATGCGTACGAGACCGGCATGTTCTTGATCGATAATCATGTGATCCTCCGCTAGAAAATCTAATAAAGAACGCAGTAAAAAAACAAATTTTTTAGCGATTTATTGGCGATAATTGCACTGTGAATTGTAAATTTGTCGTATGGTCATTCTCGGTATAGATCCTGGCTCCATTACGACGGGCTACGCGTTCCTGGACATCGAAGGGAACGCCTACCGCGTGTTGCAATACGGCGTGCTCCACGCCCCGGCAACGCAGTCCCTCGAGAACCGTCTCCTCAAGATCGTGACGGGTTTGGAAGAGCTTTTGGACCAGTACCGCCCGCAGGCCCTCGCCATGGAAGGCGTCTTCTTCGCGAAGAATGCGAAAAGCGCTCTCGTGCTTGGGCATATCCGCGGAGCTGTCTTGGTGGCATGCCGCAAGCGCGGGATGACGTTCAATGAGTATCCGCCCAGCCTGGTGAAGCAGGCCGTCACGGGCGATGGTTCCGCCTCGAAGGAGCATGTGGCGAACATGGTCTTTGCCCGCCTCGGGATAGAACCGGGAGACCTCCCGCTCGATGCCTCCGACGCGCTTGCCATCGCGCTCACGCACGCGACTCCGGCACCGCTTACCGTGGCGCTCCAGGGCAAGCGCTCCGCGAAGCCCCGCAAGAAAAAGGCGTCCGTGCAGCAGTGGAAAGATTTGATAGAAAAGATGGGCGGGACGGTCCCATGAGTATGAACAAGAATAATCTATTGCCGTATGGCCTCGGGAATCCCGAACTCGTTGAAATCCAGAAGGGATACTTCGTGGATGCCGCAATCGTCGGCGATTTGAACAAACTAATCGAGGCCGCCCGCGAAGCCGGTTTTGAACTGCGCCTCGAATCCGCCTACCGCCCTTTTGAAAAGCAGTTGTCCATCTGGAACCGCAAGGCCCGCGGGGAGCTTGCCCTGCTCGACGCCGAAGGGAACCCGATGGAACGCCCTGCCGACGAAGAAGAACTGATGTATGCCATCTTGACCTGGTCGGCCCTGCCCGGAGCGAGCCGCCACCACCTCGGCACCGATATCGACGTCGTCGATGGAAAAGCCTGCCCGCCCGGTTACGAAGTCCAGCTGACTCCGGCGGAATGTGCGGGGATGTTCGCCAAGTTCCATGCGTTCCTCGACGAGCGCTTCGGTTCCGGAACATCGTTCGGCTTCGACCGCGTCTTTGTGCCAGGCCGCGGTAAAATCCGCCCCGAAGGCTGGCACATTGCGCACTTGCCTACGTCCCGCCAACGCCTGGAAAGCTTCTCGCTTGAAACCCTCCGCGACATCTACAAGAATACTGATATCGCCTGCAAGCGCGTCCTCTTGGCCCGCCTCGATAGCCTCGCCGAGGACTACATCTACCCCTATTTCATATAGGCCAGCCCGATGAAGTTTGAACCCGAAACGCGTGGAATCTTGCAACTCGAGACGCTCGTCTACGGCTCCTCGGTACTGGGTGCGCCCCTGCGCTACATCCCGTGCACGGGCCGCTGCCGCCTGCTGGTCGTGGCCGCCATCCATGGGGAAGAACCCGAGACGACGTTCCTCTTGAGCCGCTCCCTCCGCGCCTTTTCGCAGAACTTCAAAAGCATCGCTTTCGTGCTGTGCGCGAACCCCGACGGGGTATCGCTAGGCACCCGCGGTAACGCGAACGGGGTCGACCTGAACCGCAACTTCGCCACGTCCAACTGGAGCGCCGGGGCTGTTCCGTCCCGCTCCGTGCTCGAGGCCCCCCGCGACACGGTCCTCTCGCCCGGAACATCCCCCGATAGCGAACCGGAGACCCGCGCGCTTGTGTCGCTCATTGAGGCTCTCGACCCCGAAACCATCCTTTCGATGCACGCTCCCATCGGCTGCATCGACGCCCCCGCCGAAACGGAAATCGTCCGCGGTCTTGGCGACGTTTTCGGCATCCCGTATGTACCGGACATCGGTTACCCTACGCCGGGTAGCCTCGGTACTTGGTGCAGTGAACGCAAAAAAGAATGCGTGACGCTTGAGCTGCCACGCATGCCATTGGAATTGCTTTTCGAGAGGTTCGGCCGCGGATTTGCTGAATTCCTGGCCGGCTGCGACGTTTAATTTCCGCGCTGTCCTTCGCGACGTTTAATCCTCGCGACTCCCTTACTTTTTAGAAGCCTTCGCCTCTTCGATGATGTTCTTGCGCTGCACGAGGCCGACGATCAGGCCGATGGTCATGTAGCAGCCGACCAGCAGAAGCAGGTATTCGAGGATAATCATCTTCTCGGTGAAGAACATGAACCCGCTCACGTAGGTGACGAGGATCAGCACGGCCTGGAAGATGTTGAACGCCTTGTTCTTGCGCGGCTGGAGCTTGGGCAAGAAGAGCGGGGATACCATCAGGAGCCCGGTGATAAAGAGGACCACGACGGGGATGTAGATGGTGGCGCAAGAAGTGTCGGCAAAGAATCCTTCGCGGTTCTTGAGGAACACGAGCAGGATGACGTTGATGGCACCCACGAACGTGGTGGGCACGCCGGAAAAGTGGTGGTGGTAGCAGTCGGAATCGCAGGCGTTGTACTTCGCAAGGCGCATGGCGGCGCAGAGCACGTACACCGAGAAGGCGACAGCCAACATGACGGTGTTCGCTTCGAAGAAACTGGGAGCGAGGTTCTTATAGGCAAAAACGATGCAGAATGCCGGGGCGAGGCCGAATGCGATAAGGTCGGCGAGGCTGTCGAACTGGGCACCGAATTCCGAACTTGCGTTCACGAGGCGTGCGGCGAACCCGTCAAGCTTGTCGAGGAGCACGCAGAGGATCACGAAGTAGGCGCCCATGAGAATCGGGTCGGAGGTCGAAAAGGCACCGGTTGTCCAACAAATGGAAAAAGCGCCAAGTAAAAAGTTAAGGCTGGTAAAAATATTCGGTAGAATAAAACGAGCTTTGCCCACGGGATGTACTCCTTATCATTTACGCTTCAAAAATAAATAAAAAAGCGCCCGAAGGCGCTTTTTGAAACCTAAAAAAAGCTATTTGACAGGTTTAATCTGCCACAGCGCCTTCACTGCCGCGGCGACGATCAAGTGCTGCGGAGGAGCGTAGGGATTTTCTTCCGTCGGGAAGTTCGTCCACTGCTTGGTGGAGAACTGGTAGTACTGCGTCGGGCGGTACATCACCGGGAGGACGGGGACGGTTTCCATGAAGATCTTGTTCAGCTCGCGGTAGGCTTCGACCAGTTCCTTTTCGTCGGTGATGGTCGGAATCTTCTCGAGCAGCTTGTTCGCGTTTTCGTCCTTGAAGCGGCCCTGGTTGGAGAACGCATCTTCGCCGAAGGGCTTGATGCCGCCGTTGGAACCCATAATCTGGTCGAAACGGGCCCACGGAGTCGCTGCGGAAAGTTCTGCGGTCTGCGTCTTCATGGCGAGGTCGAAGGTGCCGAGTCTCAGGTCCTTGTCCCAGATGCTGTAGTCCACGAAGTGTTCCTTGGCCGGAATACCGATTTCGTTGAAGGATTCTACGACGACCTTGATGACGTCTTCCCAGTCGGTCCAGCCGGACGGGCACTCGATAGTGATGTCGCGGACGGGGGCGCCCTTCTTGTCGAGGAGCTTGCCTTCGTCGTTCCAGGTATAGCCGGCATCCGTGAGGATCTTCTTCGCGAGTTCGACGTTGTAGCCGAAACCGTTGTCATCGGAGTCCTGCTTGTTGAAGAACTTCGCTTCGGCACCGAACGGGAGGATGAAACCGCCCATGATGGCCGGGGTGTAGTTCGACACGGCGCGGGTCTTGATCTTTTCGAAGTTGATGGCGTGGATCATGGCCTGGCGGAAAGCGATGTCGGTGAGCGGAGCGCTCTTGAACGAGACAATCAGCGTCGTGATGGAACCGGGCAGGTGGTAGGGTTCCTCGCGGCTCCAGGCGCGGATGCTGTCCTTGGCCTTGTCCCAAATGCGGGGGAGGAAGATGGACGAGATGTCCAGGTTACCCTTCGTCATCGCGCTGTTGAAATGGTTGTTGCCGTTGTAGAGCGAGTGGATGATGTACTTGGGCGCCGGGAGCTTGCCATTGTACTTCGCGAGTCCCCAGTAGTTGGCGTCGCGTTCCAGCACGATCTTGTCCGGAGAGAAAGTCTTGAGGTTATACGGGCCCGAAACGACCGGTACGGAGTCGTTCTTGAACTCGGTAATCTTGCTGAAGTCGTAGCCCTTGCCCTTCTTGGCCGATTGGACCAGCGGTTCGAAGACGGCCTTCGGCAAGATAGACGTTTCGGCAATGGCGTTGAGGATAATCAGCGGGTTCTTGTTGTTCTTCGTGAAGTTGAACGAAATGTTGTTGTTGCCTTCGGAAGTGATGGACTGGATGTAGAGCCAGTTGCCATGACGCGGCGTCGGCAAGATGGAATCTATATAGAATGTATAGAGGACGTCTTCGACAGAAACCGGTTCCCCGTTGTTCCACTTGGCCCTCGGGTCGAGATGGACCACGATGGAGGAATCCGTCTGGACGAATCCATCGGCAAGCATCGGCTCGAGATTACCGTCAAGCTGGTTGTACGTGACGAGCGTCTCGTACATCAGGCGCACGTTCCCGTCAATCGGGAAGTTCGGGTCGTAATCGAGAGGGTTGAAAGTCGTAGGCGGAGCCCAGTCGAAGCCCCCGATATATAATGTTTCTTCACGGGGATATTCCGACGGCTCGGCAACGGCCTGTTCCGTCTTCGTTTTTTCGCACGCCACTAAACAAGCGGTCGACAACAGTGCTGCTGTACCAGTGAGAAAAGCGGCTATTTGTTTTAGAGTTCTCATATCCCTTTCACCCCAAAATTGGATGTCCGTTATAAAAAGTAATCGATAAATAATACTTTATAATGAAAATTTAGTGACATTTGCCCGAATTTGCTACTAAAAAATCTTTACACATTATGGCAAAATGGAATAATTCGGGTTGTTTTATGGGTGGTGTAGATTTTTTTACAGGGAA